>Ga0181572_10002928_pt1 | contig 12102 bp, 11 predicted proteins | sample 101ome_26_FD_133004 | JGI IMG/M metagenome (GOLD analysis project Ga0181572, IMG submission 133004) | Coastal salt marsh microbial communities from the Groves Creek Marsh, Skidaway Island, Georgia - 101408AT metaG (megahit assembly) | ecosystem: Environmental > Aquatic > Marine > Intertidal... | reverse complement strand
TCATAGCCAGCGCAGATTATCCCGAAGATAGCCTGCAATACCGTTAACCAGAACAAAATGGCGGTGATGGTCTCTGTTCGGGTCAGGATTTTTGTGGTCAGGGTTGCCCCGGCAAAACCAACCGCACATAGTGCAGCCGCGATAAGGGCTGGATTGATATCGGAAAAATCCGGACGCGCCACCACCAAAATACCGAAAAAGCCCATAGCGGCGGCCATAAACCTAATCGGGGTCAGGCGTTCGCCCAGCACAAAGGGCGCACATATTGCCACCCATAAAGGCGTGGAAAATTCAAACACAAACATTTGCGAAAGCGGCACATATAAAATGGCAAAAAACCACAAATTCTGGCCGGCAAAATGAAAGATATTACGCACAATATGCAGTTTCAGATAGCGGGTTCTGATCTGGCTGATTGTGCCTGCCCGCCAGGCAAAAAACAGCACAATCGCAATACCGATAAAGGAACGAAAGGTCATAATCTCAAACGTATCCAGCTTGTCTGCCAGAGAACGGCCGGATATCGCCATCAGCGTAAAGGATATCATCGCCCCCATCATCCAGAAGCCTGCCTTTATCGCATTAGGAAGATTTGCCCACATCACCCTCGCCCTTCCAATATAGCTAGCTGTTCTGCCCCAGAACAGAAAATAATGACAGGCCTACTACCGCGGTCAGCGACAGAGCCATAATGATATTCACAATCTTTTGGGTGCGCGGTGCCAGATTAAGCGAATGCAATTTCACCCCCGCCCATAGCCACAACAGATGAAGCGGCAGCCAAATCACATTCATAATTATAAGTTTGGCCGCCAGCTCAAAGGCCAGATTTTGCGGATAAAAGGCAAAGCTGGTAAATAAGGCGGTATTTACAGCATAGGCTTTTGGATTGATAAATTGCAAAAACAGACCGGACAGAAAACCAGGCGGCTTTGTGGCGGTAATAAAGCTTATCTTGCTGCCTGCCAGCGCAATGCGCAGCGCCAGATATCCCAAATAGGCAGATGATGCGAACAGCAAAACAGTCCGAACCACCGGCACCGAAAAGATAATCGCCGCAAGCCCAGTGATAATCGCCAAAGATACCAGATTAGTCCCCGCCCATAAGCCCGAAACATAGGACAGCCCTGGCTGCCAGCCAAAAGCAGACCCCACCCCGGCAGTAGATAACACGCCCGGGCCCGGGGTTGCGATTAACAGCAGAACAGCCAAAGCAAAGGTCAGCATGATGAACAACTCGATTTCAGAAGAATATTGATAATATGATAATCGCTCGTGGCAAGAACCCACACCTTCCCTACTCATACGATGAAGTGAGCACATAAGTCTATCTTCATCTTTGAGGCTCTCACAAATAGGCGGGCATACAGCCAGGTTTTTTCACAAAACCCCTTTTGTTATGCTGGTCATAAATCTGTTATTTTGGGGCCAGTGATTATCAGCGTAACATCTTCTCAAAATATAGACGGTGAAAGCCTTCTTCCATCACTTGCTTTGTTTGTGTAAATCCGCGCCGCTGATACCAGCTGATATTCTCGCGCATCACAATATTGGTATAAAGCTGATATCGGTGGGTATGCTGGGACAGAAACACTTCGACTGCCTGTAACAGCGCATTGCCAAACCCATTACCCTGCTGATCCGGGTGTATGGCAATATTTTCCAGCCAATAACCATCCGGCTTTTCAAGGATAACTGCATAGCCGCAAGCCCTGCCCTGTTCCAGGATTATAAAACATATATCCTCGGCAATATGGGCAGCAAAATTAGCCAGCATGGGCGCTGGCGGCTGTCCAATTTCCGCTATGTAGGGATGATAGGCTTCTGCTGCGATATCGTGCATCTGCTGTGCATCCCCAGCCAGCGCGCGGCGAATATCAAATGGCGCTATCATAACGAATGGCCTTCATTCGGCGGGCCAAATCCGGCTTGCCAGCTTTATCCATCTGCTCTGCTACCGCCTTGAAATCTCCAGTAGTCCGATTTTGACTCAGTTTCGATTTGGCGATGATGCTGGTAATCTCTATTCGAAACGCAACGATATTCTCCAGCATTTCATCCATATAATCAGGCGGCGCATCTGCCATGCGCCAGGCTTGCTGGCCATTTAGAGCGGTTTCATGTTTTTTGGTTAGACGCCCAACAATTGCCCTCTTTGTTTTTTCATCATGTTCGAAGACGATATTACCAGTGACATGCACCGCCCGGTAATTCCAGGTTGGCACATGACGGTGATGTTCCAGCTTGCTAGGGTACCAGTTTGGTGAAATATAGGCCTCTTCCCCTCTGAAGATCGCCAATATTTCCGCGCCATCTTCAAGCTGGCTATGTAGCGGGTTTGCTCGTGCAACATGACCTATCAGCCTGTCCGCCCCATCTCTCAAAAGAGGCAAATGATGCGCGGTAAGCCCATCCTCTGGAAAGGCAACAACAATAGCCAGGCTATAGCGGTCCATCAGGGCCTCTATTTCGGCAGCATCACTCTCATGGAACATTTCTGGTATATACATTTTTGCTGTCCTTATGCTTGATACCGCCCCTGTTGCCCAGCCTGCGCCTGTTTAACAGATATCCGCTAGGCTACAAATGCCCCCCTCTAAGCAAACGGATGCTGCCAAAAAGCACTGCGCGTCCTAGTTTGCACACCCATATTTGTCTTGCAGGGCAGCCAGCACCAATAACGTAGCGGCAAATTCAAGATTGCTCTCATCGCGGGCCAGCCACTCTTGTGTCACCTGTTTCAGCTCATCAGGAGACACATCCTCGCGCGGGCACAAGGTCGCGTTAGCCTGCGTAGCTTTCTGGTTTATTAAATCGGTTGTGGTAAAGGCATCAAAGGCCCCGGTAATATATACCATACAAATCATATCATCACTTGGGGCTGAAGAGGTACAATAGCTATTCAAATCATGGCCGGTAAGAAAATCCGCCTGCGCTGGCAAGGCCACCATAGCCGATACACTAAAAACAGACGCCATCATTACGCGCTTTGCTCTAGAGATAGGGGTCATTCTTTTTTCCTTGCTTATTAGCTGCATCAATCAGCAATTACGAGATATTCAAAATAATTTTGGGTGGGGCTTTGCCTTCATGGATATCAATAAAGGACTGTGCGCCTGCTTCCAGACCTCTTACCTCTGTCCAGCCATCCCCAGTTATTTTACCCTCTTCAAGCAGTTGTACCGCCTCGGCAAAATCCAGCTTGCTGTAGCAGTAAGAGCCAGTAAATACAATTTGCTGCAAGGTAAGGCGCCGTGTATCCAGACCTGGCTCATTATCCTGAAGACCAATATGGGATATCACCCCGCCCGGGCGCACCATAGCACTAGCGGCGGCACGGGTAAGACCAGATCCCACCGCATCCAGTACAATATCAATATGGCCAGAATTTGGGATACCCTCACGCGGGTCATAGGCAACAAAATCCCCTGTTTTTGACAGCATATTTCGGCGCAGCGCATTTGTTTCGGCAATATGTATTTTAGTAAACCCTTTTGCTGAAAACACCATCGCCGCTAACAGGCCAATAGCCCCGCCACCCAGCACATGCACAGATGCGTCTGTATCAGCGATATGATTAACCGCTAACTGTACTGCATTCACCGCACAGGCTAGCGGTTCGGCCAACGCCGCGTCACTATTCTGCAGGGTATCAGATACTGCCGTCAGGTTACCTTCATTGATAATTACCTGCTGGGCAAACGCACCAGACAGGCGCATTCCCAACAGCTCGCGGCTGGCACAAAGATGTTCCATACCTGACTTGCAAACCTGGCAATTCCCGCAGGACATAAGCGGGTTTAATACAACCCGCTGGCCAGCGAACCGGCCTGTTCGTGCTGTACCTACCGCCTCATGCCCCAGAATAAGGGGGGGAATTCTGCGCTCATCCAGACCATGCCAGGCATGCATATCAGAGCCGCAAATCCCGCATTGATGCACATCAATACAGACCTGCCCCTGTTGTATGTCAGCCAGCGGCATATCCAGAATTTCAGACTGCATTGTGCCTGTATAAACCAGCGCTTTCATTTTGCGGTATATCCCCCGTCTACGGCCAGCACCTGACCTGTTACATAAATTGAGGCGTCGGATGCCAGAAATAACACTGGCCCCACTAAATCATCCAGCTTTCCGTTTCGGCCAATGGCGGTGTTTTTTGCATGTTGTGCTGCCAGTTCGCTATTTTCAAAAACTGGCTGGGTTAGCTCGGTTGGAAAAAAACCGGGCGCGATCGCATTGGCACAAATACCATCAACAGACCAGGCTTCGGCCATCGCCCGCGTCAATTGAGATATCCCGCCTTTAGCCGCGCCATAAGCGATACCTTTTTCAAATGCCCGGCTGGATTGCAATGATGCGATATTGATAATACGTCCCCACCCTTGCGCCTTCATCTGACCGATAAAAGCCTGAGCAACCAAAAATGGCACATTCAGATTCAGATGCACCGATTCCGTCCATTCCTGCTCGGTTACCTCATCTGCATGTTTGCGCGGATTAATCCCGGCCGCATTTACAATGATATTTGGCGCGGCCTGCAGTTCAGTTACCTTTTGTGCCAGCCTGCCAGCTGCCCCTTTTTCGGCTATATCCAGGCAAACAAATTTGCCGCCATATTTGGCTATCGTCTCTTCAAGGCGATCGCGGCGCCGACCAACCACGATTATATCTGCCCCCGCCTGTGCCAGCGTACCTGCCATAAACTGGCCGATACCAGACCCACCACCTGTTATAAGTGCAGTTTTGCCAGCAACCTTAAAGGGGTTAATTTCCAAAATTCTCTCCCGGAAAATATTTACGCAAGCGCACATCTGCTGACCTTGCATGTCCTTCCATTCCTTCAAGACGTGAAATTCTGGCGGCAGCTTGCCCTACCTCGCGGTTTGCTTCTTTGGTCATCCGCTGTGTCGTCACAATTTTCATAAATTTATGCACCGACAATCCGCCTGTATAATGGGCCGCCCCCTTGGTTGGCAGAATATGGTTCGTGCCGGAACATTTATCACCATAGGTTACGGTTGTTTCCTCGCCAATAAATAAAGAGCCATAATTTTTCAAATTATCGGTATACCACTCATCGCGGGCAGTATGAATCTCCAGATGTTCGGCAGCATATTCATCTGATATGTGCACCGCCTCTTCATCGGTATCGCATAAAATCACCTCGCCATAATCGCGCCAGGCTATTTCAGCGGCCTTGCGGGATGTCTCGGGCAAAGCGGCGATATGCTTGTCCATCTGTGCCATCACCTGATCAGCTAAACTCCGTGAGGTCGTAATTAACCATGCAGGTGAGTCCGGACCATGCTCAGCTTGTGAGACTAAATCTTCGGCAACAATTTGCGCATCGGCGCTGTCATCGGCGATAATGGCGATTTCCGTTGGTCCAGCAAACATATCAATGCCAACCCGGCCATACAGCGTTCTTTTTGCCTCTGCTACAAACCGGTTACCTGGTCCAACAAGAATACGCGCAGGCTTGCCAGTGAACAGGCCAAAGGCCATAGCCGCAATACCCTGCACCCCGCCAAGGGATAAAATAGTATCCGCGCCACATAAATTCATCGCATATAAAATAGCTGGATTAGGCCCTTCATTCCCGTGCGGGGCTGAACAGGCCACAATATTTTCAACACCCGCCACCTTTGCTGTGGCGACAGACATGACCGCAGACGCTACATGCGCATAACGCCCGCCTGGCACATAACAGCCAGCTGTTTCAATCGGGATAAGCTTTTGACCTGCCCATAGCCCCGGTGACAGCTCGGTTTCAAAAGAAGAGATGGACTCGCGCTGGGCATGGGCAAAACGGGTTACCCGGTCAAAGGCAAACTGAATATCCTCTTTCAGCGTTTCAGATACCATTTTGCCAGCATCAGCAATCTGATCAGCCCCAATGATGGCCTTACCTTCATACCCATCCAGTTCCCGGCCATAACGCAAGGCTTCTGCTTCGCCGCCCTGTTCAATATTAGCCAGCATCTTGTTTACGATTTTACGAGTTTCATCAGTACCAGTTGCCGGCGTTTTAGATGCTTTTTTTAAATATTCTACAGTCATTGATTAATTTCCATACAGAACAGTTGGTAGCCAAAGGGCGATTTGAGGGAACACAAATATCAGAATAAGGCCAATCAATTGAATAACCATAAACTGCATCATGCCGATATAGATATCTTTCAGATCCCATTGCGGGACAACCCCCTTTAAAAAATAAGCCGAGAGGGCAACAGGCGGACTAAGCCAGGCGGTTTGCAAATTTACCGCCACCAGGATGCCAAACCAGGTCAGATTCACATTTAACTCAATCAAAACAGGTATCAAAATCGGCAGAATAATCAATACGATAGGCACCCATTCCAAAGGCCATCCTAGCAAAAAGACCATCGCCATAATAATGATCAGCACCATCGTTGTAGACATATCCCAGGACAGTAAAACCTCGGTCAGCAAAGTTGGTGTACCCAGCCGTGAGAATACCGCACCAAAGAAGTTGGAAGCCGCCACTAGGAAAAGAATTAATACGGAAATTTCCAGCGTCTTTAACAATGCCTGATACAAGCCATCTATAGTAAAGCGGCCATATAGAATAGTCAGCAATAACGCGCCAAACGCCCCGCAAGCCGCCCCTTCTGTAGGGGTGGCCCAGCCGAATAAAATTGACCCAAGCGCAAACGCAACCAGCGCCGCAGGCGGCACCAGACCCATAAAAAATTCATACCAGAGGTCAGAAAAGAAAAATCCGGCTGGACGGTTTTTTTCCACCCATTTGGATGTTCCCAGCATCAACGCTGCCCAGCCAGCTGGAATAATTAACGAAGATAGCGGGAATAGCCCTTGCAGACTACCTGAAACACCCATGACCATTAGCGTGAAGAACATCACAATAGAGCCAATTACTAACAACGCTTCCAGCCAGTAATATTTTGAAGTTTCCGGCTGTTCTTCTGGACTTAAAATCGGTCCAAGAGATGGATCTAGCCAGCATCGCACCATCGCATAACCAGCGTATAAGGTTGCCAGCATGATGCCTGGAATAATCGCGGCAGCAAACAAATCAATGACTGGCACTTCTAGGACTGGCCCCATAACCACCAGCATAATTGATGGCGGGATCAAAATCCCCAGGGTACCACCTGCGGTAATGGTTCCGGCCGCTAGGCGAACATTATAGCCAGAGCGGTTCATTGTTTTTGCCGCCATGATCCCCAATATGGTAACCGATGCCCCGACAATCCCCGTCGCCGCAGCAAAAATTGTAGACACAAATAATACCGCCAGGTATAACGCGCCGCGGGTACGAGACAGCATCAGTTGAACAGAGTTAAACAGCCTTTCCATCAACCCTGCCTGTTCCATCAAAATGCCCATAAAGACAAACAAGGGGACTGCCGCCAGCGTTTGCTCCAGCATCACTGAATTAAACTGTAATGTCTGAAGATAGAACACTAGCTTGCCACCAAATCCCCACGCGCCAAAGACAAACCCCAGGAAGATCAGGGTAAAGGAAATCGGAAAGCCAACAAAAATAGCTGCCAGCATGACCGCGATCATCAGCGCTCCAATCATGGTAGCAGACATGCCAAAGGCACCTTTAATGCCGCCTTCTAGACCATCTCCTAACGGCAAAATATTTGGAAAAAAGGTCTCCATGAAAATAGCGCATAGAACAATGATATAAAGAGGTAGGAATCTATCCAGCCACCGACGCCATTGAACGTCCAATTGATAACGACATCTCAGCAATTCTGCTATCCCCTGCAAAATCAGGAATAAGGCGCCAAGAGGCATTGCTGTTCTGGCTGGAGCAAGCGGTGCCATCAACGCTGTATCCATAGAGCGTTCCCAGGTGATCCAGCTTTTGTAGGTGTATTCGGCAGACAACCAGAAAAAGAAAAGCATCGCCGGGAAATAGAATAATAGATATAAAACAGTATCGACACGTGCCTGATTAACTGGCTTCCATGTTCTGAACAGAAAATCTGCACGGATATGCACACCGCGCATCAGCGCATAACCGGCTCCCATCATAAACATCGCCCCAGCGAACATACGGCTGGTATCATAGGCCCAGTCAGTAGGTGCGATAAATAGTTTCCTGGCTACCACCTCATAGACCATGGAGAGCATCACCGGCAGAAGCATAAAACAGGTGATTTTCCCTACCCAATTGCTGAAAATATCGATATTGCCAACGATTTTACGTGATAGGGGATGCATATCCTCTGGTGTCTCACCAGGGGCTTCTGACCGTCGCTCTGCAATCAATTCATCCGTGATATCCAACTTTTCCATTTCTGGGTCTTGTGCCATTTCCCGCCTCTTTTTTCTTGCATCCGGGATGCCAACCAGCCTAAGGTTCGTGGCATCAGACTGGCTCTGGTTAGATTTTTATTTTTTTTATTTCAAATATTTTAAGAAATCAGAATGCTGATGGTCTTTCCACCCCGCAATAAAGCAGCATGGAAAGACCAAATATTGAAAGCCTACTTCAAGCTGTTAGCATAGGCCATGCCTAGCTGTGCATTTGAAGATTGTGCACCGGCCCAGAATGGAACCGCAACAAGTGCAAAATCTTTTTGTGACTGCCATACTTCAGCAAAGAACGCATTTTCTTTTGAGTTCTTTTCCAACAGAGCATTCGCTGCATTCATATATGCAGGGAAGTAATCTGCTGGTGTGTCTTGCAGAATAACACCATGCTTCGTGGTAAGCTCATGTAATGCCTTACCATTGTCATAGATACGTGCAGAGATACCTTTTGAGAGAGATGCGTTCGCTGCCACTTCAAAAGCTTTCTTCTGATGGTCTGTCAAAGAGTTATAAACATCTTTGTTCAGATACAAATCCGCATTCACAACAACCTGGTGCAGACCCTGCAGATAGTAATGCTTCAGGACTTTGTGAAAACCAAAATCCATATCAGGCTTTGGACAGCACCATTCGGCTGCATCGATTGTACCTTTTTCCAACGCTGGCAGGATATCCCCGCCGCCCATGGCCACAGATGCTACACCAATATCCTTGTATGTCTGACCTGGCAGACCTGGAGGGGTGCGGAATCTGTACTTACGGAAGTCATCCATGGATTTGATAGGCTCTTTAAACCAACCAAGGGCTTCTGGACCCACAGGCTGAAGCATAAAGCCTTTAACATTCATACCCATTTCATCCCAAAGACGATCATACAGCTCTTTACCGCCGCCAAACTGGAACCATGAAAGAAAGGCAATGTTATCGATGCCAACCCCTGCACCGGCAACTGGTGAACCAAACAGCATAGCTGCCGGATGCTTACCTGACCAGTAATGTGTCCATGCAAAACCGCCATCCACAAGACCTGAATCAACAGCATCCAGTGTTTCTTTAACACCCACAACAGCGCCTGCTGGCAGGACTTCAAATGTTACCTCACCACCGGTTAGGGCAGTAACATCAGACATAAAGTCTTTCAGCATTCTTACTTCTGTTGTTTGTGTACCAATAACGGCTTGCACCTTGATATGCACTTCTTTTGCTTGCACAGCTGCTGGAGCTAGCAATACCGCGGCACCGACGCCTGCTGCGGCGATACCCTTTTTAAGTGAAGTTAAACGAGACATGATTTCCTCCCTTGTCTGTTCTACTTTGCGCCTTCCGCTTACTTGCCGGAAAGACAACAGCGAAGGCGGCTGATTGTCCAAAATGCTCCGGCATGTTCCGTTCAAGACTTAAAAATTACGTCCTTGAACCTATCAGAGTATGGTGTTGCTTGACTTTAAATCACACCTATATCCCTAATTCCGTCATATAACATCATCACTGTTAAATAGATTAAGAAGAACAATCCCAAATACGATAACCATCTGTATTTAAGCATTACTCTCATGATCATAGAGGCAAAAAACGCCATAAAGGCAATCGCAAGTGCCAGACCAAAAATCAATAATTGTGTGTCATCACGTGCAATCGCAGCTACCGCCACAATATTGTCAATAGACATAGACACATCTGCCAGTAAGATCGTAAATAGCGCACGCGAAAACTGCGTTTGTTTACCGCTATTTTCAATGCCTGCATCCTCACCTAAAGAACCTTGTGGCAGGGTTTCAACAGTATCGGCATTAAATTCTTTCAGATCTTTGTAAAACCGCCAGCACACCCATGCCAGCAACGCCCCACCAATAATTAATATGCCCTGAATAGCCATAAGTTGCGAGGCCACAATTGCAAAACAGATACGCATACCCGCTGCCATTGCCATGCCAATAAAAATGGCGCGTTTCCGCAATTGTGGGGATAGCCCCGCAGCAGCCATCCCTATAACGAGCGCATTATCACCCGATAAAATTATATCCGCGAAGATTATTTGACCGATATCTGCTATCCACGCCCAGTTCATACCGCATCCTTCAGGATCATATCGGCCGCTTTTTCACCAATCATAATTGCCGGGGCATTGGTATTACCAGAGGTAATGGTCGGCATGATAGAGGCATCTACCACGCGCAAGCCCCTAATGCCATGTACTTTCAGGCGTGCATCCACCACTGCCATCTTGTCCGTGCCCATCTTGCAGGTGCCGGTTGGATGATAAATGGTAGTAGAGGTGTTGCGCGCCCATTGCAAAATATTCTCATAATCATTGCCTACTTCCGCGCCGGGTGAAAATTCAGAAGTGATCTGTTCTTTTACCGGTGAAGTTTTGCATATTTTACGAGCAATACGAATCCCTTCTACTAGCGTATCGCAATCTGTCTTGGTAGCCAGATAATTTGGATAAATCCTTGGGTGATCGCCATAATGGCCGGAGGCCAGCTCCAAATGACCGGCACTTTCCGGACGAAGCTGCAAGACAGAGGCGGTAAAGGCAGAAAAAGGATGCGGCCCATCGGCTGGGCGTGTCGCACTAAAGGGCTGGAGATGAAATTGAATATCCGGGGTTTCCAGCTCAGGCCGTGTTTTTAAAAAGGCCGCCCCAAGCGAGGCCGCCATCGCCATGGGCCCTGTGCGTTTCAGGGCATATTCAAGTGCAATGCCCACCTTTTGAAACAGGCTGCGCACTTCTGTATTGATAGTAGAGCTAGTACATTTAAAGACTGGCCGTGCTTGCAGATGGTCTTGCAAATTCATCCCCACCCCGGCCAGTTCATGGATAGGGGTAATGCCATGCGAGGTTAATTTATCCACCTCGCCAATACCGGACAGCATCAAAATCTGGGGCGAGCCAATAGCCCCAGCGCTTAATATAATTTCGCGGCGTGCCTTTATAACTGTTTCAATCCCGTTGATTTTTGCTCTTATCGCCACCGCTCGGCGCTTATCAAAAATAACGCTTTGTGTATGGGCATGGGTGATGATTTCCAGATTTTTCCGCTTTCTGGCAGGGGCTAGATAGGCACGTGCCGCAGAACAGCGTTGACCATTTTTCATGGTCATCTGAAACATCCCCACCCCTTCCTGATCTTCGCCATTATAATCTGTATAGCGCTTGTACCCTGCGGCAATGGCCGCTTCTGACCAGGCATCAATCACATCGCGCGTCACGCGGTTTTCCGAGACATTTAACGGGCCGCCCTTGCCGCGTACCTCATCAGCCGGCCCTTCCCAATTTTCGGCACGTTTAAAATAGGGCAACACATCATCCCAGCCCCAGCCGCTATTACCCAATTGACGCCAATGGTCAAAATCCTGTTTCTGGCCGCGAACATATAGCAATCCGTTAATAGAGCTACTACCCCCCAGCACCCGCCCGCGTGGCCAGGGAATAGACCGGCCATTGAGCCCCGGATCAGGTTCGGTGTGATAGCACCAATCCGTTGTCGGATTGCCCATTGTTTTAAAATAGCCAATGGGAATATGTATCCAGGGATAGATATCGCGCCCGCCAGCCTCCAGCACAGCAACGCTATATCGGCTATCTTCAGATAGTCGGGCGGCAAGCGCACAGCCGGCAGAACCAGCCCCAATGACAATAAAATCAAACTCCAAACCCATATCCCTTATGAATTTATCATTTTTTGAGACTTTTTGTCTCTATTATTGAAATATAAAACGGTACATGGTTTAATGGCAGGTGCAAGCTTAAAATCAATTATTTTGTGAAAAGCATGATGGACG
>Ga0181572_10002923_pt1 | contig 12113 bp, 11 predicted proteins | sample 101ome_26_FD_133004 | JGI IMG/M metagenome (GOLD analysis project Ga0181572, IMG submission 133004) | Coastal salt marsh microbial communities from the Groves Creek Marsh, Skidaway Island, Georgia - 101408AT metaG (megahit assembly) | ecosystem: Environmental > Aquatic > Marine > Intertidal... | reverse complement strand
TTGTTGTAGAATTTGCGGCTCGAATAGCGGTGAATTGTCAAATTCGGTTTGGTCGTGGATTCCATGAGGGTCTCCTTAGTTACCCTGTGATTGAAACAAAAAAGAAGTGGAAATCCCACTTCTTTTTCACATCAGCTTTGCCAGAACCAAATTAGTTCTTCTCAATTTTTGCGGCAAGCTCGGTCTTTATATCGGCAAGGCTGGCTGTTGTAGTGGCACCAGACTTGGCCGTTTTTGCCGCATTTTTACCCTGCACCCGCTTGCCATCAGATACCACCTTTACAGGCCGTTTGGTTTGGCTTTTTTTCGCAGGTTTTGGTGCGATGGCAATATCAGCTTTGGTCTTTACGGGATGATTTTCAGAAGCAGGCTTTACTACCATATTCATCATCTCGCGCTGTGCGGTCATGGTAATCTCGCCAATGGTGGCTGCATAATGGGGTGCTGCCTTCGCCTGTAACTCCATAAATTTGCCTGATGCCTCGACCAGCGCCGCAGGGCCGTCTGCCGGCGCGATACAGTCACCCATCGCGGCAATTGTCTCATTTGCCCATGTTTGACTGGCTGCAATATGTGCCTTTGCGGCATCAAGCATGATCGTTGCCAGCTGTTCTTGAGAGTCGTTCAGGCTCTTCATCGCCTGCGCCGCATCAACCGGGCTTGCAACCGCCATCTGAGCCATGGCCTTTTGGTAATCCGAGAGTTGAAACATGATCATCCTTTCCTATTCACCGTGAACGCCGCGACAACACGCGCCCTAAGCGAAATATTGCCCACCGTTTGCGGACAGGGTTGAACCGGTGATAAAGCCGGCATCATCGCTTGCCAGAAACAACACACAGCGAGCAATTTCCTCTGGTGTGCCAAGACGGCCAACGGGAATTTGCGCGACAATCTTCGCGGTGATTTCGGCGGGAATGGCAAGCACCATGTCTGTACCGATATATCCCGGACAGATTGCATTGACAGTAATACCCTTTGCCGCGCCTTCCTGCGCCAAAGCCTTGGTAAAGCCGAGATCACCCGCCTTTGCCGCTGAGTAATTGGCCTGACCAAACTGACCTTTCTGACCATTGATCGACGAGATATTGATAACTCGGCCAAAATTGTTTTCGCGCATTCCGCCCCAGACCTGATGCGTCATGTTGAAAAGACCATTCAGATTGGTGTCGATCACCTCTTGCCATTGCTGTGATGTCATTTTGTGAAAGGCACCATCGCGGGTGATGCCCGCATTATTGACAAGCACGTCAACCGATCCCAGCTTTGCGACAACCGCCTCAACACCGGCGGCACAGGCCTCATAAGAGGCAACCGACCATTTGAACACATCAATACCGGTTTCCTTTGAAAAGGCCGCGGCGGCCTCATCATTGCCGGCATAATTGGCTGCGACTTGATAACCTTCAGCCTTTAGTGCCTTTGAAATCGCCGCACCAATACCGCGCGTTCCCCCTGTTACAATTGCAACTTTCGACATCATTTTCTCCCGTTTAATCTAACTCGTGATCCACCCGTGACAACGGCGCCTGCCTACAGAGCCTCAACACACATCGCGACACCCATGCCACCACCGATACACAGAGTGGCAAGACCCTTTTTTGCCCCGCGGCGCTGCATTTCAAATAATAAAGTGTTAAGAACACGCCCCCCTGACGCGCCGATCGGATGGCCAATCGCAATCGCGCCGCCATTCACATTTACCTTTTCACAATCCCAGCCCATGTCGCGGTTCACCGCAATGGCCTGTGCGGCAAAGGCTTCGTTTGCCTCAATCAGGTCTAAATCGGCAACGCTCCAGCCTGCCTTCGCCAGAGCCTTTTTGGAGGCAGTGACCGGGCCAATACCCATGATCGCGGGATCGACACCTGCCGTTGCATAGGAGACAATCCGTGCCATTGGCTTGATATTCTTGGCGGCAGCAGTCGCATCGCGCATCAACAAAACAGCCGCAGCCCCATCATTGATTCCAGAGGCGTTGCCGGCGGTAACAGTACCCTCCTTTGAAAAGGCAGGGCGCAATTTTTGCAAGCTGGCAAGGTCAACACCCGGCTTGATATATTCATCCTGATCGACGGTGACTTCATCCCGGCGGCTTTTTACCAGAACCGGGACAATTTCATCGGCGAATTTACCGGCCTTCTGCGCTGCTTCCGCCTTGTTCTGGGACCGCATGGCAAATTCGTCCTGCTCGTCACGGCTAATCTGCCATTTCGTGGCAATATTTTCAGCCGTGATACCCATGTGATAATCATGGAAGGCGTCCATCAGCCCATCAAGAATCATTGAATCGCTGAAACTCATGTCGCCCATACGCGCGCCCTTACGAAAATTGGCAACATGAGGTGCCAAAGACATGCTTTCCTGTCCGCCGGCAACAACAATGTCGGCATCACCGAGCTGGATGTGCTGCGCGCCGATAGCGACCGCGCGCAAGCCAGAGCCGCAAAGCTGGTTGATACCCCATGCGGCACTTTCGGCCGGAAGACCTGCATTGATGTGCGCCTGGCGTGCCGGATTCTGTCCCTGACCAGCAGTGAGAATCTGACCCATGATAGTTTCGGAAATCTCGGCCGTGTCAATTCCTGCCCGCTCAACAACCGCACTGATTGCCGCCGCGCCAAGATCATGCGCCGGCAAGCTCGATAACGCCCCTCCAAAACTGCCAACTGGCGTCCGCGCCGCCGAAGCGATTACCACATTCGTCATTCTATCCTCCACCGGCCACATTCGGCCTGTCTAACCCAAATTAAAAACGCAAAAGGAGCGCCCTAGCGCTCCTTTAACCCGGTTCGGTTACATCGTTATGCGTTAACGATATTGTTCTGAACATCCTTGCCCGCATTCAGCATGATCTCAGCGGTTTCGACCTGCGCCTTTTTGGCAACATCGGCGAAACTGGCAATATGCTTTGGCGCGGCCTCAACCTGTGCCTTGGCAAATTCAGTTGAGGCAGCGGCAACATCAGCTGGCTTTTCGGCAGGCTTGGCAAATGTATCAAGCGCTTCAATGGTCTCATTGACCCATGCCTGACCAATTTCAACATTCTTTTTTGCGGCGTCAAAGGCAACCTGTGACAGCTTTGCCTGATATTCGACAAAAGGCTTCATATTTTCGGCGACTTCAAATGGAGTCGCTGACACAAATTTTTCCATCGCTTTGGTGTAATCTGCAAATGTAAACATCATCTTTCTCCTGACTGAATTTTTTCTGCTAAGCGGAATATAGATACCGCGATGCAGAATATCAAGAGAAAAATACCGCGACGCGGAAAAAAATTTATTGGCCGAGAACAAACTGCCCTGGCGCCGCCCCAAGATTTGGCACCTCTTTATCAGAAAAGCGCCTGTTTACATTTATTTTTTTTCCAGATCTTTCTGCCAGCCAGCGGCTCCATTCAGGCCACCAAGACCCTGGTAAAACGGGCAATTCAAGGAACGTATCAGCCGCATAATCAGCCAAATCTTCCGCCATGCGGAAATGGTATTTTTCTGATTTTGGCGGGTTGATAATACCGGCGATATGCCCGCTTCCCCCGAGAATATAGCTTTTTTCACCCTTGCTCTGGCTGAGGCCGGCAAAAGATGACCGCCATGGCGCAATATGATCCGTTTCCGCCGCAACGACACAAATTGGTAGATCGAGGTCGGCAAGCGCCAGATCGGTCTCGAGGAACCGCAACGTACCAGCTGCAAAGTGATTATTGCTGTAAAAATTATCGAGATATTCGAGCGCCATCCGCCCGGGAAGGTTGGTTGCATCGCTATTCCAATAAAGCAGATCAAGAACTGGCGGTTTCTGCCCCATCAAATAGGATCGGACAGCCGGCCCATAAACAAGATCACCCGAACGTAAAAAGCTGAATGTCTGTGACAGGAAAGCCCCGTCAAGAACGCCGCTTTCATTGATTCTCTCATGGATTTTACGCAAATAATCAGGCCCGGTATAGATCGCCAGCTCTCCCGGATCTTCAAAATCGGTCAGGGTAGTAAAGAAAGTCGCCGAATGGATCAGCGGCTTGCCATGCTTTGCCAGATAATCAGCTGTAACCGCCAGCAATGTCCCGCCGATGCAATAGCCAATGGCATTGACCTGCGGCTGGCCGGTCAGGGACAACACCTGCTCGACCGCTGTTTGCACCCCATCCTTCATGTAATCGGCAAAGCCGATTTCGGCCATATCACCGTCTGGATTGATCCAGGATACTAGAAACACAGAATATCCTTCATTCAGGGCAAATTGAATAAAGCTGTTCTGCGGTGTCAGGTCGAGAATATAGAATTTGTTAATGCAGGGCGGCACGATCAGCAATGGCCGCGCATAGACTGTTTCGGTTACCGGCTTGTAGTGGATCAGCTCGAAAAGTGTCCCTCGATACACCACCTGGCCTTCTGATGTGGCGAGGTTTTCCCCGACCCTGAAGGCATCAGCATCGGTCAGCGAGACAGATAATTTGCCGTCGCCCTTCTCAAGGTCATTGACCAGATTTTCCAGCCCTTCAACGAGTGATTTACCCTGTGTCTCAATCGCGTATTTGAGCGCTTCGGGATTGGTTCCCAGAAAATTCTGCGGCGACAAGAAGTTAATGAGTTGCTGCGAGAAAAACTGAATTTGCCGCGCTTCCCCCTCGGACAGGCCTTCTAGTTCCTCGACCGAGCCTTTAATCACCTCGCTCGACAACAGATATTGTTGTTTGATCATATTGAAATAGGGATTTGTCTGCCACGCCTCATCACGGAAACGTCGGTCTCGTTTGGCCGTATCATCAGCCGCCCCCAAAATTGACGTTTGAAAATCAGACCAGGCCTCGATCGAGGCTTTGTAATAGCGCACCTGACTTTCAATGAGCTTGGCAGGGTTGTTCATCATCTGCGCAAAATAGCTGGAGGCTGCCTTGAAGAATAATTCGGTGCTGGCATTATTCTGCTCAGGCTGTTCGGCTTTCTGCCGCGCCATGATCGCAATCAGCCTTTTGGTGAGTGCATCAATTTTCTCGAAATTCTCTTTCAGCTCGTCCAGCTGGGGAGTTTCAATGTCATTCTTCGTAGAATCATTACTTGCAGACATGGGCTTTTCTTCTTGCCGAATATGTGGGAACCTTACCCACCTTCTAAATTGAGTGATTTTTATGTATACTACATCATCATACCAGCTTCTGGATAGTTCTATCAAATTTCAGAAGCTTGTCGCCAGCAGCTACAGCGCGCTGTTTGATCAAAACCCCAGCCTGACAAAACTATACCCTTTCGGCGCCCTGATGAATGGCTGGTCAAAAGTTGCAGAAAAATCATTTGACCGAATGTCAATAAAGCCAGAATGGGCAGTCGAAGCCATCGACAAAAACGGCACCACAGCCGCTGTTTTACCCGAGGTTATTCTGCACAAACCCTTTTGCGCCCTGACCCGCTTTTGCCAACCAAAAACAGCAAAGAATGCGCCCAAGATTCTGATTGTAGCCCCGATGTCGGGGCATTATGCAACATTGGTACGGAACACGGTTTCGTCGCTTGTTACTGAAGGCGATATTTATGTAACCGACTGGAAAAATGCCCGTGATGTCCCCCCGGAAGACGGGATTTTTGATGTTGACAGCTTTGTTGATTACCTCGTGGAATTCATCGAATGTCTCGGTGCCGACACGCACGTCATGGCAATCTGCCAGCCAGCACCACTGACCGCGGCTGCGGCAGCTTATATTGCAGAACATAATCCGAAGGCCTTGCCTAAATCTTTAACACTGATGGGCGGCCCTGTTGACCCGTCGGCAAATCCCTCGGCCGTTACAGATTATGCGGAAAAAGCCAACATCGCCCAGCTACAATCCTCAGTGATAATGCCGGTCGAGGGTGATTATGCTGGCGCTGGCCGCCTGGTCTATCCTGGGATAGTCCAGCTCACCGCCTTTATGAGCATGAATGCTAACACGCATCTAGAGGCCTTCGTGCGGCAGATTGGCGCCGAGTCGGAAGGCAATGCGCATGATGACGACCGGCACAACCGCTTTTACAATGAATATCTGTCGGTCATGGATATGCCAGCCGAGTTCTTCCTCAGCACAGTAGAGCGAATTTTCAAAAACCGCGAGATCGCCACTAACTGCTTTCAATACAAAGGTGCGATGCTGGATTTGAACAAGGTGAAAGACACCCGGCTGTTAATCATTGAAGGGGGTCGTGACGATATTTCGGCACCAGGCCAGTGCAAGGCGGCATTGAGTTTGTTTGGCGGCATCGATGATCAGAACAAACATTACATTCTTCAAGACGACGCCGGTCATTATGGTATTTTCAGTGGCCGGGCATGGCGCAACAGCATCAAGCCGCAATTTCTAGATTTCATCAAAAGGCGCTAGAGGCACTCACTTCTTGGCAAGATTGAGCCGCGCAATGACACGGCCAATCCAGCCCTTAACCTCAATCCTGACAGGAAGCCAGCGCTCGCCTAACGGCCGTCCAAGATAGACCTTTATGACGCGTGGATTATCCTGTTTTGATGTGAGCCGGTGACCACCCAGTGGAACAAGACTGACCTCACAGAGCAGCGCCTCGCCTGCATAGCCTGCCCTCCGATCCGCCTGCAACATCACCATGGCTTTTGGCTCTACCCGAAGACGGGCATGACGCCGCCCGTCGAACACCTCAAAATCGGCGCGGCAGTCTTTGCCGTCATCAAGCCGCTGCAGCAATTGCAGGATCGCCGCATAGGGGTCAAGTACGGGTCTTGCAAACCGGCTGTTCAGCGGATGCACCTTGCCAAGGTCAAGGTCTGGCGCGCGATAGGATTCGATGATGCTGCCATCCGCGTCCCAGGTGACACGGCTTTCATAAGTCTTTTTGCCAGACCGGCGGCGCATTGAAATCTGTTCCGACTGCCAGCGCTGCTGCCGCCGTGCCAAATGGGCGGTTGCATCGCTCTGAAACTGGCTGATCACGCTAGCGATACCACCGCTTTCAGCACGCGCCTTTATGGTGGCGCGCTGATCCCCCTGTCGCAGATGCACCGCGCTTCGCGCCAGAATCAACCGTCCCCATTCAATATCATAGGCCAGTCGAAGGTCTGCCCCCTCTGCCATAGCCGTCCGGGGCAACATCCCCAGTAGCAGGAGCGTAACGACAATTAGCCTGTCTAGAGCCGGCATCGCGTCACCGCTGGCGGTTGATGGTAACGGCCATCTGGCAGATTAGTTCAAACATGATCGACACTCCCAAAAAAGCCGTGCCGCCCGAAGGGTCAAATGGTGGCGACACCTCGACCATATCGGCGCCAATGATATTGACCCCATCCAGTTCACGAACCACCTGAAGCGCCTGATAACTGTTTGGCCCACCAACCTCTGGCGTGCCTGTGCCAGGGGCAAAGGTGGGGTCAACAAAATCGATATCATAAGAAATATAGGTGCGCCCAGCGCCAGCAATGTCGCGCGCCTCTGCCATAACATCGGCAACTCCGCGGGCATGAAATTCCTCAATCTTGATCACACGGATTCCCACTGCCTTGGCAAAATCTAGATCCTCATGATCATATTGCGTGCCTCTGATGCCAATCTGCACAACATTTTTCGGCTCGAGAAGACCTTCTTCAACAGCGCGGCGAAACGGCGTTCCGTGGGTATAAAGAGTGCCTCCGAAATAGCTGTGGAAAAGGTCTGTGTGGCTGTCAAAATGGATCATACCAACCGGCGCATCGGCGGCAAGCGCCCGTAAAACCGGCAAAGATGTCAGATGATCACCACCAGCTGTCATTGGCATGATTCCACGCCGCATCAATGTTTTATAAAAGGCGGTAATACGGGTCATGCTGTCGGCAATATCCGCCGGGTTTGGCCCAACATCGCCAAGATCGGCACATTTCACCATTTCAAACGGGCGCACGCCGCTAACCGGGTGTTCGGCGCGGATCATGGTCGAGGCATCGCGTAATTGCCGCGGCCCATGACGCGGGCCAGGGCGGTTTGTCGTGCCGCTATCCCATGGCACCCCGACAAGACCAATCTGGACGTCACCAAATCTGGCATCATCCCCGGTCAGATGCGGCAGGCGCATAAAACTCGGCACACCGGCAAAGCGCGGCAGATCAAACCCCGACACCGGATGAAAAAATGCGTCATCTTGCATGATTGCGGCTCCATGCCTTGTGTTAGCAATGATCAAGCTTTGATCTTTTTCATCGATCTTTCAAGTCCCGAGACAACATCACATGGCACAGCAAACGCGGCACCAAACACCCCTTCGCACCGTTCTTGTTGCCGTCCGATCGCTGTGGCATGGTCATGGATGCGCTGCAAGGCTGTTATGGTCAGTCCCAGCACGTGAAGGAGTAAAATAAGATGACCACGTTCCTGTCTAACCTGATCGCCGACCGTTTTGCTACACCGACCAGCATTGGCCAAGACAGGCCTGCCCATGGCACGCACGCCCTACAGTTGCGGCATCGCTCTATCCGCAAATTCAAGCCAACACCTATCGGTGATGACGTTCTTCAGCTGTTATATGCCTGCGCGCTGTCGGCACCAAGCAAGTCTGATCTCCAGCAGGTCGCTATCATACATATTGATGATGACCAGCGCCGCACGCAGATCAACCAGCTGTTGCCTAACATGCCATGGATTGCCAGTGCGCCAGTGTTTCTGCTGTTCTGCGGCGACAGCCGCCGTATCCGCGATGTCTGCGTCGCCCAAGGCACCAATTTTGCGCATGACCCGCTTGATGCGCTGTTCAACGCCGCCACCGACACCGCCATGGTCTTGCAGAATTTCATCATTGCAGCAGAGGCAGAAGGACTTGGCTGCTGCCCTATTAGCGCGGTGCGCGACATTACCGATGAAATTGCCACTCTGACAAATTTGCCAGACGGGGTGTTTCCGCTGGCAGGACTTTGTGTTGGCTATGCCGATGCTGATCCTGCGCTAAGCGTAAGGCTGCCAATGGCGCTGACCTGTCATAAAAACAGCTATGAAAACCGGCACCAAGACAGGCTGGTGGCTGATTATGATGCCCGACGCCGCAAGACAAATCCCTATAGATCCCAGCGTAAAACGGCCGAATATGGCGAAGATCCAACCTATGGGTGGTCAACCGACAAAGCGCGCCAGACGTCAAGCACCGACAGGCTGTCTTTTACCGCCTATATCCGCAAACACGGATTTGACCTTTAGGGCTGTGCTACATCACGCACACCCGTCAAGGTGCCGGACGATAGGCCGCGTCGCGCTGCCAGCCCTCTATGCCGGTCTGCATCACAACGACATTGCTTTTACCGGCAACACGAAGGGCAAAAGCCGCTTGCGCTGACAGGCTGCCGGTATTGCAAAACAAAATTGTCATCCGACTTGGCGGAAACTCATCAATCCGGTCAAGCACCTCGCGCCATTCAATATGGATTGCGCCGGGTATAGTCCCCGTCTCAAATTGCGTGGTGTCGCGCGTATCAATAAATAATGCTGCTTCAAAAACACTCTTGTCGATCTGCTGGGGCAGGATAATGCCGGCGGTATAGTCCTGAAACAGCATATAATCCTGCATGGTCTCTATCGCCGAGTCATGCGCGGTCGCTGATTGGCCATAGAATAGCCCAGCAAAAAAGCAGGCAGCTGCCATCATCGGCGCTATAAAGCGGGGGCTGGTGTGGGGGCGCATCATCGTTTGGCTCCGGTATTATCAGGCATTGACGGCTTGTATGACCTAATCCATCGGTGCCCTATGCGCCGACATTTCAGATGCGATAATATCGGCAATCAAGTCACAATCAGCAAGGTCAAAGGTCAGCGGCACGCGCATATCAAGGGTCTTTTGAAGCACCCTTAATGTATTTGGCAGAACCGGCATATCTTCGATATACCGCCAGCTGTCATAGCGGCTGGTAAAGGCCTTTGGTTCATCATCGCCAAACCATTTCAATTCAACCCCACGGTTTCCACAGGCCGCGACAAAGTCAGGGATGGCATCAAAAGGCAATCCATCTGCACGGAACTGGATTGATGAGCCAACATAAAATTCTTCCTGCCGGCGACTGGGAATGATGATGCCCGGCATATTTGACAAGCGGGCATGAAGCCGGTCATAAAGCTGGTTCCACCGTGCCAGATTGGTCTCTAGCCCGGGTAATTGGGCGCGCAAAATAGCCGCGCGCAAATGATCCATCCGCCCAGAATAATTTGGCGATTTGAGACGCACCTTGCGGAATACATCCTCGGCCGGGATCGCCCCGTTGCGACCATACAGCATATAAGAGCCAGACGACACCACCGCGCGCGCCGCAATTTCCGCGTCATTAGTTGTCAGAAATCCACCCTCGCCTGAATTCATATGTTTATAGGTCTGGGTAGAAAAGGCGGCAACTGTGCCAAAATTTCCCGAACGGACGCCGCGCCATTTGGCGCCCATCGTATGGGCGCAATCCTCAATTACGGAAATCTCGTGGCTGTTACACACCGCCATCAACCTGTCCATGTCAGCAATATGCCCCCGCATATGTGACAACAGCAGGAATTTTGCCCCGCTGGCGGCTGCTTTTGCCGCAAGATCATCTAAATCAATATGGTAGTTGTCATCAATATCGACCAAAACCGGCACCGCGCCAACCGCATGAATGGCACCAGGCACAGGCGCCAAAGTATAAGCGTTCGCAAGAACCTTATCGCCAGCCACAACCCCACACACACGCAATCCCAACTGGATAGCATACCCACCAGAGGTACAGGCAAGGCAATAGTCAACGCCCTGCCAATGGGCAAATTCTATCTCCAGCTGACTGACATCATTCACATCATCAGCCGCAAGATTGTAGCGATGCAGGCGGCCACCTTGCAGGATCTCAATGGCACGATCAATCCCGTCCTGTGGAATTGCCTCCTGCTGGGTAAAGGCTTTGGTGAATATGGCATCTGTCATGGCACTGTCCTCAACCGGCAGATCTTTCCCAAAGGTGGGCGATTGACAGCATTTCGTCAACCGCGGATCGTCTGCCGGTCTGCTGTTGCGTAAAAATGGGTTAACCTTCAGCGCGGCGCAATCCGGCAAAGGATTTGCGCTCGATCAGAAGGCTTGCCATCACGCCAAAGACAAGGCCCCAGAAAGGGGCGCCGATATTGAACATCGGCACCCCGCCAAGCGTCACCAGAAAGGCAATCAACCCCCCTAGCGGGAATGATGGCGCAAAGGCACTGGCAAAGGCCGCCTGCAAGGTGCGCAGCAAGGCAAGCCCCGCAAGCGTACTGAGAAAAGCGGCCGGCGCGGCAATCAACACCGATGTAACCGTCGGCGCGCCAAGCCCGAACAAAATCGCCATCACGCCCAGCAGAACCGCAGCAATCCAATGCCGTTCGGGGCGACCACCTGACACCAAAATGGCATTGACCGGCCCCGTAAGACAAGTCGAGATACCGCCATAGAGCGCTGTCAGCATAGACATAAACCCGCAGCAAGAGGTGATCGCATTTGTCGGTGGATTATGGCCATGCGTTTTCAGCACGGCAATGCCCTGCGCATTTTGCGCCGCCACCACCGTGACCGCAAGCGGCACCACCAGTTCCATGGCTGCGGCCAGTGAAAATTGCGGCAAATAGGTCTGTGGCACAACCAAGGTAAAGCCGATATCAAGCGCATCCAGCGCAACTGGCTGGCGATAAAGGATAATGGTCGCGCCAATGATCAACGCCCATATCAAAGGAGGCAACAAGCTTGGGATGCGCGGAAAGGCTGTCAGCAAGAAAAAGAGTACCGACATTGATGCCACAAGTAGAAAATCGGCGGCAAAGGCACGGATCCAGTCAAGGCCAAAACTGACAAAGACGCCGGCAACCATCCCCATGACAATTGGCAAGGGCAACCAGTCCATAACCTTTTTGATCCAGCCGGTCAGCCCCAACGCTAACAGCAGCAGCCCCGTCAGAATATAAGCGCCGAGAACCTCTGCATAGGTGAGGTTTTCCAGCGCATGACCAACGAGAATGGCACCAGGAATCGTCCACAAAAATACCAGAGGCTGACGATAGCTGATTGACATGGCAATACTGAGAAGGCCGTTAAACGTAAAAACGGCAAAAATCCATGAGGCTATGTCGGCTTCGCTGAGGCCGCTGTCGAGGCCAACGCTAAGAATGATGGCAACTGGCG
>Ga0181572_10002920_pt1 | contig 12119 bp, 13 predicted proteins | sample 101ome_26_FD_133004 | JGI IMG/M metagenome (GOLD analysis project Ga0181572, IMG submission 133004) | Coastal salt marsh microbial communities from the Groves Creek Marsh, Skidaway Island, Georgia - 101408AT metaG (megahit assembly) | ecosystem: Environmental > Aquatic > Marine > Intertidal... | reverse complement strand
CCGTATGCCAGCACAAGGGTTAACTCAGAGCGACCGATCGTCTTTTCCAGCCCATGCGCTCAGACTGCACTTTCCACTCGTTCTACGAGCTCTTAGATGCTTATCACAGGCGTTCACGTGCGTCGCCTCTATCCGACGGGCCTCTTTCAGTGATTCGTACCCGAGGAAGAGTTTCGTATGAGAGGCGGCTCAATAGCAGACGCGATCGAGCACGGGGAACTACCACTCCCCTCTCTTTCGTGAGCGGGCGGCCCAATTGATGGTCAAGGGTTGGTTTGAAAACGAGGCTCAATGTGCTCGCCGACTGCGCGGTTTGCTGCTTTGCCAAACGGCACCCTCCGCAACTCATGAGCAGACTAAGCCATTTGGGCCATGCTGCGCTTCGGCTTAAACCCAACAGCCACACCGCTGCTCACTGCTCACTGCTCACTGCTCACTGCTCACTGCTCACAGGCTACGCCTATTCGCTAGACCTCAACCCAATCGATCAACCGCCACGGCAGGTCATCCTCATGCACCGATGCCTCCGACACGACTTTGCCCCGCACAGAGATCCCTGCGCTGTGCACGGAATCTGGATCTCCTGATACCAAGGGGTGCCAATCAGGCAGGGGTTGACCCTCGTGGAGCAAGCGGTAGGCACAAGTGCTGGGCATCCATGGAATGGCACTCAAATTACCGGGGGTCAGTGAGAGACACGTGGGCACTCGGGTGCTCCGATGCGCGTAGTCCTGACACTCGCACGCGTGATCATCCAGAAGATGACAAACCACATCTGTGAAACAAATTTCTTCGGTGTCCTCGTCTTCAAGCTTGACAAGGCAACAACGGGCACACCGATCGCAGAGCGACTCCCACTCGTCTCGCGTGAGCGCTGAGAGCGCCTTCTCCTCCCAGAACTTCATAACGCCTCAATTGGTGGCATTTGCAAGTGATAGCCTTGTAAAGTCAAATTATCCATCACTCGCTGCGGGTCTTCCTTAGCGAGGGCCCGCTCAGGCGTCAATTCGATGTTGAGCACAAACTCTGGCTCCCCGAATGTTCGCAGCAGCGCCTCGGGAACTCGGGCAAGCCCCGAATCCGCGTTCACATAGAGATACATGAACGACCGGCGGTTGCTTTTGTAGACATCACACGAAATCATCCAATTCCCCTGAAGTGCACCTCGCGCGGCGTCTGACGCGCGCTTCGCGATCCAGACAGCCTTCGCCTGCAGACCGCGAACCTACTTATTTGCGGCGCTCCCAAACCGCTTCACTGCCTTGCTTTAGGGCGACACAAGCGCCCAAAGCTCAAGCAAGCGCTTTAAGCAGCACATCTCCCGCGCACTCGCGTCGCCAACCATCAAAAGATGCTGGAAGCGAGGCCTCCCCATGGAAGTCGCTCTTAATCACGTGCTCAAGATCCCGGCGCGTGGCGATATATTCCGAGGGCACGCCCAGCCCTTTCGCCAAGCCAGCAAGTGCATCTTGAAGCTTCTTATATCTTTTTTTGTCCACTGGTGTTCTGTCCGCTTGAAGCGGCGCAGGCAACGCGTTCGGCGCCACTGCAAGGGCCTGATCTACCATCGCCAATACCGCACTCCCCACGCGTTGAATCGTGGAATTATGAAAACCCGCTTGCTTTAGATCCGTCCAAGCGTGCTCAGGCAGACGTAGCAACGCCATAATCTGTTCATCATGAAGCACTCGGTTTCGCGGACGATCTCGGCGCCGCGCTTCTTGCTCCCGCCAGCGAAACAGGTCTTGCGCGAGAAGCAGTGCCCTTGGCCCTAAATGATGAAGCCCTTTTTGCCTACGATACGCATCCTCAACAGGCACCATGGTAGGTAGGGTTTGAGTCAAGCGCTTGGCATCTTCCAGAACCCAATCCAGACGTCCCGCTTCATTGAGTCGATCCAGAATCTTTGGATATGCCGCAACCAAAAAGTGAACGTCCTGGGCGGCGTAAGCACATTGAGATTGGGTCAAAGGCCGTTGTAGCCAGTCAGATCGAGTCTCACCTTTCGGGACCACCTCGCCCACCATAGCCTCGATCAAACGCTGATAACTCAGCCCAAACCCGAGGCCCAGCGCGGCCGCCGCCATTTGCGTGTCGAACAGAGGGGTTGGACCAACTCCCAACCAGCGCTGGAACACTTCCATATCTTCCGATCCTGAGTGCAGCACTTTGAGCACCGATGGATTCATCAGCAGTTCGCGAATGGGCGATGGATCCGCGATCGAGAGTGGGTCGATCAGATAGTTGTCGCCGGGCACCCCGAGTTGGAGCAGGCCTACCTTGGGGTAATAGGTGTCGGTCCGCATGAATTCTGTGTCGATCGCGACCCAATCAAACTCGCGGCAGCGGGCTACGGCCTCGATCAAGGCGGCATCTGAATCGATCCACTTAAAATTCAAACCGGTTTGCGCCCGGTGATTGCATGGAAGAGCGTGCCGCCGTCAATATATTCGAGCGTGCCACCCATCGGCACCCCGTGGGCGATGCGGGTGAGCTTAACTCCAGAACTCAACAATTTCTCTGAGAGATAATGGCTCGTGGCCTCACCTTCCACCGTCGAATCCAGGGCTAAAATCACTTCATCAACGCCCTCACCACACAACCGAACCAACGCGTCGGCGCCAATCTCGTTAGGACCAATGCCATCGATTGGCGATAAATTGCCCATCGTCAGGAAGTAACGGCCTTTAAAACTGCCCGATTGCTCGACTGCAATCACATCGGCTGGGGTCTCCACCACGCAGATTTGTTGTAGATCACGGGACTCGTCCGCACAGAGCGAGCACATTGCGGTCATGCTGAAATTTCTGCAGATTTCACAGTGTCCGACTTCGGTCATGACCCGTTTTAAGATGCCTGCAAGATGCTGCCCGCCTTCTCGATCACGTTCGAGTAAATGCCAAACCATTCGTTGCGCCGATTTACGACCGACGCCCGGCAGGCATCGAAGCGCATCAACCAAATCATCTAACATCGGTTCAGCCATATTACTTAGGCCTGGAAGGGGAATTTAAAGCCCGCTGGCATCTGCAGCCCGCCGGTGAGTTCAGACATTCTCTCACGCTGATGCGCCTCCACTCGGCGCACCGCGTCATTGACCGCCGCTGCGAGCAGATCTTCAAGTAACGCTTTGTCCTCGCTGAGCACGCTGTCATCAATTTCAACGCGTCGAACATCGTGTCGGCCCGTCATGGTCACTTTCACGAGACCCGCGCCTGACTCGCCGGTGACTTCGGCTGCTACGATCTCGCTTTGCACGCGCTCGAATTTTTCCTGCATGTCTTTGGCTTGCTTCATCAAGCCATCCATCCCTTTAAACACTTATCGGTCTCCCTCGTTGACCTTCGGCCGCACAGAGCCTTCTACGATGGTGGCACCAAAGTTTGTCACCAACGCTTGCACCCGCTGGTCTCGCTCAAGATCGACCTTCGCATTGGCCAATGCCCTGGCTTTTCTGTGTGCGGCAATCTGGGCAGGACTGGCGCCGTCGACCTCGCCCACCGAGATCTCAATTTTAAGCGGTTTGGACTCAACCTCTGACAGCGCCGCTTCGAGCCTCGCAATCTGCTGGTCACCCATGAGCGACGCGTATTCAGGGTCCATTTTGAATTGGATGCACGACGCATCGCGGTTAAGCCAGTGCAGATGGCTTGCCAAGGCCTGAGCCACGCCGCCCAATGACAATTGACTCAATTGCTCAAACCAAGCGACGTCACTGGGCGCAAACCCCTCGCCGAACGGATCGGCGGTTGCAGGCCCTCGTGCCTTTGATCTCGCTACTGGTGAGTCATCAGAGTTCGTTGCAGGGGCAGGATCCATCATTTCGCTTTGATTCGCAGGCGCGTCTTCGAGGTCGAAGTCTTGGGCTAATCGCCCACCAGGCACCACATAAAGTCCCTGGCGTTTTTCAAGTTTGGCCGCATCGCGGCTCGCGGTTTGAGTCTGAATCTCGCCACTTTGCAATGACTCGAGCGACTGGTCCGCATGGGAGGAAGACGAGTCACCGGGCACGGGTACCGCGTCCTCCGCAAGCTTTGCTTCAGCACCTGCCGTTTTTTCGCGATCCTCTTGAGGGCTGACCGCTGCTGCAACGGCGTGGGAGGACGATACTTGAATCGAACGCGGCGCCGTTACGAGCTTGGATTCTGGTTCGGCAGCCTGGACGGCATCGGTTTCAATCGGTTTCGAAGATTTCGAGATGCTCGGCCCATCAACCCGCGATGACCCTGCCGCCACCGCCGGTTTGTGTGCACCGGGCGATAGTGACGCCTTCAACTCAGATAAAGGTGACCCCGAAGCAGGTGCAGTCGTCGGCTGCTCAGGTTCCCGCGAAGTTGGAACTGGGGCGCTGGATCCCTCTGGACCCTCATCAAATTCAAAGGCGAGCATGCGCAGCAACGTCATCTCGAAACCCATCTGAGGGCTTGGCGAGAGCGGCAAGTCGCGTTTACCGACCAAGCCAATCTGGTATAACAACTGCACATATTCAGGGGTGAAGCGTTCGGTTAGCATCCGCATGGCTTCCTCGTCACCCAATTGGTTATCTAGCGACTCGGGGACGGCTTGGATTACTGCAATTCGGTGCAGCACTGCGAGCAGTTCGTCCAAAAGGCCTTCAAAATTCGTTGCATATTCTGCCGCTTGCTCAATCGCGTGAAGCAATTGCGCCCCATCACCCTCCGCGAGCGCCGTGAGTAGCCGGTACACATCTTGCCGGTCAACGGTGCCCAGCATGGCGGCCACCGAAGCCTCAGTCAGCGCGCCATCACAAAAACCGATCGCCTGATCTGTCAGGCTGAGGGCATCTCGCATGCTGCCTTCAGCCGCTCGGCCAAGCTGCCACAACGCCGCATCATCGGCTTGGATATTTTCCTTCTCAAGCACGGTTCGCAAATGGTTTACCACGCGCTCAGGCGTCATATTTTTCAAGTTGAACTGCAAGCACCGAGACAACACTGTGATGGGCAGTTTCTTTGGGTCGGTGGTCGCAAAGAGGAATTTTACGTGTGCGGGCGGCTCTTCTAGCGTTTTCAACATGGCGTTAAAGCTACTTTTAGAGAGCATGTGAACTTCGTCGATTAGGTAGACTTTGAATCGAGAACTCGTGGGCATGTACTGCACATTGTCGAGCAAGTCGCGCATGTCATCGACGCCAGTACGCGAAGCCGCATCCACTTCGATTAGATCGACGCTTCGCCCTTCGGCAATTTCAACGCAGGCGTGACAGGTGTTACACGGCTCGCTCGTAACCCCTTGCTCACAATTTAGGCATTTAGCGAGGATGCGTGCGATGGTGGTCTTACCTACACCACGGGTGCCGGTAAAGAGGTAGGCATGATGCAAGCGGTCGTTATCCAAGGCGTTGATCAACGCTTGCAGCACGTGCGTTTGACCTTCCAATTCTTTGAAGTTTGAAGGCCGATATTTGCGTGCGAGAACTTGGTAAGACATAGCAATTGCCTGAACGTTACCTCATTGTAGCGTATCCCTTTCGGGCGGCGCGAGCGTGATTCCTGAGTCATCACGCTGGAATTCGCCCGGAGCGAGCCACAAACCGCTTGAAGCCGATGCTAAAGGCCGCCATCATCCGCTGAGAATTCAGATCGATGCTGAAATCGATGCCCTTCAGAGATGTCACTCTGATCATCGGCCCCAAACTGAACCACTCATAGACGAAAGGCACCAGACCAGGGGATATTGCATCGAATGCTTTCACCGCGATCATCGCATTCGACCTAATGACTCTCTCTGAGAACAGGACGCGAACCCACCATGGACATCATCGGTCACCGAGGCGCAAGCGGGCACGCTCCCGAGAATACGCTGAAAGCTTTTGCACTGGCCCTGGAGCTGGGATGCCATTGGTTGGAGCTTGATGTTCATTGGGTTTCAGATCGGCTGCTTGTCATTCACGACGAAGCGCTCGATCGCACAACGAACGGCCACGGGCTGCTTGGCGATTATACGCTCGACACCTTGCGTGGCTTCGATGCAGGCGACGGCTAGCGGATTCCCTTTTTAGATGAAGTCCTTGAACTCGTTAGTGGCCGGGCTGTGATCAATATAGAGCTGAAAGGCGCTGGTACTGCAAAGCCAGTGTCTCAGCTCTTGACCACTTGGTGTATCGATCAACAGGTTGGGACTGACCGATTCTTGCTCAGCTCATTCAATCACGATGAGTTGGCGGAAGCTGACCCTCGTTTTGAGCGAGCAGCCCTCTTTGGTCGATTGCCGGATGATGCGGTCGAGCGCACGTTGGCGCTGGGTGCAGGGTACTTGAATACATCGCTGCGCAGCGTCACCAAGATGTGGGTCGATCGGGCCCATCGGTCGGGTCTAAGGGTCGCGGTTTATACCGTCAACGAACCAGAGGACATCGATCGAATGCGCGCTTGGGGCGTGGACGCCATTTTTTGTGACTATCCGGACCGAGCGCTTACCGCTTCCTCTTAAGACGCGATAAAAACAATTGGGGCAATCCCACGAGCCATTGGCTGTTGATGACGCTCTTCTCCTGCCGCTGCAATGAATGGGGGACCGAGGCGCAATCTGGGGTTCAAGCCGCTAAAGTGCACGCAAACATAGCGGCAGGCTTAGGGGAATCCAGCTGTACCGTAGATTCCCGCCCACAATCGACCTATCTCGATCACTCTCCCGTAAAGTGAGCGGGCCGCTTCTCGAGCATGGCGTTGACGGCTTCTTCATGGTCTTTGGTTTGATGCGCGAGCGCCTGAAAGCCAGCCGACATTTCTAACAGCGAGGGTAAATCCGCACCCCGCTGGGCTTTCAAAAGCTTCTTGGTCATTCTCAACGCATGCGGAGGGTTCGCTGCTACTCGGCCTGCTAAATCATTCGCCGCATTCATCAGCTCGTCTGGGGCTACCACCTGGGAGACCATGCCCCACTCTAACGCCTTGGCGGCGTTAACGGGCTCTCCCGTGAAAGACATTTCATTGGCGCGTGCCTGACCGATCACTCGTGGTAAGAACCAGGCCCCGCCGTCCCCGGGAATGATGCCCACTTTCACGAAGCTCTCAGCAAACAGCGCCTTCTCAGATGCAATGCGCATGTCGCACATCATGGCCAAATCGCAGCCCGCACCAATGGCCGGCCCATTCACGGCGGCAATGATCGGCACTTCGAGCGCGTCGACCGCGAGCGGAATCCGCTGAATACCTTTTCTATATCCTTCGCGAATCTCATTCGGCGTGCCACCGAACATGCCTGCTTTGTCTTTCATGTCCTTGACGTTGCCCCCGCTGCTGAACGCTGATCCCGCCCCAGTCAGAATTGCTACACGAACGGATTGATCGGCATTGATTCGGTCGCAAGCGTCAACAATCGCCGAAACCATCTCATCCTCAGAGATCGCATTGCGCGTTTCATGTTTGTTCAGCGTCAGGGTAACGATAGCGCCGGTTTGCTCATAGAGAAGACAATCGCTCATGAAAATTCCTTAAGTGATGATTGGATAAAAGAGAGTGGGTCAAAACCTTTCACCGCCGATGATACCATTCGAACGCTAGCCATTCGGAGTCTACTCATGCGGGGCCTCTTGCTCATTTTGTTCACCTACCTGCTTAGTAGCACTGCACCCGGTGCGTCAGCCGGCGCCTTAGAGCAAACCATTCATGCGCGACTGGCGCTGATGAAGGACGTGGCCCACGCCAAATGGGTTACTGGCCGACCGATCGAGGACCTAGCGCGCGAGCAGGTGGTGATTGAGCAAGCCGTGATCTCTGGGCTTCAATTTCGTCTCACACCTGCAGCAACCACCCGATTCTTCACAGCTCAAATTGAAGCAGCGAAAGCTATTCAACGTTATTGGTTTACCGTTTGGGCAACCGAGCCACCAAATGGCCCAGCGCCTGATCTTGGCGCTCAGATCAGGCCCCGCCTGTTGGTTTTAGGCGATCAGATATTGGCCGAGCTCGGAACACAACCCGAGGTCGAAAGCGAAGCCACTTTCATCCAACAAACGCGGCTCGATGGGCTGCCAGGTGACTATCAAATCGCGCTTTATCAGTCGCTGAGGTCACTGGCTTATTTTACGTCCCCGCTCGACCAGATTCGCGAAAGTCGGATTCTGCGTGTGGGCACCACGCTCGATTACGCGCCGTTCAGCTACGTCAATGCGAACGGCGAGCGACAAGGGTTTGATATCGAGCTGGCTGAGCAACTCGCCCATGAACTGGGCGCTCGGATTCACTGGGTCGAGACCTCGTGGCCCACGCTGATGCGCGATTTTTCTGAGGGGAAGTTTGATATCGGCATGAGCGGTATCTCCATCATTCCGGCGCGAGCCGAGCAGGCCTACTTCAGCTTGCCCTACCACACCGGCGGCAAAACGCCGATCTCGCGATGCGAAACCGCTCAACATCTAGCGAGTCTTGAGGCGATCGATCAACCCTCTGTGAAGGTCATCGTGAACCCAGGCGGCACCAATGAACGCTATGTGCGGCAGCACGTGACGCGGGCAGAGATCATGGTTCACCCGAGCAACCGAACCATTTTCGATGCGCTGCTGGAGGGCCAGGCCGATGTCATGATCACCGACGCGATTGAGGTGGCGGTGATGACCTCGCGCTACCCAACGCTCTGCGCCACCATGCCGGGTCAGCGCCTCTCGGAACAAGACAAAGGCATTTTGATGCCTAAGTCTGACGCGCTGAGAGCTTGGATCGACGATCACCTGGACGCACTATTGAGTGACGGCACCCTGAAGGCACTCATGCACTCAGCGATCAAACGCGCTGCTGATCCGACCAATAATCACTAGCAGCTTCCATGCGGGCGGCCCAACACACGGCAATTGAACCGCCCCTTGGGTCATCGCTGCAGCGAGGCATATTGAGGCACGGCATCCCCCGCCAAAAATGCCTTGAGCATCGCGTTTGATTCGGCGGGCGCATCTTGCTGAACCCAGTGCGAGATGCCCGGGAAATACCGAAGCGTGAGATCCGACACATGGGCATCAGTGCCAAATGTGGTGGCCATGGACAGCGCCATGTCATCTTCACCCCAAAGCATGAGCGTCGGGGTTTCGATCTTCGGGAAACCCAGCTTTCGTTGGCGGGCGGAGCCGCCACCACGGACCAGGGCTCGGTAATAGTTGACCATCGCAGTCAAATTCTCTGGCCTTGACCCGTTCTCCTCAAAAAGAGCCACCACATCGCTCGAATAATTCTCAGGGGTGCTCGCGCTTGAACGAATAAGGTCACCCATGCTGCCCCTCGCCATCATCCGTTCAGGGAACCATGGCAGCTGAAAGAAGAAGATATACCATGACTTTTTGAGCTGTTCGAGTCCGGAGCCCATGGCCTTCATCGCTGGCACCGGGTGCGGCACGTTGCAGATCACCAGTTGCTTGAGCGGCCTGATTTCGCGAATCGCAAAATGCCAGGCAATGACTGCCCCCCAGTCGTGGGCCATCAGAATGACCTCGCGCGCGTTGGCGGCATCGATCAGAGCGCCCACGTCTTCCATCAACACTTCGAGTTGGTAATTCTTGACGCCCTTGGGCACATCCGAATTGCCGTAGCCGCGCATATTAGGCGCCCAAACGCGATAGCCGAGTTTGGCAAGAAATGGCAGTTGAAATCGCCACGACACACTGTGCTCTGGAAATCCGTGCAGGCACAACACCAATCGATCGCCCTCGCCCATAGTATCGACCTCAAACTGCAGACCATTCGCCTGAACTGTGATCGTCTGGACCTCGGGCAGGATGTCCTGAGTTCGCCTCATCGGTATCTCCTAGTCTCTCTAACCGTCGAAGGATACACTGCCGCAGTGCTCGATCAGAAATAGGCTTAAGACCGTGTTCACCCTTCAAGTTGTGAGTCAAACGCCATGCCAGCTGGGCGAGGGCCCGCTTTGGGACCCGCCAACATCGCGACTCCTTTGGCTGGATAGTTACCAGCCCAGGTTGTTTCTGAGAGAACCTAGCGGCTTAATCGAATGTTTCGCGCTGCCAGCCATGGCCGGCAGCCTTGCCGTGGTGACTGACTCTGTCGTCCTAGTTGCGCTTCAATCAGGCATTCACGCGTTTGACCTGCGTACGTCAACACTCACATACCTTGTCGACCCTGAACCCGATCGGCCAGACACACGCCTGAATGATGGCAAGGTCGATCGCAATGGACAGTTCGTCTTCGGCTCCATGGGCATCAAGGAGCGAACACGAGGCCTTGGCAGTCTTTACCGTTTCAACGGCGAGGGCAAGCTTGAGCAACTAGAGGAGGACATCATTGTCTCCAATGGCCCTGCATTTTCTCCCGATGGTCGCACTTTCTATTTCACCGACGGGCGGCGCCGTATTTTGGCCTACGACTATGATCCGGATGGTGCGTTATCCAACAAACGCGTCTTTTTTGACACAGGGGCACTCAATACTGCGAGCGATGGCTGTACCGTTGATGCCGAAGGCAATGTTTGGGCAGCACTGATCGCAAGTGGCGAGATTCTCTGCGTCGACCCAGACGGCAGGCTAAAGCTCAGGCTCAAGATGCCGATATCCCTTCCAAGCTCAGTCAATTTTGGGGGAGATCGCCTTGCCGCACTCTTTGTCACCTCCATTCGCAACTCGGGCAACCGAACAAACGGTCACCCCCTGTCTGGCCACGTATTCGCGCTCGAAGGCCTTGACGCCATTGGTCTCGCCGAGCCGCGATACGTAACACGAGGGTGCCCTGAACTGGATGCGTTGATATAGTTCACGTTTGATCGACCGGTAGATCGGTTATAATCTATCGACTTGACAATTTTAAGGACTCAGCCTTTGGTCGCTATGAGTGCAAAAGACTATTTGATGACGCTCGTTCCAGAAAACGAGTTTCTCAAGGCGTTGCCGCCCTCTGACGCAGAGTTGCTCAGCCAGGCGGCCGAATACGTGAATTTTTCTCAAGGGCAAGCGCTCTTCCAAAAGGGCGACATTGCCGATTCCATGTTTTTTATTGTTGAAGGTGCCATCGAAATTATCGATGACGAGGAGAATGGCCACGCGGTTCTGGCCACACTCGGGGAAAAAGCGCACTTCGGCGAACAGGGTCTGCTCGATATCAATGAAGGCAAACGCACCGCGGGCGCTCGCGCTGCCGCGGAAGCTCGCCTAGTTCGAATTTCCGGTGAACTTATTCGAAGCATGTTGCGACACCAGGCCCAACTTGTTGAAAAACTGGAGAAAGTTGGGTCTGAGCAACAAGACATCAACCGCAACGAGCGCAAATTACAACTACTCTTGCGTATCGAGCGGTCGCGCTCTTCACTCTCTATGAAGACGCCTCGTTCATCAGACCTCTTCTCGACCCTCCTGATCGGTGTCGATACCGAAAAAGAAGTGATTCAACTCGACGAGATTGTTGCCGTCGATATGAGAAATCCCGTGCGCGTGGGCGATCACTTAACCCTCAGCGGAACGCTCACCGGGACCCCGATCTCGTTCACAACCAAGGTGCTCGAAATCAAAATGGTTGGCGGCAGCAACTTGTACGAGTGCTCGCTCCCAGATCGCATGGTTTATCAGCAGCAGCGCACCCAGTTTCGCCTGGAGCTTGGCGCGGCAAGCCGAGCGGAAGCCATTGTGAGCAAGAATGAACGCAAGTACCGAGGCAAAATCATCGACGTTTCGGAGGGTGGTGTGAGCTTTCGCCTGCGTAAGGGTGTACCCATCGAGGTGGGCGACTTGATCGATCATTGTGAACTGGCACTCCAGCCAGATTTATCCATCCGCCCGAAAATAGAAGTCATGAACGTGAAACCTGTCGTGAAGGCACCAAATCTTCAGCAGTATGGCGTTCGATTCATTGGGCTCGCCTCGAGCGATCTTGCAACCTTAAAGGACTTCATGCGCGAGACCGAACGACGAAAGCTGCGAAACTCAAGGATGTAATTCAGATGCGGCGTTGAGTTATCGGCTAAATTTCGATAACGTCTGCGCCCTCAAGCGCGCTGGGTCAATAGCCTGGCAAGTCTTCCCGGAGAGGTGTCCGAGTGGTTGAAGGAGCACGCCTGGAAAGTGTGTATACGTTAATAGCGTATCGAGGGTTCGAATCCCTCTCTCTCCGCCAGAAATAAGAAAGGGCCGAAAGGCCCTTTGCTGGCTCTAAAGCCGACAGTGG
>Ga0181572_10002916_pt1 | contig 12129 bp, 7 predicted proteins | sample 101ome_26_FD_133004 | JGI IMG/M metagenome (GOLD analysis project Ga0181572, IMG submission 133004) | Coastal salt marsh microbial communities from the Groves Creek Marsh, Skidaway Island, Georgia - 101408AT metaG (megahit assembly) | ecosystem: Environmental > Aquatic > Marine > Intertidal zone... | reverse complement strand
GCAGTGAGGGTTTCAGGCGAACGAATGGAAAAGCCTTCACTGCGAGCAATGTCAGCAATCGAGCGGAGCATCAACGTGGTCGACAAGGGGATTTCCCATAAAAAAGTAGCCAGCCCCAGTGCCCCGCCAAGGCCTCCGGAAACCATCAGAGCCATTTGGTGGATGCCGGGTACAGCCTTTCCAGGTGCGCCATCCCTCATGGTGATGCTTGCCAGCTTGACGGAATGATTCAGCGCTGCCGTGGTGCTTAACTCAATGGTTGAGCGGAAAAATTTAGGTAGGCACCCCATGGCTCGCTCAACGGGCCTTCCCAGTTTTTGAGTGAGCTTGCTGGCCATGGTGGGACCCTCCAAAAGCAGTCTTGCTCGTCTCAAGTCCTTTAGATCCTGGTCGCTTAGAGAAGCACCTACTGGCATCACTTCGCCTAGCATGTAAGGAAGATGACAGAGTGCTCTGCGTGATTCAATTCAGGAATGCTTGTTGTCTCGGTTCTGGAGGGTTGTTGCCATCATGAAAGAAAAATGATCAGGGGATGTCCCTTTTTGATGCCAGCTTTCGCTAGGAAAAATAGGAACACCAAGTGGAGATCTCACGATCAGTCTGTGAAAGCCCTAAGTTGGGCTCGAGCATACCGAGTATGATGAAGATTCAGGGGTGAAGGTGTCTTTTAATAAAGAAATAAAACTGTTTTCTGTCGTCGCGCTGCTGCAGATTGGAAACGCTAGGAGAAAGGCTAAGCTTGTGAAATGCAAAAAAGGAATGAACCTACGGAGTCTTTGGGTCTGTCTCTTCATCCTCCCATACATGGGTGGCTGTCAGTCCAGATCAACCCACACTGTGGTCAGTACCGTGCCACATCCTAGGGTGATACGTCAGGTCACCACCACCACGACAACCAGCAATCCTGAGTCCAACCACCAACCTGCAGGGTTGGATGCAAGGGCGGTCCATCAAAATTTGCTGCAAGTGGAGAAAGATACACTTCAGTCAGTCCATCCTAATGGGTTGAGTTCCCCCACACGTGAAGTCATCAAGTTGCACGAAGCCTTGATGTCCGATGAGGTGTTGCTGACTTATGTGCAAACATCCAAGCAGCCTTTTTTCCTGAACGCAGAATCGATGATTTACCTGAAAGATATCGGCGTTTCGGAAACCATCATTACCCTCATGCTTGAGCGGGATCAGCAGCATGGTTTGAGTGCGCATTCGCTTGCTTCGCCTGGGGGGATCCAAGAACTTGAGGGGGGCGATTTGGCCACTGCGACGCCTGTCTCCTCATCGGTGGAAAATTCACCACCAGGGCCGATTGAAGGCTCTGTTAATACCTATGGCTTCAACTCGAAGGTCACCAGTCCTGGTCCGTCAACGACCACGACCACCACCGTGACCACGGAATATTTCCAGGAACAACTTGAGCCTTACGGGGCCTGGGTCCATGTGACCGATCACGGTTGGTGCTGGCGACCCACCGTTGCCGTTCGAAACCCAGCATGGAGACCCTATTGTGATAATGGGCGTTGGGTCTACAGCGATTGCGGTTGGTATTGGCACTCCTATTACTCATGGGGATGGGCTCCATTTCATTATGGTCGATGGAGCCTGCATGGATCCTATGGTTGGGTCTGGGTGCCTGATACGGTTTGGGGGCCTTCCTGGGTGACCTGGAGAACCTCTGACGCCTACTGTGGTTGGGCTCCGCTGCCTCCGGGATCACATTATCAGGTAGGCGTTGGTTTCTCTTACCACGGCAGCCGGGTCTCGGTAGGTTTTGGTTTCGGCCTCGGCCACGCCCACTATGCCTTCGTTTCCAAGAGACATTTTCGCGATGATCATGTGGGGCGACATGGGGTGAAAGTGGAACAATCCCGCGACGTCTACAATCACTCCACAGTCATCAATCAATACAATGTGGTCAACAACAACACCGTAATCAATGAGGGTGTTGATCCCCAAAACCTAGGCCTCGGATCGAGGGAGGAACTTCGGAAGGTGCGTCTAGACGATGTTGGGAACCCCAATAAGCAGGTGCTTACAGCGAATCAGGGCAACTCCTTGAAGGTTTTTCGGCCATCACTGCCAGCGCAGCAGACTGAACTCTCAAGGCAGTTGCTCAACCGTCAGGCCAGTCGCCCTGCGCTCAGTCGACCTACAATGAATCGCACATCCCAAAAGAGCAGTCACCTTGCCCAACGCCAGAGCGAAGGCGGTGCTAATTTGCCTGGCCGTCTGCTCAGGCCCCTTGCTGGCGAAGATGCCAGGCCGGCTTCGGCGACAGGTCAACCTCAGGGTCAGCCCGTGATGCGCTCATCCCAAGCAACTTCAAGCTTTGGAAATGCCTCAAGTGACGCGGGACTTGCCAGGTCTTCTATGAGGCCGGGTGCCTCCGTGGGCATGAATCGTGAGAACCGGACTCTGACGACCAGAAACGATCGGGAATCGATCAGTAGATCAACCATCGCCCCAAGGGGAAATCTCAGGCCAGCTATCACAAGCCCACGCATTGGGCGCATTGAACAGCCACTTACCTCTGGGCGTAGCACTTCCTTACCGCAGAGGCAGCCTAGCGGTGCAGTCTCTGCTAGCCGGATCACCGAGCCCTCTGGATTGTCCGCTTCCAGGTCTGATTTGCAGCGCAGCCGCCCATCCGTATCACAGCGAGAATCCTTCCAAAGCACAGGCCCTTCAATCTCCGCTTCAGGCAATCGATCTTCAATCAACACCAGGCCGAGCCTCAGCCAGTCTAAACTCGGACAAATCTCTGGCTCGAGTACCCCAGTGATGCGTTCATCAGCCATGTCCTCCAGGGCTTCCCAATTGAACCAAGCCACCCCTGGTAATCGGCACCTTCGATCTGATCAAGCTACGTCCACGGTGGGAGGGAATCTTGGAGCAAGGGGAGCTTCATCGGGCGCGTCTAGATCGGTTGCGCCCAGTTCGAAAAGCTTATTGAATCGTCCTTCTGCCGCCAGGTTGCCCAGTAGTGGTAACCTCAATCGCCGTAATTCTGCGGTCCAAACCCCTCGATCTGTCATGCCTTCCTCAAATCCCTCCAGCGCTGCGAGTATGCGTCGCCCAGGTATGACGGCTGCAGGACGCTCTTCAGTCGCGCCCAGTCGATCCGCAGCCTCTCCTCGCGGTGCTGCCTCGTCATCGAACAACTCCAGGACCCTGTCCAGGCCAGGAAGATGAAACCCTGCGCGAACAGCCCAAGAGAATGGCCTGGGATGCCAAGCATGGGATATGCTTTATGCTTTGGCATATCCTTGCTCACCCAAACCATCGGAGGAGAAGCCAGGGATTTAATTTACGAAACTGGTTTTGAGGAGACCGAAGGTTATTCGATGGAAAAGGATCTGATCGGGCAATCAGGGTGGATAGGTTATGTGAGTGGGGGGGATTTTCTTGAGACCAATCATGATGCCTCAACAGGATTGCTTGAGTTGATGAATGAACCAGGCAACCAGAGAGCATATATCGGCTTTGCTCCACCAGCTCATTCCCTGCCGATTGAATTCCTCAGTGTGATCATGCCCGTTGATTATGTCCCTGCGATAGATGTTGTTGACCAAGTGCTGCGCTTTGATGTGGAGATGGGGATCGTGGATTCACTCAACAATCAGCGAGATAATTTCAGGTGGAGTGCCTATAACAGTGAGGGTTTTCGTCTTTTCTCATTGGACTTTGACAATGAGACCAAATTCATTGCCTACAGTTTAGATGATGAGCAGGGATTGAGGGATACGGACTATGTTTTTGAAAATGATATCATTTATGACCTGACGATCCTGATGGATTTCCCCAGGAATCGCTGGGAGGCATCCATTGGCACGACCGCACTGTTTGAGGCTCAACCGATCACCACTATCGGCTCAGAGTTAAACTTGAGCGACATGGATGCTGTTTGGAGCATTTATGATCCCGATAGCCCAGGAGATAATTTTTTGGTTTTCGATAACTATAAACTAGAGCTTATAAAGTCTTCTCCTGTGCCTCTGGTGCTGCAGCCCATAGGGCTTTCCATTGAAGGCTTTTTCACTCTCCGCATTGCGGGGCCAGCCGGCAGTATCTGTGATTTGGAGTACAGCGAGGATTTGGTTCATTGGAAACCAGCCGTCTCTGGCGTTCAAATCGGGGTTGATGGGGTCACCCAGTGGTCTGATTCGACCTCCAAGGCAACTGCGATACGATATTACCGTGCCACGACTGCGGGCCTCTGAGTTTTTCTGTGAGCGGCTCCTCAGTTTGTCTGGCATCCTAGGATGCCCTCTCTTACCTTCTGGCATTGCGCCCTGCGTGGATACCTGAGAGGCTGGAGCTCATGGTTTGCAGCCGATACGTCCATCCCATAACCCCCCTCATGCACCGAGCTCGGTGCATGGAGTGCTGGGTCCTGATGGCAGCGTGTTTGTCCATGCCCTGGTTTCATGTTTTGGGAACAGCCGAGCGCTCGGCCGATCCACTTCGTCCCAATGTGGTTCTCCTCATGGCTGATGACCTTGGTTGGGCAGATGTTGGTTTCAATGGTAATCAGGTTGTCCAAACTCCAGAGCTGGACGCTATGGCAAGTGAGGCATTGGTTTTTGATCGTTTTTACGCCGCTGCCCCAGTCTGTAGCCCAACTCGTGGCTCTTGTCTGACTGGGCGCCATCCCTATCGCTATGGAATCACCCATGCCAATGTGGGCCACCTGCCTGAGAGTGAGCTCACGTTAGCTGAATATCTCAAGCCATTCGGTTATTCCTCTGGCCACTTTGGTAAGTGGCATTTGGGGACATTGTCTCTGGAGGGGCGGGATTCAAATCGGGGAGGGGATCGTCACCACGAACACTATTCCCCTCCCTCCAGACACGGGTTTGATACCTATTTCAGCACCGAGGCCAAGGTCCCGACCTGGGATCCCATGTGGAGACCCTCTGGAGCGACTCAAATTTGGTGGGACCCGGTTGAGGCGACAAAGCGCAAACCTTATGGCACTGCCTACTGGAACTCAAAGGGTCGCATTGAACAAGGCATGGATGGCGATGATTCAGCTTTGATCATGAGTCAAGCGCTGGCATTCATGGAGACTGCCCAGATAGAGGATAAACCGTTCCTGGCAGTGATTTGGTTTCATGCGCCTCACTTGCCAGTGGTAGCTGGCAAGCAGTGGAGCGAACCTTATGCATCTTTGGGTGCTTACCACCGCCACTATTACGGTTGCATTACCGCCATGGACGCTCAAATAGGTCGTCTAAGATCTTTTTTGCAGCAAAAAGGTCTCTCCGATCACACCATGTTATGGTTTTGTTCAGACAATGGCCCTGAGGGTAAGTCGTACGCGGCTCCTGGTTCAGCTATGCCTTTCCAGGGTAGAAAACGAAGCTTGCTAGAAGGGGGAATCAGGGTGCCTGCCATGTTGGAGTGGCCTTCCATGATTACTGAAGCAAGGCGGACAAATCTTCCAGCCGTAACCTCGGATTATCTGCCAACTGTTGCCGATTTTCTCGGGGAACCCTTGCCTGATCGTCCTTACGATGGACTCAGCCTGCGTCCAGTGATTGAAAATGCCGACTCAGTGGCTCACACGTCTCTTGCCTCGCGCAGTATCGGGTTTCAGTCTGGTAATCAGGGGGCTTGGATGCGAGGCACCATGAAATATTATGCTGCTGAAAATGGGACGCAGGAGTGGCTCTTTGACCTGAGCCATGACGCACGGGAGGCAAGGAATCTTGCGTCGACTTCACCCACAGTCCTTAAGAGTTTGCGCTCAGCTTTCCTCGATTGGCAGGCATCTTGTCTGGATAGCCTTCAATCTCAGGATCGGTAAATCTTCCTTATAATCACATATGACTCAGGTTTCTTCATCCTCGTTGACTCCTTGGTGGCAAAAGCCACTGTGGATTCGTGTGCTGCCTTTTGTGGGGTTTCTCATGTTAACGTCCCTGCAGGGATCCTTTGGAGAGTCCTCGATCTACTGGGTCTACGTCCTCAAGACTGTGGTGGGGTGTTTTCTCTTGGCATTCATGTGGCCCAAAGTGGCTGAGATGCGCTGGAGTTGCAGTCCGGAGGCCATTGCTGTGGGCTTCCTCTGCTTCATTGTTTGGGTTGGCCTGGACGGGTTTTACCCCAGGCTTGACGAAGTGTTTGATTCAAATCGGGCCAGTGAGCCCGATGGGTATTGGAACCCGCTGGCTTTTTTTGAGGCTTCGCCCTCGATTGCCTGGCTGGTGATTGGCGTAAGGATCTTGGGGTCTGCCTTGATTGTCCCACCTCTTGAAGAGGTTTTCTATCGTTCAACCGTTTATCGCTATATCATTGATCCCAAGATAGAGTCTGTTGGCCTGGGGCAATTTCACGGCAAGGCTTTTCTAGGGACATGCTTGCTCTTTGGTCTGGTCCATCAGGAATGGCTAGCCGGCGTTATTTGCGGGATCGCATTCCAGTGGTTGGTGCTGCGTAAGCAGCGGCTGGGAGATGCCATCAGTGCCCATGCTATCACCAATTTGCTTCTCGGACTTTATGTGGTGGGAACCAAATCCTGGCGGTTTTGGTGAAGCGTCCGATACCCGGCTTTCCAACTCGATCATTGACAGTGCTGGGGCTTCTGATATTTTCCCCGCTCGTTTTGGGCAATGCCAATGCCTGCTCAAGCGATTTGACTTCGGCAATCTCTCTATAGATTCACCGCTTACACAAAATTATGGCTAAAAAAGCAACAGGAACCAAAAAGGTAAAATACGTTTATCACTTCGGTAATAAGACCGACGGTCATGGAAAAATGAAGGAACTGCTTGGTGGCAAAGGAGCTAACCTGGCAGAAATGACCCGCATCGGACTTCCAGTGCCTCCTGGGTTTACCATTTCAACCGAGGTCTGCACCTACTACTACGATCACAAGCGTACTTACCCCAAGGTTTTGCAGTCACAAATGGAGGAAGGGGTCAAGCTGATGGAAAAGCAGCTTGGGAAAAAATTTGGTGATAAGAACAATCCATTGTTGCTCTCAGTTCGCTCCGGTGCTCGTGAATCTATGCCTGGCATGATGGACACCATCCTCAATTTGGGTCTTAACGATGAGACCGTTGAGGCCCTAGCTGTTTCAAGCGGCAACGAGCGTTTCGCCTGGGATAGCTACCGCCGCTTCATTCAAATGTATGGAGATGTCGTCATGGGGGTTCAGAAATTGCCATCCGAAGACGAAGAACCCTTTGAATTGGTTATCGAAAAGGTCAAAAAGGATCGGCTCAAAAACGCCCACGCTGAGGATACTGCTCTATCTGCTGAGGATCTCAAGGTTCTGGTCGAAGCGTTCAAGAAACTGGTCAAGCAGCGCACGGGTAAGGCTTTTCCTAATAACCCTTGGGATCAGCTTCGAGGTGCCGTGGGGGCTGTGTTCAGCAGCTGGATGAATGACCGAGCCATTGTTTACCGTCGCAAATACAACATCCCCGCCGAATGGGGGACTGCCGTCAACGTGCAGTCCATGGTGTTCGGTAACACAGGTGAGAATTCAGGTTCAGGCGTAGCCTTTACCCGTGATCCTGCCACAGGTGAAAAGGTTTTCTGGGGCGAATTCATGATGAATGCCCAGGGTGAGGATGTGGTTGCTGGCGTGCGCACGCCCAACCCTGTTGCCGACCTTGTTAAGGTCATGCCCAAGGCGCATAAAGAGTTGTTGAGAATATGCAAGGTGCTTGAGACCCATTTCCGGGACGTGCAGGACTTTGAATTCACCATCGAAGAGGAGAAGGTCTTCATGCTGCAGACTCGCAACGGTAAGCGCACAGGCCTAGCAGCCGTTCGCATTGCCTGCGAAATGGTCGCCGAGAAATTGATTAGCTGGAAGGATGCCATCAAGCGTATCCCGGCTGATGACCTCGATCAACTTCTCGCTCCAGTCTTTGATCAGGCTGCCGTCAAAAAGGTCAAGACGATCGCTAAGGGTCTTCCTGCTGGACCTGGTGCGGCCACTGGTAAGGTCTATTTCAATGCCGACCGGGCTGAGGCTGCCAAGGCAAAGGGTGAGGAAGTATTGCTAGTTCGTTTGGAAACATCGCCTGAAGATCTTCGAGGCATGATTGCTGCCAATGGTATCCTCACGGCTCGCGGTGGGGTGAGTTCTCATGCCGCACTGGTTGCCAGGCAGATGGGCAAAATTTGCGTTTGTGGGGCTTCTGAGGTTCAGATCAATTACGCCAAACGGACGATGAAAATCGGCAAGCTGAACTTCAAGGAAGGGGATTATCTCTCCATTGATGGGACTTCCGGCGAGATTTTTGCTGGCGAGGTCAAGACAGCACCTTCGGAAGTGATTCAGGGATTGCTTGAAAACAAAGCAGCTGCCAAGAAGAGTCGGACCTATAAGAACTTCAAGCAAATCATGGACTGGTCTGCGAAGGCGACTCGAATGCAGGTCCGCACCAATGCTGACACACCAGGTCAGGTGAAAAATGCAGTGGCTTTTGGTGCCTCGGGCATCGGTCTTTGCCGCACTGAGCATATGTTCTTCGAGGGCAATCGAATCGATGCGGTCAGGGAGATGATTCTAGCAGAGAATGAAGCTGACCGTCGCAAGGCACTGAAAAAGCTTTTACCTTACCAGCGTAGAGACTTCGAAGGCATCTTCAAAGCCCTGGATGGTCTGCCTGCCACCATTCGCCTGCTTGACCCTCCTTTGCATGAGTTTTTGCCGCATGATAGCAAGCAAATGGCTGATCTGGCCAAGAAGCTTAAGGTTAAACCAGCTGAAATCCAAAAGCGTGTCAATGAACTGCATGAGTTCAACCCCATGCTTGGGCATCGCGGCTGCCGACTAGCCATCTCCTACCCTGAAATAGCTGAAATGCAGGCGCGCGCCATATTTGAGGCGGCTGCCAACATGCTTCTCAAGAAGGTGAAAGTTCAGCCAGAGATCATGGTTCCCCTTGTTGGCTTCAGCAAGGAACTCGAACTCCAGGCAGAGATCATTCACCGGGTGGCTAAAGAAGTTTCCAAGGAAAAGGGCGTCAAGCTTAGCTACTTGGTCGGAACCATGATCGAGGTGCCACGTGGTGCTGTTACAGCCGATCAAATTGCTGAAACCGCCCAGTTCTTTAGCTTCGGTACGAATGATCTGACTCAGACCACACTGGGTATGAGTCGAGACGATTCTGGATCCTTCTTGCCCCATTATCAGGAGCAGGAGATTATGACCAACAACCCATTTGCTGTTGTCGATCAAACAGGCGTTGGACAGCTTATGGAAATCGCGGTTCAGAAAGGGCGAAGCACCCGCAAGAATATCAAGCTCGGTATCTGTGGTGAACATGGTGGTGAACCAAGTAGCGTCAAATTCTGTCATCGACTGGGCCTGAATTATGTGAGCTGCTCCCCTTATCGCGTGCCCGTCGCTCGGCTTGCAGCTGCCCAAGCGGCACTTTCCTAGTCAACTCATCTTGAGTTCACTGACTTCAAGCGCTCGACCCAACGGTCGGGCGTTTTTTTGTCCGATTGGGACCCAGCTTATCATGTCAGGAAGCAAGGGCTTGATGGGGTGACGGCTGGTTGCTTAATGCCTAGGGCAACATATGACTTGAGATAGCCGGTTGTGTTGTGACTCTGTCAGTTGGCTGTATTTGAGATTTCATGACATCAGTGAGTCGAATGTATTTGTCATTGGGCACGGATTTTAGTGTTGGGAATACCTAGGTGCCTTGTCTGTCTGCGCGCGGATCGCGGGGAGAAGTCCACTTTATCACCAAGCGCAAGCATTGGGTCAAGGATCCTGAGGCGTCACTTGTTTGAGGCCTATCCTTGCCCTAATGAAAACCAGTAGAGGTCTGATAGCCTTTAGGATTTGTCTGCGTGAGGGCTATGAAAAACCCGCCCGGAAAATTTCCGGGCGGGTTACCTTCAACTTACTTTTACAGGGAAGGGTGGATCAATAATCCACCGCTGGCTGGAAGTTGGGATAACTGGCTACGCCATGTTCGCCCACATCAAGCCCTTGTTCCTCCTCCTGCTCACTCACTCGCAACCCAACAGTGGCCTTGATCAGGCCAAACACAATCAGCGAGAAGATGAAGGCAAAAGCCGAGATAGAAAGTGTCCCGATGAGCTGGGTTGTGAAGCTGAAATCGCTGCCACCGAAGATTCCGACAGCGAGGGTTCCCCAGATACCACAGGTTCCATGGACCGAGATAGCACCCACAGGGTCATCGATTTTGATTTTGTCAAGGATGACCACCGAGGCCACTACCAGAACCCCTGCGATAGCCCCAACCAATACCGAGGCAAAGGGAGAAATCACATCAGCGCCCGCTGTGATCCCAACCAATCCAGCAAGGAGACCGTTCAAAGCCATCGATAAATCGGGTTTTTTCAACCAGATCCATGAGAAAAACATTGCAGCAAGCCCTCCGGCGCATCCAGCCATGGCTGTGGTCACAAACACCAAGGAGACCAATGCTGGGTCAGCACTCAATACTGAGCCGCCGTTGAATCCAAACCAGCCTAGGAATAGAAGGAGAGCTCCGATGGTAGCCAATGGCATGCTGTGTCCGAGAACGGGCTTGATCTGTCCGTTGACATATTTCCCGCGTCGTGCTCCCAAAAGCAACACCGCAGCCAGTGCTGCAAATCCCCCAAATGCGTGGACAAGGGTAGAGCCAGCGAAATCATAGAAGCCCATGGAGTCCAACCATCCGGCACCCCACTTCCAGGAACCAGTGATCGGATAGGCAACCGCAACAAGAATGGTAGCTCCGATCATGAATGATCCAAGCTTGATTCGTTCTGCCACCGCACCGGAGACTATGGTAGCAGCGGTTGCCGCAAACATAGCTTGAAAGATGAAGTCCGACCAGTAGGTGTAATCGGCGTAGTTTGAGGTCAGACTATCAAGGGCTGCTGCGCCCTCAAAGCCATTTGCGATTGGGCTCCCCATAGCGAAAATGCCCGGGATAGACCATGCGTCGCCAGGATACATCGCGTTGAAGCCCCATACAGAGTAGGTCAATACTCCCATTGAAATAATAAATACGTTTTTAAAGAGAATATTGACGGTGTTTTTCTGTCTCGTGAGTCCGCTCTCGATTGTAGCAAACCCTAAGTGCATCAGAAACACCAAGGCGGCTGCCATCAGTATCCATAAGTTGTCGACCATGAATTTGGGGTAAGCAAGGGGCATGGCTTGGAATTCTTCCATAGTCGTGAAGGCAGGGGCCTCGGCTTCAGCATCAGCTGTAATTTCTGCAGCCACTGCCGCTTCCTCAGCACCAAGAAGTGGCTGCATCGAGGAACCTAAAAGAGTTGTTAGTAAAAGGATGTAAGTGATGATTCTTTTCATATTCATTCTGTAATTTGTTTTTCTGAAATTGACCTTTCGTGATTAGAGAGCTTCCTCGCCGTTTTCCTCAGTTCTGATTCGGACGGCCTCTTCGATAGGGTAGATGAAAACCTTTCCATCCCCGATTTTGCCTGTCTTGGCAGCTTTCACGATGGCAGCTGAAGCAGCCTTAGCGGTTTCGTCGCTGACGACGACTTGGATCAGGATTTTCGGCAGGAAATCCACCGTGTATTCACTGCCACGGTAAATTTCGGTGTGGCCTTTTTGTCGTCCAAAGCCCTTGACTTCAGACACAGTCATTCCAGCCACCCCAATCTCACTCAGGGATTCCTTTACTTCCTCCAATTTGAAGGGTTTGATAATGGCTTCAATTTTCTTCATGGTTTGTTGCTTGTCTTTGACACTAATTGTGTTCGTTTTAGTCCCAAGCAACCAGGGTGCCAATCGGTGAAAAAAAAATATCCATATACGCAAGATGTTCATGATTAACCGGAAAGAGAACTTAAAAAAAGTAACATTGCGATTCAGTTGAATCCAATGATCAAAAACAGACAATCCGACCTGGCTTGTTTTGGTTGATGATCATGCCAGATGTTTTTTTTTAGACACTTCTTAAACAAATCTCCGCCTCTTGGTGACTCAGGGTTATGAAGTCAGGGAATGAAACCCCTTCACAAAGTTTACTTCGCAGGTTAATTGCAAACATCCATCGGGCTGCGCTCAAAACAACGATTCCAAAAACTGCCCCCTTGCATTTGTCTTTGAATGAGGCATTGATTGTTTTAGGTTCATCTGCACAACTGACGCCGATTTTTGCCCAAAAT
>Ga0181572_10002911_pt1 | contig 12134 bp, 7 predicted proteins | sample 101ome_26_FD_133004 | JGI IMG/M metagenome (GOLD analysis project Ga0181572, IMG submission 133004) | Coastal salt marsh microbial communities from the Groves Creek Marsh, Skidaway Island, Georgia - 101408AT metaG (megahit assembly) | ecosystem: Environmental > Aquatic > Marine > Intertidal zone... | reverse complement strand
CGCTCGAGCGGGCGTCCGTCCATCTCCGTTCGCGGGGGGGGGTGGGGAGTGTTTCGAGTCGTGACTCGTCGATGTGTCTTTCGTGCGCGGGGGGACACGGAGACGTGTGGTGTCTGTGTGGTGTCTGTGTGGTGTGTACGTAGAGATCGGACTTTTGGGTCGTACTGTGGTGTACCGATGTGTACCGATGTGTACCGATGTGTACCGATGTGTGCGCGCGCGTCGCCCGAACGACGTCGATGTGACGAGGGTTTGGGCGTGGACGGGCTCGACGGATGGCGGGCGCGGACCGATGGATGGCGCGCGCGGGAAGACGGGCGACGGTGGGCGACGCGACACACGACGACGCCCCTGATCGACGCGATGGCGACGCACACCTCGCTCACGATGCGCGCGTCCGTCGCGGCGAGACCGACGACTTGGAGTGGGAAGACGACGACGACGACTCGACGGGCGCGAGGGGCGGTGCACGTGCTCGGCGCGGCGAGCAAGGCGAAGAAGAATCGCGATTTGGACCGATTGCGCGACCTCGCGACCGCGGAGGAGACGCTCTTGGTGGCTGGATTCAACTATCAAGGGTTGACGGTGCGTAAGCGCGTCGCGCGAGAACGCGAGAACGCGAGGACGCGTCACGGGTGGGCGGCATCCGACGACGGCCGTGGGAGGCGCGCGAAGACCGAACCTCGAGGTCGAACGGAGGGGCGACCGCGCGCGCGTCGCGGAGAGGGGGGGTGACGGCGCGCGGTGACGCGCGCGAACGGTGGGATATAATTTCCACGATCGTGCGCGTCGACGTCGGCGCGTCTTCTCGGACGCGCGCGGGACGTGGGAGGGGGGCGGCGCGCGTGGACGTCATGGGGTGGCTGAGGGTTTTAGGGCTAGGGACGGCGCGCGCGGGCGGAGGTCGGACGACGACGACGACGAATGCGACGACGACGAGTGCGATGACTGACGATTGGGTCTTTGGACGCGCGCGATGAATAGGTTAAGGATATGATTGCTTTCCGACGCGCGATGCCGGAAGGGGCGACGATCATGGTCGCGAAGAACACGCTCTTGCGCAAGGCGGTGGAGGGAACCTCGTTTGAAGCCATCACCGAGTGCTCCACTGGGATGAACGCGTGGGTGTTCGTGGATGAAAACGTTGCGCCGGCCATGAAGGCGGTCAAGAAGCTCACCAAGGACTGGAAAAAGGCGGGCAAGGAGGTTGCCTTCACGGGCGCTTGCATGGATGGTCAATTCATCGCCCCGAACGCCATGGCGCCGCTCGAAGACTTGCCGACCAAGCTCGACCTCATCACTCGCATCGCCGTCGGTATCAAGCAAGTGCCGACTAAACTTGCGCGTGCCACCAAGGGTAACGCGAGCAAGCTCGGATACGCGACGCAAGCCATCGCTGAGGGTAAGAGTGATCTCATCCAAGCGTAAATTAGGATCCATTCTTCGTACGGGTGTGTGCGACTCGAGCGGCGTCTCGGGTCTGGTTTCCGCTTTGTATTGGAAGCGCGAGTTTTTAGTCACCAGGAACGTGTAAATAACGACTGCAGATTATTTCATACGCGTCGTCTCGTCGTCGACGTCCGCGTCGACGCGTCGCCTCTCGCTCTCGCCGCGCGCGCCTTTGAAACGAACGCGGCGTCGCCGCGCGCGACGCGCGGTCTGGGGTGGAACACTAAACCCTCGCTATTTTTTTGTCGGGTGTGTGTACTAGAGATCGTTGAAAACGATACCACTCTACGCGTCTTTTTCACAAAAAATGGAATGTCGCACGAGACGTTGGCCCCGAGGACGACGCGTTCGACGCGCGACGGCGACGGCGACGGCGACGACGACGTCGCGCGACACACGCCGACGCCGACGCGACGCGAGTGGATATTTCACGTCCCACTCCCTCGACGCGCACGCACGTTCGAACGCGCGCGAGGACGCACGAATCGGATAACGAAGAGAGACGCACGGCGCGATGGCGATGACGATGGCGACGACGATGACGACGACCGCGGCGGCGGCTGTGCGAACGGAGAGAGCCTCCGTCGCGCGTGGTGCGCGCGCGGGAAAACACCACACGCTCGCTCGCGTCACTAAGGCGTCGGAGACGTTCTCCCCGCTCGCGCGCGGGCGCGCACAGCGTCGAGGCGCCATCGCGATCGGCGGATTTGAAGACCTTCCCAGAAGCGGCTTGGATGGAAAGGCGCTCGCGTTCCCGCACAAGGATGACTTCCCGTCCCGCGCGGACGTTTTGTCCAAGATCCCGGATGAGTGCTTCAAGAAGGACACGGCCAAGTCGCTCGCTTACGCGGCGTTATCCACCGCCATGACGGTGGGGTGCGGCGCGCTCGCGTACGCCACCATTCCGCTCGCGGCGGCGTGGTGGCCGGCGTGGGTCGCGTACGCGGCGGTGACAGGAACGATCGCCACCGGATGCTGGGTGATCGCGCACGAGTGTGGCCACAACGCGTTCAGCGATAACCGTTTCATTCAAGATGCGGTTGGATACGCGTTGCACTCCGTCTTGCTCGTGCCGTACTTCAGCTGGCAACGATCGCACGCCGTGCATCACTCGCGCACCAACCACTTGACGGAGGGTGAGACGCACGTGCCGTACGTCAAGGGCGAGATTAAGGGCGATTTGAACCTCAAGGCCAAGGCGAGCATGGGGGAAGGTCCGTTTGCCATTTTGCAGCTCGTCACGCACTTGGTGTTTGGCTGGCCGGCGTACCTCCTCACCGGCGCCACGGGCGGGAGCGCTCGCGGCGTCACCAACCACTTTTTGCCCAACGTCAACACCGGTGATTTGGAACTCTTCCCGGGAAGCTGGAAGAAGAAGGTGTACTACTCCGACATCGGCGTCTTTGCGTTTGTCGGCGTTCTCGCGGCGTGGATCGCCAACTGCGGCTGGGCTCCGTTCGTCGCCCTCTACTTGGGTCCGTACTTGTTTGTCAACTTTTGGCTCGTCCTGTACACGTGGTTGCAACACACCGACGTCGACGTCCAACACTTGGAGGCGAGCGAGTGGTCGTACATCAAGGGTGCCTTCTTGACGATCGATCGCCCGTACGGCCCGGTGTTTGATTTCTTGCACCACCGCATCGGCTCCACGCACGTGGCGCACCACGTCGAGTGCGCGATTCCGCACTACAAGGCTGTGAAAGCGACGGAAGCGTTGAAGACGGAATTCCCGGACTATTATTTGTACGACCCCACCCCGATCTGGGCGGCTTTGATGCGCGTCGCCACCAAGTGCGTCGCGGTGGAGAAGCGCGGCGAAGGCCGAGACAAGATGTGGACGTTCACCGACGCCGCGCGATAAACGCGCGCTCGTCGACGAACCCTCTCGCACGCTCGCACGATTGCGCACGACCGACCGACCGCTCATTATTAGACACCAGTATTAGCTCACTATAACCTCCTTATTTGATACTACATATATTTTCGTGTAACTACGCGCAGCGATTCCAATTTCTCACCGCGGGCGGCGCCGTCGTCGCGGCTTTCGCGGCGGCGGCGCGTCTCTCCTTCGCGCGCCGCATCGCGCTCTTCAACTTCGAGCGTTGACTGAGCGTCTCTCGCTCGCTCGTGGACGACGCGATCGACGCGTGCGCTATCGACGCACGAACGGACGGTTTCGCCTCCACGATGGGTATGCTCGTCGTCGTCGTCGGCGGCGGCGTCTTCGCGCGCGTTTTCAATCTCGACTCTCTCGTTTCGGCGCGACTCCTGTGCAACGCCGCGCGTAAATCGTTGCTCATCTCCAACAATCGCTCGCGTTCCATCGACGCTCTCTTCACGCACCGTCTTAAATTCACAATCTCGTGCGCCAAAACGTCGCGCGTCGCCTCGTCTCTCTCGTCTCTCTCGTCTTCGGCGTCTTCGTCGTCTTCGTCGTCTTCGTCGTCTTCGGCGTCGTTCGATCCCGCCCGCGTTCGATCCTCGAGCGCGCGTCGAAGCGTCGTCACCGTCGATTCCAATCTCGCGCATTTCATCTCTAATCGTCGTCGCGCGACGTCTCCTCTCTCCTCGCCCCCTTCGTTCCGCTCTCCTCGCGCCGTCCCCGTCGTCGTCCCGTCGTCGTCGTCTCCGTCGACGCTCTCCAACTCGTCGTCGTCGTCATCTTCATCTTCATCCTCTTTTCGCGCGATCGGCGACGGAGACGATTCATCGGACGACGGAGACGATACGGACGACGCACACGTCATCGCTCGTCCACCGAGTCGACGCGGCTTTCGTCGCGAGTCTCCCGTCGTCGCGCACGTCTGACGAATCGTCTCCCCGGTCGTCATCTCGGTCGCCAATCGACGCATGGCGCGTTCGAGTCGCGCGCACGCCGACGCGAATCGCGCGTTCGCGGCGACTCGCGCGTCGGTGCGCGCCTCGTCGTCGTCGTCATCGATCACGCCTCGTCGTCGTCGTCGTCGTCCGTCGGCGCACATCTCGGACTCGCGTCGTCGTCGTCGTGCGGTCGTTCAGTCAACGCGACGAATGAATGAATGAATGAATGAATGAATGCGTCGTGGACACTCTTTGACGACGACGACGACGATGCGCGCCGTCGCGCGCGCGGTATCGCGACGATCGAAGTCCCTCGCGCGCGCGTACTCGAGGGAGACGCCCGTGTCCGAGTCCGCGGTGGCGGAGGCGAACGCGTCGCTCGACGCAACCTTTGGACGCGACGCCTTTTCGACGACGACGCCGTCTCGAGCGCGCGACGGCGACGACGGCGACGACGAGGGGTTGACGCACGTCGATCCCGTCACGGGCGCCGCGTCCATGGTGAACGTGGGCGCGAAACCGTCGACGTCGAGAACGGCCACGGCGTCGGCGCGCGTGACGCTGGGACGCGCCGCGTACGAGGCGGTGAAGAGAAACGGATTAAAAAAGGGTGACGTGCTCGCGACGGCGCGTTTGGCGGGCATCATGGGGGCGAAAAAAACGCACGATTTGATTCCCCTGTGTCATCACGTCGCGCTCGACGGCGTGACGATCGATCTGCGCACGGTGGACGACGACGCCGCGGTGGAGGTGTTCGCCACGGCGTCGTGCGCGGGGAAGACGGGGGTCGAGATGGAGGCCCTCACGGCGGCCGCCGTGAGTGCGTTGACGATTTACGACATGTGTAAGGCGGTGAGTAAAGACATCGTCATCGATCGCGTGCGATTAGAATCGAAGATTGGCGGGAAGAGCGGCGAATGGAGACGGTCGTCGAGCGGCGGCGTCGAGTAGACGAGCGGGACAAAAAAGTGTAACGACGAGCCTCCTTCAACACACGTCGTCGCGTCGCGTCGTCGTCGCGTCGTCGTCGTCGCGCGTGGTCATCGCGACGACGACGACCGCGACGACGACGATGGCGCCCTCGAACGCGCAGAAAAAAGCGCTCGCCAAAGCAAAGCGAGGCATCGTCGCCTCGGGGGCGATGAGCTCCAAGGGTGGATTCGACCCGGCGCAGGTCAAAGCGTCGAAAGAGATGCCGTGTCCGCACTGCGATAGAATATTTAAACAACAAGATCGATTGAAACAACACATCGCGAGACAACACGCCGATGCGGTGGCGTCCGTGAGCGATTCAGAATCGACGGCGGTGAAGAGCGGGGCGAGCGCCAAGGCGAGACTCATCATCGAGGAGCGCGAACGCGCCAAGGAGGCGGCGGCGAGGGAACGAGCGGCGGCGGATCCGAACGGGAAGACGAGCGCGGTGTCGACGCCGTTTTCGAGGATGAGTTGTAAACTTCCCAGCACGATTTTGAGAGAGTTTGTGCAAAAGCACAAAGAGTTCAAGGCGCCCGTGTTCAAGGCGAAGGAGGACGCGGCGGAGACGGAGACGGAGGGCGAGCGCGGCGGCGGAGGGTGGACGTGTAGACTCATCCTTCGGGATAAACACAAGCCGGATAAGGATAAAATCTTCCATTGGAAGGAGAAGTGCGCGACGAAAGCCGAGGCGGAACACCGGGTCGCGGTCGTGGCGTTGGCAAAGATTGCGCACTCGCTTCCGTTGCGACGACTCTTGCCGACGGAGTACAAGGATATTTTTACGAGGTGCGAAGAGATGGAACAGAAACGCATCGAGGACGCCAAGCGACGGGCGAAGTGGGAGGAAGAGCGCGTGGAACGAATGAAACGTTTGGCGAAACAAGAGTCGGCGCAAGTCTTGACGATGAGCGAAGAGAAACGGTCGCTCATAGACGCGATTTTGCGCGAACGCTTCGCGCCGGCGTCGTCCGACGACGAGAGCGAGGACGACGACGGGGACGGCGACGACGAGCGCGCGGACGACGCGAGCGCGAACGAACTGTGCGTGAAATTGGAGAGTTTAGGATTCGGGCGCGACGACGCGCTCGCGGCGAGCAAGGCGACGAAATCGACCGAGGCGAGCGCCGTGGACGCCGCCGTCGGTTGGTTGTGCGTGCACGTGCCCGAAGATCGACTTCCGGCGACGTACGCGCCGAAATCGCTCAACGAGGGAGGCTTGGTGTTGCTCAGCAAAGGGAAGAGCGCGGTGACGGACGATTCGAGGCCGACGGATCCGGACGTGGAGTGGTTGTGGGAGCGCGGGTACGATCGCGCGGCGTGCGAAGACGCGTGGCGCGCGCGTCCGAACCGCGTCGACGCGCTGAGTCTTCTCTTCGGGAAAGTATTGCGCGGCATCTCGCGCGAGCACGCGTCGTGGCCGAGAGGCGATCCGGAGGCCACCGACGAGGACTGGGAGGATGAGCTCGTGGCCATCGACGCGATTTGCGGCGAAGACCGCGTCTCGCGCGTCGACGGAGGCATCAGCGTGCGCGTCGACACCGAGAGCGGCGAGACGGGATTCTTGGAAATTTATCGACCCAAGGGTAAAGGGTACCCGAGCGTGGAACCGCCGGTGATCGCGTTCCACGCTGGAGGCGAACGAAGGGACGCGTTCATGTGCGCGACTCGAGAGTTGGCGCTGCACGCCGTCGACGGCACCGGAACGCCGTGCGTGTACACCTTCGTCGAAGCCGCGCCGAGTCTCGTGACAAAGTCCGCGCCCACGCGGGGCACCGACGACGTCGTCGACGTCGGCGCGTCCGCGAATGCGAAGATTCCGAAACCGCGCGCCGCCGTCGAGGGTTCGAAAATCGTCCCGACGCCCGCCGTCAAGGGCAAGGAGAAATCCGCGAGGCGCGAGCGCCGCTCGGGCTTGTCGCCGAGCGAGATTGAATCGGAGAACAAACGTCTACTCGCGGCGTGGAACGACTATCTCAACTCGGCCAAGATGGGCGTGGGTGAAAAGTACGCCATGATGAACGTGCGCTCCAACTTGCCCGCGAGCGGATCGAGAGAGGAGGTGACGCGCGCCGTCGACTCGTCGTCCGTCGTCGTCCTGAGCGGAGAGACTGGATGCGGCAAATCGACGCAGGTTCCTCAGTTCATTTTAGAGAGTGAGATCGCGGCCGGACGGGGCGGCGCGACGAACATCATCGTGACGCAGCCGAGACGCATCTCCGCCATCGGACTCGCCGAGCGCGTCGCCGCCGAGCGATGCGAAAAATGCGGCGACGTCGTCGGATACTCCGTTCGTCTGGAATCGAAACAATCGAGCAAGACGCGACTATTGTTTTGCACCACAGGTGTGTTGCTTCGACGTTTACTTTCTGATCCGCTCCTCGCCGACACGACGCACGTCGTCTTGGACGAAGTGCACGAGCGTTCGGTGGATTCAGATTTGTTGCTCTTGCTCTTGCGAAGAGTCGTCTCGAAGAATCCAAAGCTCAGAATTGTGCTCATGTCCGCAACGGCCGACGCCGATTTGTTTGACGACTATTTTAAGCATCCGTCGAAAATCGCCGACGTCGCCGGCGTGTCGACGACGCAGGTGCACATCGCGGGATTCACGCATCCGGTTCGCGAGTACTTTTTAGAGGACGTTTTCGAGATGACTGGACACGCGGTGGGTAAGAGCGGACCGTACGCCAAGCGCAAGCAAATCAAAAAGGTGAAATCAAACGCGCAGGTTGAATCGCTCCTCGCAGAAAAGGCGGCGAAACGTAAAGCCGAGAGAGTCGCGCTCGGTCTGGAGGGAGAAGACGCGAACGACGCGTCGGACGACGAGGACAACGAGGACGACGAACGCGACGTTCCGGACGATTGGGATCTCGTCGATGACGACAGCACGTACGAGGTGAAACGCGCGCCGGAAGCGAGTCTTGAAACCGACGCGGACGCGTCGACGACTGCTTCGGTAAAACAAATCGAAGACGAGCGACTTCGAACGTCGCTCCTCGCCGAGGCGTCTCGAGCGTTGGCGGGATACTCGACGCAAACTCAGAGAAGCATCCAAAACGTCGACGAGAGCATCATAAACTACGACGCTATCGAGCAGTTGATCAGCGCAATCATACGGACCGAGATCGAGGAAGGGCCGAGCGCGCTCGTCCCTCCGCCGGTGGCTGGGAAAAAGCCGAAGGATGTGCCGCTCGGCGCGATTCTCGTCTTCATGCCCGGTCAATTTGAAATCGCGCGTTTGATTCGTAAACTCGAACACTCAAGTCTGCTCGAGGAAAGTGAAGTCGGCGCGCTGCGCATCTTGCCGCTCTACGGTTCGCTGTCCTCAAAGGATCAGCGTCGAATTTTTGAACGCGCGCCGGAGGGCGTGAGAAAAATCGTCGTGGCGACAAACATCGCGGAAACATCCGTGACGATTGATGACGTTCGCTACGTCATCGACACCGGTCGCGCCAAGGAGATGCAATACGATAGTCTCAGAGGCTTATCCGTGTTGGCTGATACGTGGGTTTCGCAAGCGGCAGCGAAGCAGCGCCGCGGTCGTTCCGGACGTACGGCGCCGGGCGCTCGTTTCGCCATGTTTAGTCGCTCGCAGTTTGCCAACATGTCGCCGCAGCAACCGCCAGAAATGCTTCGAACGCCGCTTCAGCAGCTTTGCCTGTCGATTAAAGCCATGAGTGGGGAACACGTATCCAAGACGCTCGCCGCCGCCTTGTCGCCGCCGGATGCGAGCGCCGTCGCCGCGGCCGTGGACGAGCTCAGAGACCTTCGCGCGTTCGACGAGCGCGAAGAATTGACGCCTCTCGGTCGTCATCTGTCGCAGATGCCCGTCGACGCGCGAATCGGTAAAATGCTGCTCTTCGGAGCAATTCTGGGTTGTTTGGATCCAATCTTGACCATCGCCGGCGCCATGTCTGGTCGTCCGTTGTTTTATTCGCCAAAGGATAATCGCGACGCCGCGGACAAGGCGAAGCGGAGTCTGAGCGCGACGAGTAGAAGCGATCACTTGACCATGGTGGCGGCGTATCGCGGATGGGTGCAGGCCAAATCAAAAGGAAAATCGAGCGAACGAAGGTACTGCGACGAATACTTTCTCAGTCAGCAGGCGCTTGAAGCCGTGCAATCGAGTCGGCTCGATTACGCCTCAATTCTCGCCGACTTGGGGTTCTTGCACAGAGATTATTTGAACAGAATGCGACGCGATGGTTTCGGCGGCGGACGCGCGGATTCCAACTCTGACGTGACGCGCGTGATCAAGGCTGCGCTCGTCGCTGGATTTTATCCGCACGTCGTGCGTGTCAAGCACCCTCAGACAAAGTACACGCAGACGACGTCCGGAGCCGTGGCGAAAATCGCCGACGGTCGCGAGCTGAAATACTACTCGAAAGATCTCGGCAGGGTCTTCTTACATCCGACGTCAGTGAATTTCCACTGTGGAAAATACGAAAGCCGATGGATTGTGTACAGCGAGCGCGTCGAGACGGCCAAAGTCTTCATCAGAGACAATACGATGGTCGGCGCCTACGCGTTGCTCTTGTTTGGCGGCGACATCGGCGTCGACCACGAAAAAGGACTAGTTCGAGTCGACGACTGGGCGACGTTTCAAGCGCCGGCTCGAATCGGCGTGCTCATCAAAGAATTGCGCGCGCGCGTCGACGAGTTACTCGTAGAGCGGATCAACCATCCGAGCGCGGACTTGACGTCGACGCCCGTCGTGCGAGCGTTGTTAGAATTGTTGGCGTCCGAGGGACATTAAAAAGTAGACTTGTTGTGCGTAGAGATATATTCAATCATCAAAGATGCGCCGTCGCCTATTGAATCGTTTTGCAATCGATGACGTATCGAACGCCGGAGCAGTTGCCGTCCGCCAGCGCTTGGAGCGCGTCGGGCGCTTTCGTGACGTCGATGACTTCGATTTCCGGGTAAATGTCTCGCGAGCAGCAAAAATCAATCATCTCTTGCGTGTTCTTGATTCCACCAATCAACGACCCCGTGACGCTCTTTCGCGTGAAGACGAACTGGGTGGCGTTGACGGCCACGGGCGTCACTTGCAAGCCGAGCATGCACAACGTACCGCGCTTATCGAGCATGTTCGCGTACGGTTCGCTGTCGTGACACGCGGAAACAGTGTCGAGGATGAGATCCAACGAACCGGCGGCGGCGGCGACGGAGGCTTCGTCGTTCATCGAGACGAAATGCTTGGCGCCAAACGATTTCGCCTTGGCCTCCTTCGCTTTTGAGCGAGAAATGGCTGTGACCTCAGCGCCGAGCGCGGCGGCAATCTTGATGCCCATCATGCCCAAGCCCCCGACGCCCGCGACGCCGACGCGCGTGCCGGCTTTGACGCCAAACTGCTTGATCGGATCGTACAGAGTGATTCCCGCGCACAAGAGCGGGGCCGCTTTATCGAGCGGCGCGGTGTCGGGGATTTTGATGGCGAAGCGTTCGTTCACCACCATCCTCGTCGAGTACCCACCCATCGTCTGTTGCCCGTTTGGTCCCGCGCGACCGTGCGTGGTTTCGTAGCCGTACGTCATCGTCATGCCCTTTTCGCAATACTGCTCCTCGTCGGCGGCGCATTCTTTACACTTCAGACACGAGTCGACGATGCACCCGACGCCCACTTTATCCCCCACCTTGAACTTGGTCACGTTCTTCCCCACCTCGGTCACCACGCCCGCGACCTCGTGACCCGGCACGAGCGGATACTTCGTGCCGCCGAGGTCGTTGTGCACAAAATGTAGGTCGGTATGGCAGATACCGCAGTACAGCACGTCGTAACCGATCGAATCATCGTCTACGTCGTGTCGCGTCGCGTCGATCGTCTCGAACGACTTCAAGTCCGCGCTCATCGCCGCTGCGCGCGCGAGACGCGCCGTCGCGTCAGTCAATCAATCATTCTTTCATCATCGCGTCCCTTGAGTTGCCGTCATCGTTTTCTCATCGACGCTCGCGTCGCCTCGCGTCACCGTTTCCTCGCGCGCGCGCGCGTACCGAACGCTCGCATCGCGATCGTCATAATCGTTCGCGGTCGTCGATTCTCCTCGATCGGTCGTCGGTCGTCCCGTCCGTCGTCCCGTCGCGGTGTGGGGACGAGGGGACGCACGAAAGTCAATCAATCAATCATCACTCAAAAGCGCGGAAAAAATACTCGGCACGGTCCCGGCATTGCACTCCATCGGTCCCTAAAGTGTACTCAATGTAGTGTACTTAATAACCTCGGACCGATGTAGTGCGATCCAGGGACCGATGTAGTGCAATGCCGGGACCGTGCCGAGTCGTCACCCAAAAGCGCGCCCAAAAACGCCCAAAAACGCCCAATGTGCCCCTTGTGACGTTGAATGAATCGTCGACATCGATCGCGCATCGCGCGCGCCATCGTCCGACGCGCGCGTTCGGGTGACGATGGGTGGTGACGGGAAACGACCGATCGATGCGCGCGCCAAGGCGACGGCGCTCAAAGCGATGCAGAGCCTTCCTCGCGACGTGCGAGAGGACATTCTCGACAAGGCGCGCGCGGAATTGGTCGTCGGCGCGGATAGATGCCAGAACATGGGGTGCGCGAAGGCGGGGGTGAAGCGATGCGCGCGGTGTAAGGTGGCGCGGTATTGTTCGAAGGAGTGCCAGCACGAGGATTGGACGGAGAGGCACCGCGCGTCGTGCGTCGAGACGACCGAGACGAAGACAAAAAAGACAAAGAAGACGAATGCGAGAACGTCGGCGGTCGTCGACGGGGTCGTCGCGCAGATGCTGGGATTCAACGTGGGCGCACCGGGCGAGATGCGCACATCGCGGGTGTCGGCGCAGGCGTTCACGGAGAACGTGGCGGCGGGAAAGTCGGGCGGGTGGTACGCCGGCGTTCCTCGAGAGCGCGTGTACGAACGCCTGATGTT
>Ga0181572_10002909_pt1 | contig 12143 bp, 10 predicted proteins | sample 101ome_26_FD_133004 | JGI IMG/M metagenome (GOLD analysis project Ga0181572, IMG submission 133004) | Coastal salt marsh microbial communities from the Groves Creek Marsh, Skidaway Island, Georgia - 101408AT metaG (megahit assembly) | ecosystem: Environmental > Aquatic > Marine > Intertidal... | reverse complement strand
ACTTTCATGTAGGGGATGCAGGAAGTTTTATTAAGTTTGATGAAACTGAAGGAACAGTAACAATAAAAGCAGACACAATTCAATTTAGTTCAGGAACAAATGTTTCAACTTTTGATGGAAACTACAATAATTTATCAAATTTACCTTCTTTATTTGATGGAGACTACAATAGTTTAGACAATTTACCCTCTTTATTTAGTGGAGCTTATGAAGACTTATCAGGAACCCCCACTTTTGGTAATTTTATCTATAATGACGGAGCAGGAAATACAACTACTTTTAGTCCTACAGGGTCAAATGTAACACTAACAAGAGCAGGATTAAATATTACTTCAACTTATATTGAAGATACTGTGGGGGTAGGAAGTTTAGTTGGTTTTGGAAATACAACTATAAGTGGCGGAAGAATAACTTTAACTGCGACAAATATGAACTTTAATATTCAAAGTTCTGGAGGCGCACAAACTCTTAGCTCGGGCGGAATAGAAATAAACGCATTTACACAACAAATTATTATTTCGGATAGTTCATAATGGCAAAGCGAGTATTACTAGGCAAAGATGGGTCTAATTTTGTATTAAAAATCTCTAAATCTGGAGATGATATTATTGATGATACAATTAATGACAGAGATTTACTTTTTAACTCCGAAATTTATAGAGCTGGAGTCATAAGATCAAATACAAGTTTTAGTACACATACTTCAGGACAATATCAAACTTTTCCTTCTACTTCAGATGCAAATGGAAATTATTATATTCCAGCTTATTTAGTTACTGAAAACGGTATGGAATATCCTCAAGCTGTGTTTGACTATGGAAATATTTCAAGTACAGGATTTGATGACTTTTTTGGCTACCAAATTAGTGGATTACCTTCTCCTGGCGGAGGAGCTTTTCATGAATTTAGTTTAGCTTCTTCTGGAACAAACAGAAATCGAATGAAACCTCAATATATCGCTCTTTTAGATGCAGAAGACCCTCGTCCAGGACAACAAACTGGATATCCTTATATAGAAGATAGAGGAATTGCTACTGGAGATAGTTTGACAGTTAAAGTAACAATACTTGGAATTCCTTGTCAATATGGAAAGATGGTAAATAATACTACTCTTTTTGGAAATTCTACATTAACAGGAACAGCTTCTGGAGGCGGAGGCTCAGGAGGAAGTGGAGGAGCAGAAGCACCTTCAGCACCTAGTGCAACATTTATTTCAAGAACTCCTTCTGTAGATACGTTAACTTTAAGTTCTACCGCGGGGTCAGGAAATACAGACACAATTTATTATATAGCAACCACAAGTTTAACTCCCCCAAATGTAGCAGCACAAGGATGGCAGACAAGTAGTTCAATCTCCGTTGCAAGAGGAAATACCTATTACTTTTGGGCAAAACAAGGAAGTTATGTTTCAGATGTTCATAGTACAAGCGGGTATGTTTCTCCAGCTTATGATAATACTCCAACTGCTTTTGATTTAGGAGGCCCTATAACTAATGCAGCCCTTAGTTCATATTTTCAATCAGACTTAATAACAGTAGCAGGGTTAGATAATAATGACTACGCTATTGTTACGGCAAGTAGTAGTAATACTACTGTTCAATGGAGTAAAAATTCAGGTTCATATCAAGCATCAACTTCTTCAACATTAGCAGTAAATGGAGATACTTTTAGAATAAGAGTTCTTTCTAGTTCTTCTTATGGAACCTCTACTTCAGGAACTTTAACTATTGGAACGGTAAGTGATACTTATACAGTTAGTACAGGACAAGATACAACAGTAAATGCTTATGATTTTACTGACCAAACGGGATTAGAATTAAGCACTCTTACATATTCAAATACTGAAACAATAACAGGAATTACAACTGGAGTAAGTGTAAGTATTAGTGGCAACTCAGCACAGTTTAGTATTAATGGTGGAGCATATACAACTTCAGGAACAATTACAAATGGTCAAACTCTTCGTCTAAGAATGAACACTAGTAGCAGTTATAGTACTCAAGTTTCTACAACTGTAAATGTTGGAGGAGTAACAGATGTTTGGAGATTAACCACAAGAGCTCAGTCTCCAGCAAACACTCCTGCAAGTATTACAGCAACTCAAACTACAAATACAACTGCAACAAATCAAACTGTAGATGCCACAGCAACTCATCAGTTTTTAGGACAAGGAACATTGCAAGTATCAAATGATAACTCAAATTGGTATGCAAACGGTACTGATTTTACACATGCTCGTAATAGTACAGTAACTTATTATGCAAGATCACAAGGAACAGACGGAAATACAAGTAGTGTAATAAATACTTCAAAGTTTGTTCCCCCAGTTGTAACTTTAAGTGGAATTAGCATTTCAAATCAGTCTGCTAGTGGTTTTAATAATACTTATAATGTAAATGCTCAAAGAGCAGGAGGAAATTATGATACTTACTCAAGTTATTGGGGAACTACTACTACAAGCATTAGTAATAATTCAGGAGGCTGGCTAAGTACGACAATTACAAATTCAAGTTTAGGATATTTTAATTTAACAGCAGGTGCAAATAATACAGGAAGTAATAGAACAGCAACAGTTACTTATACAACAAGTACAAGTTTTGGTGCGTCACACACCATGACATTTACAGTAACTCAATTATCTTTTGACGGAACACCAGATCAATTTACCTTTACAGACCTTACAAATCAAAGTATAAACTCTTTAGCTTATGCTAGTGCTACAATAACAGGTATTGATACAACAGTAACAGCTACATATTCAGGAGATACAGGAGGATTTAGAATTGGATTTTCTGGTTCTTTTACAACTACAGCTAAAACTTTAACAAACAATCAAGTTGTGCAAGTACAGTTAAATACTTCATCAAGTTATGGCACTAGTACTAATGCTACAATATCAATCGGAGGAGTTTCAGATACCTTTACAGCAACTACAATAGCTGCAGATACTACGCCTGATGCTTTCAGTTTTACCGACCAAACAGGAGTATCGACCTCAACAACAATATATAGTAATACAATAACAATATCAGGTATAAATACTTCCACAACTGCATCAATTAGTGGTAACTCCGCAGAAATGAGTGTAAATGGAGGAACTTATACAACTTCAAATCAAACTATTTCAAATGGAGATACAATAAGGTTAAGAATGACTTCAAGTAGCTCTACAGGAACTGCAGTAAGTACTACTTTAACTGTTGGAGGAGTAAGTGATACTTGGTCAGTTACAACAACAACTGCAACTCTTCTTTGGTCACATACTATATATATGGGAAGTTTTTCTGCTACAGGTTATTTAGCTCAGGGGTATAGCTCATATATTGGAGGAGGTTTTGGAAGTACTTCTGATACAAGTTGCGATTTATTTAACGGTACAACTACTTGGAGTTTTTATGATACTGAAAGTGCGGGTACAAATACTCAATTTGCTGTAGCAAGTGCAACTTCTAACTCTGGTTGGACATATGTAAAAATATACTCAGGTACTAGTAGTAGCGGTACTTTGTTAAGTACTCAATATCGAAGTAATGCAACATATAGTAATCCTGGAGGAAGTTTTGCAACTTGGACATTAGGTGGAGATTATACAGCTTCTACAGGTAATTTATATTTGGAGTGGTATTAATGGAATTATATAATAATAGTGGAACTTTATTTGCAAGAAAAATTTATGAAACTGACTTTGTAGTTGAAGTACCTGCAATATTAAATGAAGATGGCTCACTCAATGAAAGCCAGACTCAAACTGATTTAGACATAGCATACGAATTAGGTTGTGAATCGAGGGATTTATATGAAACTTATACATAAAGATTGTTTAATTTCAATTCCTTATTCATTGCAAAAGTATGCAAAATCTTTTCAGCAATGGGATAAAATACATGCCTTTAATTTGGAAACAGCATTAAATTATGAAGCATTTCTTTCCACATGCAATTCAAGTATGATTATGGGAGAATATTTTATTATTAATGATAGACTAAAGGCAAACAAAAATTTAGAAATTTGGACATTTGATGAATGGAAAACAATAGGTAATTTGAAGATTGGAGATTTTATTTTTACTGACCACAATAAATATGAAAGAGTAGAAAATATTGAACCAATTTTTAAGAGCTGTGAAGCAGTTGAAGTGCAAAGCACCGCAAATTATTTTTTAGAGAGGTATTTAGTCAAATGAGCAGACGAGTGATGTTAGGAAAATTAGGAAGTACAAGTGACTATGGACTGGTTATATCAAAACCAGGAGTCAATGTTGTAGATACTTCAGGAAATATAGCAGATACAGATTTACTTATTTTTGATAGCAGAGAAAAAGGATATGCACAAGTAATAGCAAAAGGTACTGTAACAGTAACTCGTACTGGAAGTAACGCAGGAACAGAAACGGTGAATTTTTCGAGTATTCCAATACCAAATCCAGTAGTTATTTCGTATCAAGGAGCTGCAACATCTTCAGCTTATTATGAGATAACTTCAGTAAGTGAAACAGCAGTTCAATTTACAGTTCCTGCAACATATCCTGATTTGGGGGATATATATGGAGGATTTAGTTATTATCAAAACTTTGGTTCAAATGCAGCTACTCCAACATCAACAGTGATTAGTTATATAGTTTTAAGAGGTTTTACATAATGGCAAGAAGAATTTTATTAGGAAAAGCGGGAAGTACTCAAGGATTTTTTGTATCAAAATCAGGAACAGATGTAATTAGTAATACAGGAGTACTAGCAGATGGAGACGATTTAATATTTGATAGTAGAGTAGGAATTGGGAATCTTCCTTTAAAATTTCATGGAGAAGGATTACTTGGAATTCCACCAAATGCAGAAGATAGTTCTGGAACAAATAGTCAAATTGAGACAGGGCTCACTAGCTCTACAAAAGCCACGATTACACATAATTTAGGTTATCGTCCTTTTTGTGTTGTTCAATGGTGTTTTCAATCAGATTTAGATTATTTTGGAACGGCAACAAAAATGTACCCTGCTGTACATGCCAGCTTTTTTACTGCAAATGAAAGTACAGATTATGGAACAAATACAAGAGTTTATGAAAGTGAGGGAGTTCTTGGAGTATGGTATGAAATTAGCACAACTGAATTAATAATTTATAATAATTTTCAAGGAGTGTATGGGTTTGATACTTTAGATGGTCAAATACAAGATACAGATTATATAGGCGGAAGAAGTATTGCATATGCTTTTTTAATTTTTGATGTAGAAGGAGTAGAAGTAGCATGAGTAAAGTTACAACAACAACAACGGGTGTGGGAACAACAGAAACCACAATTTATACTTGCCCAAGTGGCAAAGAAACAACTGTGTATAGATTTAGTACAACAGGCAAAGAAGATATTACTGCGCTAAAAATTAGTTATTATAATTCGAGCAGTAATTCTACAATTGATTTAATAAAAAATGGAGTATTAAACTCAGGAGATACAATTAGTTATATTTCAAATTCAAATACCTTAATTATGAATACTGGAGATTATTTATCCGTATTATCGGAAGTAGATTCCTCAGTAGATATTATCATAACTTATGAGGAAACAGATGCTTAAATGACATAGGTTCAAAAAACAGTTCTTGACATCAGGTATAAATTTTTGGTATAATTAGACAATGGAGAAAATAAGAAATGGCAGCTGGGAATTATAATTTTACGTTAGAGCAGGGATCGACATTCAGTCGAGTTATAACTGTGCAGCAAAATAATGCGGCTATGGATTTGAGTGGGTATTCTGCTCGTAGTCAGATGCGGTCAACTCATGACTCAGGAACTATAGCTCTTTCTTTTACAGCAAGCATAACTGACGAATCAGCTGGGCAAATTACTTTATCAGCATCTGCTACAACAACCGCCTCTATTGAGGAAGGAATTTATGTTTATGATTTAGAAATTGAATCCGCTGGAGGTGTTGTGACACGTTTAATGCAAGGGCAAATAACTGTCACTCCCGAAGTAACAAGATGAGCGATTCAATAACTATATCAGTCACTGAGACACCTACTTACGTTACAGTAGATGAAACGAACAATACGGTTACGTTAAATCAAAGTGATAATCCTATAACCATTGACACAACTCTATCACTAGTAAGAGTATCTACTAATTCAGATGATATAAGTGTATCGTCGTATAGAGATATTATACCTGGTGGAACATTAACCTCTGCTTTACAAATTTTAGCAGACCAATTTTACAGACAGCCTGAAGAACCAACAGGCTCAAATCTATCCGAAGGAGACCTCTGGTACGATACTGATGATGATCAGTTAAAGGTGTACAGAGAAACTTCTTCGAATGTATTTCAATTCGTACCTCTTGCGGCAGCAACAGATACAATGGACAACCTAGATGGAGGACAGTTCTAGGCGTCGAAAGGAATAAATTATGGCACAAACAATAAAAATTAAAAGAAGTAGTTCCGCAGCTGCTCCGTCTAGTGCGTTAGGTGCTGGTGAATTAGCGTATTCTTTTAATTCGGAAAAGCTATTCATAGGTCCAATTAGTGGCTCTACCAACCAAATTATTGGTGGTAAAGTTTTTATGGATTTATTGGATCATACTGCAGGAACATTAACAGCTAGTTCTGCAATTGTTGTAGATTCAGACAGTAAAATAGATTCATTAAAAACTGCTAATCTAACAATTGGAGCAAACTCAATAACATCTGCTTCAGGAGATGTCGATATAGTCGCCGCTGCAAATCTAGATTTAGATTTAACAGGTGGTACAATTGATATTACTTCTCAAGCAACCGAATTAAGTATTTTAGATAACAGTGGAACAGCTTTTGTTATTACAGAAGGTGCAAACGCTTACTTAACCTTTGATACTACAAACTCTGCTGAAAAAATTACATTAGGTAAAAAATTAGAAGCAGGCTCAGTTGAAATTGAAGGTTCAAACTTTGATATTAACGGTGGTGCAATTGATGGCACTACAATCGGAGCTTCTTCAGCTGCAGCGGGTACATTTACAAATTTAACAGGTACTGGAACCATTAACTTTAATGGAGCAGCAGTTACTGACTTAGGTACAGTAACAACTGTAGATATTAATGGTGGAACAATTGATGGTACAACTATTGGCGGCTCATCAGCAGCAGCAATTACTGGTACAACTATTACTGGTACTACTATTACTGATAGTACAGCAAGTTTATCAAGTGGTGCTCTTTCAGGAGTTACTCAATTAGATGTTGACAATGTAAGAATTGATGGTAACACAATTTCTACAACAGATTCAAATGGAAATCTTACACTTAGCCCAAATGGAACAGGAACAGTAACAGTTCCTTCAGGATACAAAGATAGAGCAGGCTTTGGAGCTACCTCTCTTGTATCAAAAGAATATGTAGACGCAGTAAAAACTGGACTTGATATTAAAGCATCAGTTAGAGTTGCAACTACAGGTTCAAGTATCGCATTAAGCGGCCCAGGTACTACAATTGATGGTGTAACACTTTCAAGTGGCGACAGAGTTCTTGTAAAAGATCAATCAACTGCTTCACAAAATGGTATTTATATCTTTAACGGTTCTTCGTCAGCAATGACAAGAGCGACTGATTTTGATAATGATGCAGAAGTTACAAGTGGTGCATTTACATTTGTTGAAGAAGGTACAATAAACGCTGATAATGGTTTTGAATTAACTACAGACGGTTCGATTACAGTTGGAAGTACTTCTTTAGCTTTTTCACAATTCTCAGGTGCAGGTTCAATTACTGCTGGAGATGCTTTAGTTAAATCAGGAAATACTCTTGATGTAAATGTAGACGACCAATCAATTGAAGTTTCAGGTGATGCTCTTAGAATTAAAGGTATTACTCAAACAGCAACTGGTGACTTAATATTCGGTAGCACAAATGGTGCAAATACAGGTTATCAAAGATTAGCAATTGGAACATATGATTCAACTAACTCAGTAGGACAAATACTACAAGTTGGAGCTAATAATACAATCAACTGGACAAATACAATAGATGGGGGAACATTCTCCTAAGATTAATTAATTTCCGCGTATATACGCATAGTAAAGGAAATCCATAAATATGGCACAAACTATTAAATTAAAAAGGTCTGCTACACAAAATGCAGTCCCTTCAACTTCGGCTTTAGAACTTGGCGAAATCGCCATTAATACCTATGATGGTAAATTATTTATCAAAAAAGATGTTAGTGGTACACAGTCTATAGTTACTATTGGCGAACTGTCTGATAATAGTGTATCAAGTGCCAAGATAGCAGCAAATGCTGTCGGAGCTAGTGAAATAGCTGCTAATGCAATCACTTCTAGTGAGATAGCAGCAAACGCTGTAGATTCAAGTGAATTAGTTTCGACTGGTGTAACTTCAGGTTCTTACGGGTCATCAAGTGCCATACCCGTAGTAACTGTTGGTGCAGATGGTCGTGTAACAAGTTTAAGTACTGCTTCTATTTCTGGATTAAGTGCAAACTCTGTAACTGCTACTGAAATTGCTGGGAACGCTGTTGGTTCAAGCGAAATAGCCGCAAACTCAGTTGGTATTGACGAGATTAATGTTAGTGATGGAACTAACGGTCAAGCACTGATTACTGATGGAAACGGAAACCTTTCTTTCGGTACAGTAGCAAGTGACTCAGCTTCAAGTGCAGTAGCCTTAACAACAGATACTGCAACTTCTACAGGTTCGGCTTCTTTTACTCTTAGTATATCTCCAACAAGTGAAAACAATATCATTGCTTTTGCAGATGGTGTTTTCCAAAATCAAGATTCTTATTCAATAAGCGGAAATACTTTAACATTTGATACTGCTCCAGATAGCGGTACTAAAATGGTTTTTTATTCTGTTGGTGCAGTATATAGTGGGCAAAATGTAATTGTTGATAATTTTAGTGGAGATAATAGCACAGTTGCTTTTACTTTATCAGATGACCCACAAGATGAAAATAACACGCAAGTCTATATCGACGGTGTATATCAACAAAAAACAGAATATTCAGTAAGTGGAACAACTCTTACTTTTTCTAGCGCACCTCCAACAGGAACAGATAATATTGAAGTTATTATTTTCTCCGCAGCTTCTATTCAAACTATTTCAAGTAATGCCGCAGTATCTGCGTCTATTGCAAGTAATGCTGTATTAAGCAGACACATAGCAGCAAATGCAATTACTGCAAGTGAAATAGCAAGTGGAACTGTCATAGCGGCAGATATAGCAGATAATACAATTACAGCAGTAAAACTTGCTTCAAACTCTGTAAATGCAGTAAAGATTGCAAGTAATGCTGTTGGGGCTAGTGAAATAGCGTCAAACGCTGTTGATTCAGCTGAGATAGTTACAGGAAGTATTGATACTGTTCATATTTCAGCAAACGCTGTAACGGGAGCAAAAATTGCTGCAAATGCAGTAACTTCTTCACAAGTTGCAGAGAACGCAATTGGAGCAAGTGAATTAGCAAGTGGAGCATTAAATGGACAAATCTTTACTGGAGATTCTGAAATCACAGGAGAGTTTACAGCAGACGAATTTATTGGAGACTTAAGAGGCGCAGTTACTTTTAAAGCACAAGCTGGAGAAAATGTATCAAAAGGTGACGTAGTATATATTTCAGGTATATCAGGCAACACTACTGTTGTATCAAAAGCAGACGCAGACGATACAAGTAAAATGCCAGCGTTTGGTATTGTAGCAGCAAGTACAACTTCTGGACAACCTGTAGATATTTATACTCAGGGTATATTAAGCGACTTAGATACTTCAGCATATTCAGAGGGAGATGAACTCTTTGTTTCAACAACTGCTGGAGCTTTAACAGATACTCCGCCTACAGGCGAAACATCTGCAATACAAAAAATAGCAAAAGTTACAAGGTCAAATAACTTATCAGGTTCAATTTTTATTACTGGTGCAGGAAGAAGTAATGCTGTACCAAACTTAGATGATGGAGATATTTTTATAGGAAATGCTTCAAATCAAGCAAGTACAACAACTCTTGATACAAGTATTGTTCCAGAAAATACAAACTTATATTATACAGACGCAAGAGTAGATTCACACTTAAGTGGTGGAAGTGGTATTACATATTCAAGCGGTACTATTTCAATTGCTGGAAATGCTATAACAAGCACTATGATAGCTGCAAATGCAGTAGGTTCAAGTGAAATAGCAGCAAGTGGTGTAACAGCAGGGTCATACGGAAGTGCAACAGCAATTCCAACTTTAACTATTGACGCAGACGGAAGAGTAACCTCGGCAAGTACTGCAAGTATTAGTTCAAGTTTAACAATTGCAGCAGACTCTGGAAGTAATGATACCGTTACAATCGGTACAGATACATTAACTTTTGCAGGAACAACAAATGAGATAGAAACTACTGTTTCCGACAATCAAATACAAATAGGATTACCAGATGATGTAGTTATAACAGGTAATTTAACAGTTAATGGTACAACAGTAACAAACTCTGCTACAAACACAACAATTGAAGATCTATTAATTGAGCTAGGAACAGGAACAACTGGAACCCCCGCAAATGATGCAGGTATTGTTATTGAAAGAGGCGACTCAGACAATGCTTTTATAGGCTTTGACGAGAGTGCAGATAAATTTACTCTTGGTACAGGAAGCTTTACTGGTGCATCAACTGGAAATCTAAGTATTACTACTGGAACTCTTGTAGCAAATATTGAAGGAGATGTAACAGGTGATTTAACAGGTACAGCAAGTGCAGTAGCAGATAATGCTGTGACAGCGGCAAAGATTGCTGCAAACTCTGTTGGAATTGATGAGTTAAATGTATCAGACGGTACAAGTGGGCAATTTTTATCCACAAATGGCTCAGGCACACTCTCGTTTGCTAGTGCTACTTCTACAATTGCAGGAGCAACTGATACGTCAATTACTACTCCGAGTGGAGGACAACTTTTAATTTACGATGGTACTAACTCCTGGGACAACATTTCTCTATCAGGTGACGCGACACTGGCCTCAGATGGAACAGTTACAATTTCGTCTAATGCTATTTCAAGTGCCGAAATATCTGCAAATTCAATCGGCATAGATGAATTAAACGTAAGTGATGGAACTAATGGTCAAGCACTTGTAACAAATGGAAGTGGTACGCTTAGTTTTGCAGATGTTGCAGGAAGTTTATCAGACGCTTCTGATTCAAATATATCTTCTCCTTCTAGCGGACAGATACTTGTTTATGATGGAACAGATAGTTTTGATAATGTAAGTATTAGTGGAGATGCAACTCTTTCAAATACTGGGGCATTAACAATCGCCTCAAACGCAATAGAATCTTCAATGATTGCTGGAAATGCAGTTTGAGCAAGTCAAATAGCTGCAAATTCAGTAAGTATTGATGAACTCAATGTAAGTGATGGAACAAACGGACAATTTTTACAAACAAATGGAAGTGGTACATTAAGTTTCGCTACTGTAAATCCAGAAGGCTCAGTAGTTTATAACTATACAGATACAGGAGATGGAACAACAGTAACTTTTGATACTGGCGTAAATCCACAAAACGAAAACAATACTTGGGTATTTGTGGGTGGTGTATATCAACCAAAATCATCTTATAGTTATAGTAGTACAAGTATTACTTTCTCAGAAGCTCCACCAAATGGTGAAGATATAGAAATTATTACTGGTAAAGTTGCAGGTTTTGATAGTGCTGATACAGTACTTGGTATATATTCTGCGACTACAACAGCAACAGATGCTTATGATACAGGATTAAGTGCTGCAAATGAGAATAATACTTTTGTATTCTTAGATGGTGTATATCAACCAAAATCTACTTATTCATTTAGCGGAACAACTGTTACTTTTGATGAAAATACTCCAACAGGCATGGCTCTTGAAGTGATGGCAACAAAAACACTAAGTGCAAGTGCCGTAACAACAGGAACAATTGCAGCAAACGCAGTAACAACTGCAAAAATCGCATCAAATAATATAACAACAGCAAGTATAGCAAGTAATGCAATTACATCTGCGCTGATAGCAGCAAACGCAATAACAGCGAGTGAAATAGCAACAAATGCTGTCACAGGAACAGAACTTGACAGTGGTGCTCTTGCGGGTAAAAACATGACAGGCAATATTGCGTTTGATACAAATACACTTTATGTAGATT
>Ga0181572_10002907_pt1 | contig 12145 bp, 11 predicted proteins | sample 101ome_26_FD_133004 | JGI IMG/M metagenome (GOLD analysis project Ga0181572, IMG submission 133004) | Coastal salt marsh microbial communities from the Groves Creek Marsh, Skidaway Island, Georgia - 101408AT metaG (megahit assembly) | ecosystem: Environmental > Aquatic > Marine > Intertidal... | reverse complement strand
TGGAAGCTCGAAAGCTCTACCACCAAAAAGTCATAGCCTTCGGGGTCACGAATTGCATCGAGTATGGGGTTGCCTATGTTCCCGCACGTAACTGCCCTCAGACCATCGAAAGAAAGCATGGCGGCTGTCAGCTCACAGGTCGTGGTCTTTCCGTTTGTGCCGGTGACAACAATCCAGCTCGCAACCTTCTCGGTCTTATCGCGCAGCCTGTAGGCGAGGTCAATATCGGTAAGCAGTTCGATGTTTCTTTCTTGAAGCTTCATTACCAGCGGGTGGTTTGGCGCAAACCCAGGAGAAACAACGACAAAATCCGGGGTATAACCCAGCCCATCGAGAACCTCAGGGCTGTCCGATGCAATGAACCTAGAGCCGATGACCTCGGCGAGGTCTATGAGCCGCTCATCCGCCGAGGCTCCGACTGCAACAGCCTCAACCCCGAGTTCGACCAGGGTGTCTAGGGTGCTGAAACCAGACTTGCCGAGACCGAGAACCACTGCTTTGAGATTTGACCAGTCCCCGTGCCAAGAGGTTGGAAGGCTCATAGTCCGTATATCCACTCCACATAGAAAAGCCCAACGCCTGCGGCAACACAGAGTGCGGCGATAATCCAGAACCGAACCACAATCGTGATCTCCGCCCAGCCCTTAAGCTCGAAATGGTGGTGAAGCGGAGACATGCGGAAGACCCGTCTTCCCTTGCCATAAAGCTTCTTGGTGAGCTTGAAATACCCGCGCTGTATAACTACGGAGCCGGTGACTATTACAAATATTCCACCGATTAGGACCAGCAGTAATTCGGTTCTACTTACCACTGCCAATGCGGCTAGCGCGCCACCCAAGCCAAGCGACCCGGTGTCCCCCATAAACAGCTGGGCAGGTGAGGTGTTCCACCACAAAAACCCAATACAGGCTCCCACGATTGCGGCAGCAACCACCGCCACATCTAATGGATCCCTCACGTCATAGCAGGCAGCTACGTTCTCCACCGCCGTGCGACAAGACTGATTGAACTGCCAGAAGCCGATAATCACATAGGCGCCAATTGCAAAGATGGCAGAACCCGATGCCAAACCGTCGAGGCCATCTGCAATGTTGACCCCGTTTGAACTCGAGGCAACAAGCAGGAAGACCCAGAGCACAAAGAGTACCGTGCCGATGATTGACCCCCAAAAGAACAGATCAACCGGTAGGTCTCTAAAAAGCGAGATGTTCGTACTTGCAGGTGTCAGTCCGCGATCGTCTGGAAACCTGAGAGCCAGAATTGCAAAGGCAACTGCGACCAGGGCCTGACCGGCAATCTTCGCCCAACCACTCAGACCTAGAGAACGCTGATTGCGAACCTTCAATAGATCGTCGACAAAACCAACCAATCCAAGCCCGGCCATCATGAAAAGAACCAGCAGAGCCGACGCCGACGGAGTTTCACCGTTTACCAGCTTGGCGACGAAGTAACCAATGATTGCAGCGGCCAAAATGACAAGGCCACCCATGGTTGGAGTGCCGCGCTTGGTGTGATGGGTCTGAGGGCCGTCATCACGAATGAATTGCCCCCACTGAAGTTTTTTGAAAAGCTGTATGAATGCGGGGGTGGCAAAAAGCGAGATAAATAGTGAAATGCCGCCGGCGGCTAGTAGCGCTCTCACTTCACACCCGCCAAATCGTCACCGAGGAACCTAAGTCCAGCGACGTTACTCGATTTCACCAACACCACATCGCCAGGCAATAGCTTTTCACGGATAGTCGAAAAAGCCTCGCTCATCTGCTCGATGAATTGACTCTCGCCATCCCAGCTACCCTCTTGCATGGCACCCATATGAATCAGCTTTGCCTCTTCCCCAATGACAAAGAGTTGATCGATGTTGAGCCGAACCACAAGCCTGCCAATGGCGTCATGCTCCAAGGCGGAGTACTCCCCCAGCTCTGCCATGTGGCCTAACACGGCTACAGTACGGTTTCCCTGCCTACCTAAAACGGCAAGGGACTGCAGCGCTGAACGCATGGACTCTGGCGATGCGTTGTAGGCGTCGTTGATTACCGAGTAACCCTCAGGAGAGTCAATCAGCTGCATCCGCCAGCGCTCCGGAGCATCCAGCTTCGCCACCGCGGCTGCAGCGTCTGCGGGAGATATCCCGAGCTCTAGGGCGGTGGCAAGCGCGGCCGCAAAATTCATTGCATGATGTTCACCCAGGATCTTTAGCTTCACATCGATTGGAGCCTCTCCCCCAACACTGAGGGACACTACTGTCCCCTCCATGGTCAGCGTGGTGCTCAGAAGTCGAATTTCAGCGTCCTCGCTAAAACCGAAACCAACCTTCTTTCCTGAAAACTCAAAGCCTCTGACTCTGGCGTCATCAAAGTTCAGAACAGCGGTTGATTGGATAAATGGCATCATTTCAGCCTTGATCTTCTCTGTGGCCTCGATGCCGCCAAACTCTCCCGCGTGGGCCATGCCAACCTTCAACTGGACCCCGATGTCTGGTTTTGTCCAGCTAGCCAGTTTGGCGATTGACCCGACACCCGCTGCGCCCAGCTCCAAAACCAGATACTTCGTGTCCTCCTGGATTCGCAAGACCGTCAACGGCAGGCCTACCTCGTTGTTGTATGAGGCGATGGGCACAACCGTCTTACCGTGCGGGGCGAGTATCGCCCCGAGCATGTTCTTGGTTGAGGTCTTGCCATTGCTTCCAGTTATGCCGACCACCTTTAGATCACCTTTGGCACGAACCAGGTTCAAGACTGCTTCTGCAAGCTTGCTGAGCGCAACAACGGTGTCATCAACCACGATCTGGTTCGTCTCGAGGTCATCTCTTGGCGTTGAAACGATTGCAAGCGCAGCACCAGACAGAGCGGCATCGACAAGATACTTGTGACCATCCTCGCTCTCTCCGAGCTTGGCGAAGAAGATGCCGCCAGGCTGTATTTTCCGAGAATCTGTATCACACTCACCAGAAACTACAGTGTCGGGATTGCCTCGGTAAATCTGCCCGGAGACGGCATCGGCAACTTGTTTAAGAGTCATGGAAATCACTCGCCAGCCACCTCCCTTGCAATTTTCCGGGCATCAAATGGCTCCTTGCGCCCCGCGATTTCTCTGTAGGTCAAAGCTCCAGGACCACACCAAAGCACCGCTCCTCCGTCTGCGAAATCAAATGCGCTGCGAAAAGCTTGAGCGGGGTCCGCGACCTCTTCAGTAGCTATGCCGGCGCCCTCGGCGGCCCTAAGCAGAGTCTGCCTAATTGCCGCAGGCTCCTCGTTTCTTGGGTGCTGATCTGTCACAAACAGTTTGGTGACGCCCCTGCAGGCCTCTGCCATCTCAGAGCGCTTGCCCTTGTCTCGGTTTCCGGATGCCCCTAGAACCACAACCAGCTCTCCGTGCTTTTCCAGCAGGTGCCCGACACTAGCCTCAACTCCCGCGGGGGTGTGAGCATAGTCAACATAAACGTTTCCTGCGCTGGTGACAGCCTCCAGGCGACCCGGAACCTCAAGCTGAATTTGCCGAAGCGCATCAGTAACCTTTTCGGGCGCATGGCCGGATTCAAGTGCCATGACCGCAGAAAGGGCAAGGTTCTTGGCCATTGGCCCTGAAATGTCGCGACCCATCGATACCTCTGCAGCTCCCGACAAGCTGAATCCGCCCTCAGAAAAACTCAGCTGGTAATCAAGGTCGTCTCCAATTCCAACCTTGGGAATATCGATTCGATCAAAGAGTTTCTTGCCCCAATTGTCCTCACACACAATTACGGCACGGTCCGAAAGAGAAGTCGTAAAAAGCTGCTCCTTTGCTGCTAGGTAACTCTCCATGTCCGAATAGTCATCAAGGTGATCCCTGGAGAGGTTGGTGAAGCCGGAGAGGGAGAAGTAGAGCCCATCTATCCGCTTTCTAGTCTGAGCCTGGGCGGAAACCTCGATGACCGCCTGGCTCTGGCCTGCATGATGCATTTTGTGTAAGAGCTGATGCAGCTTAGGGGCCTCTGGGGTTGTCAGCTCACTGGCAAACTCCTCGGTACCGACCAATTGCTGGTGGCTGGTTACAAGCCCCGCATTCTCTCCCAGCAGCGTTAGCAACCTTTGGAGATAAATAGCGGTTGAGGTCTTTCCGTTGGTTCCCGTAATACCGAAAAGCTGCACCTTGCCCGAGTCGAACACACTAGCGGCTACCAATCCTGCGATGGCTCGTGGATCGGAGTGAAAGATAGCGGGAATCGGGTAATCGCCGTGCCTGTCAGTTATTAGAGCGATTGCGCCCCGTGATAGCGCCTCGTCGAGAAAATCAAGGCCGTGGTGGTTCGCCCCCTGAGGGGCAATGAAAACAAAGCCCGGCTCAACGTATTGGGAGCCAATGGCGACACCGGAGGGAACAAGTTCACCTCCGGTTGTTAGCTTGCCGCCAATTTCCTTGGCGATGCTCTCAAGATTAGGCACCGGGTTCGCCGTATCGGTTCGAGGGAATGTCATCGCGAGAAGTCGTGGTTGATGGGGGGACTCTGTAGTGCTTCAAAGCCTGCTGCATGATTGCCTTGAATGGCGGTGTGGCCTTGGCGGAGTTGCTCACTCCTTCGGGGCGATAAATGGTTACGCCAACCACGAACTGAGGATTCTCAACCGGTGCGACACCGTAGAAGGAGATTGCGTACCGGTCTCCATAGCCCTCTCCCTCTCGGATCTGGGCGGTTCCGGTCTTGCCTGCTACCCGGTAGCCCTCGATTGCAGCAGTCTTACCAACACCACCGAATTCAACGACTTTCTCCATGAGCTCTAGATTGAGATCCGCGGTCTGCTCAGAAACTACTCGGTAGCCCTTCTGGTCGGGCTGGTAGATGACCTCCCCATCCTCCGCCGTGCAGCTGTCCACCAAGATCGGGTCGAGCCGCACGCCGCCATTGGCGATGGCCTGATACGCAAAACCCATCTGTAGCGGTGTAACTGATACGCCCTGACCAAACAGGTGGGTGTACTTGTCCGCGTACTGCCAGTCTTCATAGGGCCTAAGAATTCCTGAGCTCTCACCCTCAAAGTTCAGACCGCTTGTGGTGCCAAAGCCGAAGTCTTGGAGGTAGCCAAAACGCTCTTCCTCGTCGACCTCCATGCCAAAGGCATAAATGCCGGTGTTGGAGCTATAACGCAATACTCCGGCCAGGCTCAGGTCAAACTCATCATGGTCAAAGCTGTCCTTGATTGACTCTCCATAGTCAAGCTGCAGATAATCCGGAGCCTTCTTTGTCTCAAACTCATTAGACGCCCCCGAGTCCAAGATCATGGCCGTTGAAATTGACTTCATGATCGAACCCGGCTCAAAAGCAAACTGCATAATCTTGCTGCCGCGGTTCGCGGCATCAGATGCCGCAGGATCGTTGGGGTCAATGGTGGGCGCTTCGGCGGCGGCCAAAATGCGACCGGTTTCAACCTCGATAACTACCGCGCTGGCCCAGTCTGCGTTTAGCTCAGCCACGGTGTCCGCTAGCACCTGCTGTGCAAAGAATTGAAGGTTCGAGTCAATTGTCAGGTTGAGATTTCCGCCATCCTGAGTCGGCTGGGTTACGACATTTGAGGTTGGGATGCGCACTCCCTCCGCTGAGCGCTCAAACGTCTCCTGACCGTCCACACCTGCTAGGCAGGTATTGTATTGGCGCTCAAGTCCAGCAAGCGGGGTGCCGTCACTACCAACGAAACCAATTAGATTTCCTGCCACGGCACCATTTGGATAAAGCCGATCGGCGAACTGATCAAAATAAATCCAGGGCACCCGAAGCTCCCTGATGGCGTTGTAGGTGGCGGCATCAACAGCTTTTGCGAGATTGGCGTATTCGCTGTCGCCTTCAAGCCTTGGCAATAACTCCTCGAGGCTAAGTCCGAGTAGCGGGGCAAGCTCCATTGCAATTGCTTCGACCGAGTGCTCTACAACCTGCCCATCCTCCGCTCGAAAGACCGGCCCTACGTTCTTTGGCGCCGCATTGACGTCATAGCGAAAGACTGTCCTAGCAAGGATCTGTCCACTGCTGTCGAGAATGTCTCCCCGAAGAGCGGTAAGCGTCTGGGTAACGCTGCGTCTTTCAAGAGACTTAGCCTGGATCTCCTCCGCACGAACAACCTGAAAGTCCACCAGGCGCCAGCCCAAGGCCCCCACCAGGACGAAGAGAAGGAGCACAAAAGCTGTGAGACGGGAGGTCAAATTAGCGTGAGTGCCCATGTTGCCTACCTCGTCGGAGATGCCGGAATAAGTCCAGGTTCCAAAGCTAGGGCAGAACCCGTGTCTGAGACGATTTCAACACTGATATCGAAGCCACTTGCTGCAATTGTGCTTGGGCTGAACTCAGATACCGTTCCCAGAGCAGCGTTAGAAACCATGTTTGCGCTTGCCACTGCGGCCTCATCGGGGTCAGCAGGTAGCGGATCGCCAAAAACTCTGTCGGAGCGAATGTCGAGAAGTACTGAGGCTGGGTTGGCGACCATTCCAAGGCGATTTGCAGCATCGGCCAGGTTCTGCGGCGAGGCAAGCGAGTCAACCTCCTCCTGGATTATCTGAACCTCAGTGGCAAGGTGACGCTTGTCTGCCTTCAGCTGAGAGAGTTTGTAGGCGTCTTGGGTAAGCACCATGTTTAGCGAAAGCTGAACGCCATAAACCAAGACAATGCCCAGAACAAAGATGAGTCCCGCTACGACGCTTGGTCTTAGCTTCTTTGCGTCCTGCTCGCTAAGCATCAAAACTCTCATGCGTCTTTTTCCAACTTCTTTGCTGCGCGAAGTCGCGCTGATGCCGCTCTTGGATTATGAGAAAGCTCGGTCTCCCCTGCTCGTTCGACACCCTTCGTGATCATGCTCAGGGTCGGCCCCATGCCTGGCAGTTCAACCGGCAGTTCGATTGGGCTCTGGCTAGTGGCCGCTTTACGAAGGGCATCCTTGGTGATCTGATCTTCAAGGGAGTGGTAGGACATGACCACGATGGTTGCTCCAGGAGCAAGAGCATCGATTGCCTGTGGCAAGGCACGCTCTAGGACCTCGAGCTCCTCATTGACCGCAATCCTGAGAGCCTGGTAGACCCGCTTTGCGGGATGACCAGACTGCTTACCGGGAGCCTTTGGCACAACGGCTTCGACGATCTCGTTGAGCTGCGCGCTAGAAGTAATCGGAGAATCCTGCCTGAGCGCGACGATTCGCTTCGCGATTGGGAATGCGAACCTCTCCTCGCCTAACTCACGGAAAATCTTTGTGAGTGCCTCGACGTCAAGTTCTGCGAGCAAGTCCGCCGCAGTTTTTCCTTGCGACTGGTCCATACGCATGTCCAGCGGAGCTTCCTGGGCATAGGCAAATCCGCGCTCACGCTGGTCTAGTTGCATAGAACTGACACCGAGGTCAAAAAGAACTCCATCTACTTGCTCGATGCCAAGCTCCTGAAGTACCCGGTCAAACTCGTCATAGACAGCGAGCACAGGAGTAGGCCTCGCTCCAAATCCAGCCAGGCGCTCTGTTGCAAGCTCGAGGGCAATGGGGTCACGATCAAGGCCAATTACCCGAAGGTTAGGGAAGGTGTTTAGCAGCGCTTCGGTGTGGCCACCAAGTCCGAGGGTTGCATCCACTACAACAGGGCTCTCACCCTGAAGCCCTGGTCGAAGAAGCTCTAGGCAGCGGTCCAGCATTACCGGGCGGTGAAGTTCGGATGAAAGATTGCTCATCTTGTTTCGGGTACTATCCCTACCCTTTGGTCCCTGTCCGAATCCGTGAGCTTGGTTTTCACGGGGTCCGACTTAGGGAAAGAAAGCCGGGCTCGGCCAGAGACCAAAGTGCAGGGCTAGAAGAGCCCCGGGATCACCTCCTCCGCCTGCGTCGCGAATTTCTCTTCGTTGCTTGAGAGGTATTCCTGCCAGCTGGTGGCATCCCAGATCTCGGCCCTGGAGCCGACACCAATAATTACCAAATCCTTATGTAGGCCTGCATACTCCCTGAGGAGCTGAGGAACCAAAACCCTGCCCTGCTTGTCTGGGGTGTCATCTGATGCCCCAGAGAGAAACAGACGCAGATACTTACGTGCCTCTTCCGAGGTAACGGGCGCCTGACGAATCTTTTCGTGCACTGATGCGAACTCGCTCTTTGAGAAGACATAGAGGCAGCGCTCTTGCCCTCGGGTTACAACTACACCTGCGGCTAGCTCCTCACGAAACTTTGCGGGAAGGAAAATGCGGCCTTTGTCATCAAGCTTTGGAGTATGAGTACCCAGCAACATCGCCGCACCCCTTTCTTAGCTATTCCCCACTTTACTCCACTTTGCTCCACTTTGATGCAAAACGCAACCATTTTTATCACAATTTGGGCAAGAAAAAACCCCCGCAAAAAGCGGGGGTTTCTGCGAAATCTCTTTGGTTTAGTCGTTATTGAAGCGGTTATTCCAGCGATCCTCGAAGAAGGAACCGCCTCCACCTTGGAACTTCGTGTTTGGTAGCTCTGGAAGGCGGAAGTTGCTGGAGGCTACAACAAGCCCAATCACCATCACGATGAAAGCAACAACACCCATGAAAGTCACCTGGGTTGCAACGGCAAAAATAAGCAGACCGACACCGGCGATCATGGTTAGCACGCCGGCAACAAGCTTTCCGGCGCTGCGGTTCACCGAACCGACGCGCTTTAGTTTCTGGTCGAGTGTTGCATCCTCCTGCAAGAGGTTGCGCTCCATCTCTTCCAGCAGTCGCTGCTCGTGCTCAGACAGTGCCATCTAGCTCTCCAATCCCTCTAAATTGTAAACAGCGATGTGCCGCTAGGCTATCCCGCGTGCCTCAAAATTTCCTGCTAGAGCTCGTCCAGCAGAGGCTCGATGATTTCTGCGAGGACAAAAGACATCAGTTTTTGGAAATCTCTAGTGACCTAGAACCAATCATTGACTACACACAATCCCTACTTTCTGGGGGAAAAAGATTTAGGGCACTTTTCTGCTTTTGGTCTTGGGCCGGATACCAAGACCGCGAGGTCACCCAAGAGGCTCTGAGCATCGACTCCCCCATCGTCGGTGTCGCTGCTGCGCTGGAAATGTTTCATGCTGCAGCTCTGGTGCATGACGACCTTCTGGATCAATCCGACACCCGCAGAGGGCAGCCTGCAATCCACAAGCGCTTCGAAACTCTGCACGAAACAAAGTCTTTTAGTGGCAGCCCTGACAAGTTTGGAACAGCAGGTTCGGTCCTCACAGGTGACTTGATGCTTGCCTGGAGTTCAGAGCTATTTGGCCAAGCTCTGCAAGAGGTAAGCATCGAAGATGAGGCCAACTGCAGAACTCAGTTCTCGCAAATGCGCTTTGAGGTTATGGCTGGTCAGTACCTCGATGTTTTGGAGGAGAATGCCGCCCCCACCAGAAAGCAGACGGAGGCGGTGGCTATCGCGAACCGAGTCATGCTCTACAAAACTGCGAAGTACTCGCTAGAGGCGCCACTCCTGATTGGTGCAGCGCTGGCGGGTGCCGCGGGTGGAAACCTGAAGATGCTTAGTGAATTTGGTATTCCGCTGGGACTTGCCTTTCAGCTTCGAGATGACGTGCTTGGTGTCTTTGGGGATCCGGAGCTCACCGGCAAGCCTGCAGGTGACGATCTAAGAGAGGGTAAGCGAACGGTATTGGTAGCGCTAACCCTTGAGACACTGCCCGCCTCGGTCGCGAGAATCTTCAACGAGCTACTCATGGGAGGCGAGATTGACCCAGAACAGCTTGAATTCATGAGGCAGACAATTACTGACTCCGGAGCCCTCGAGAAAACCGAAAGGCTGATTGAGGAGCACTCGAATCGAGCTATCGAAGGTCTCGCAAATTTGGAGATTAGCGACCAGGCTCGAAAGATGTTGGCTGCCCTAACCCAGCAGGTGATTAACCGAGCCCACTAACCAAGTGCCTGGGCAGCTCTTCGGACCGGGGCCTTGTGACCCTTGACTAGAGCGCTAATCGGAAGCTCACCAAGAGTGTCGTTCTCCTCATACAGCCACTCGATGGCCTCTGATTCGGTGAGTCCAAGATCTATAAGCTGCAACATGGTGCCGCGGATGCTGCTGAGGGGCTCGCTCCCCACAATGATTTCCGGGGGAATCATCGTCTGCTTCTCAACCTTGACAGAGAAGAGAATGTGCTCCTCGATTAGCCTTCTGACCTTTGAGGTTGAAACTCCAAGCTGCTCGGCAGCCTGGTCAAGCGTGATCCAGTTTCCTACGTGGTCAGCTATCACTCTTTCTCCTGGCAGTTTCCACCAATTGTTCCGCAACTAGGAAGGCAAGCTCAAGAGACTGCATGTGATTTAGTCTCGGGTCGCAAACTGACTCGTAGCGCTGCTCGAGTGTGGTCTCATCAATTTGCTCAGATCCTCCCAGGCACTCTGCGACATCGTCTCCCGTCAACTCGACGTGGAGGCCGCCCGGGTGGGTGCCGAGCTCACGGTGAACTTCGAAGAATCCCTGGACCTCATCCATGACATCGTCAAATCGCCTGGACTTGTAGCCATTTGCAGTGGTGATCCCGTTTCCGTGCATTGGGTCAGTGATCCACAGTGGACTTGCACCAGAGTCGCGAACTGCCTCTACGAGCTTTGGCAGCTCACCCCGGATCTTGCCCGCACCCATTCGGCTGATCAGGGTAAGTCGTCCCGGTTCGCGTTCAGGATCAAGCTTGTCAATCAAGTTCAATACGTCCTCAACCGTTGAGGTTGGGCCAAGCTTTACCCCCAGCGGATTGCGCACCCGAGAGAAGAAGTCAACGTGTGCACCATCCAATTGCCGGGTGCGCTCACCAATCCAGATGAAGTGCGAGCTTGTGACGTATGGAAGCTGCGTTCTCGAGTCGATTCTCGTGAGCGGCCTCTCGTAGTCAAATAGCAGACCCTCGTGTGATACGAAGAATTCGGTGGACCGCAGTTCGGCGGAGTCAACCCCGCAGGCCTCCATGAACCGCATCGCCCTATCGATGTCTCCGGCAATGGACTCATACTTCTTGTTCGCAGGATTATCCGTGAAGCCCTTGTTCCAGGCGTGAACCTCTCTTAGATCTGCAAATCCTCCTGTGGTGAAGGCGCGAATCAGATTGAGGGTGCTGGAAGAGGTGTTGTAGGCCTGAAGAAGGCGGTTTGCATCGTTCTTTCGTCCCTCCTCAGTAAATTCAAAACTATTGACAGCATCACCGCGGTAGGCCGGCAGGGTTATGCCTTCGCGAGTTTCAGAGTCCGATGAGCGCGGCTTAGCAAACTGCCCCGCCATGCGACCCATCTTGATAACTGGCAGCGAGGATCCATACATCAGCACAACTGCCATCTGCAAAACCGTCTTTATGCGATTGCGGATGCGATCTGCTGTTGCATCCGCAAAGGTTTCCGCACAATCGCCGCCTTGAAGTAGGAAGGCCTCTCCGCTGGCCGCCTGGGCAAGACGGACGCGCAGGGTATCAACCTCACCAGCAAACACCAGCGGAGGTAGCGCGCCCAGCTGCTCTCTGACACTCTCCAGCAGGCCAGCATCTGCCCAGCTTGGCTGTTGGGCCGCCGGGAGGTCGCGGTAGTTATCTAATCCAAAATCCTGCAAGTTGTTTCCTTAGTTTGTGCTGCGGGCAAGTCTGTTACGAATGGTCGAGGCGTAGACATCAACATACGGTTGATTCGAAAGCTGCTTTATCTCATAAATGATCTGATCGGTAACAGCTCGAAGCACCGCACGCTCCGACTCCATGCCTGCAAATCTAGAGAAATCCATTGGCTCACCTATCCGCATCCCAACCCTGCGAATCTTGGGGTATTTGCTACCGAGTGGCATCACCTTCTCGGTATTAATCATGGCAACGGGTATGACTGGGACCTTTGCCTCTAGCACCATTCTTGCTATGCCGGTCCGGCCCCTGTAAAGCTTGGCATCGGGAGAACGAGTGCCCTCGGGATAGATGCCGAGGATAAGCTCGCGCTCGAGGACCCCTAAACCCGTATTTAGAGCGTCTTCGGACGACTTACCTCCACTGCGATCGATTGGAAGCTGACCGTTTGCTTTGAAGAACCATCGAATTAGAGCTCCCTTGAAGCCTTTGCCAGTGAAGTAGTCGCTCTTGGCAAGGAAGGTAATCGGCCTTCTGACCTTTAGGGGTAAGAAGATTGAATCGACAAATGAGAGGTGGTTGCTCGCCAAGATGGCAGCACCGCGCTTGG
>Ga0181572_10002898_pt1 | contig 12157 bp, 10 predicted proteins | sample 101ome_26_FD_133004 | JGI IMG/M metagenome (GOLD analysis project Ga0181572, IMG submission 133004) | Coastal salt marsh microbial communities from the Groves Creek Marsh, Skidaway Island, Georgia - 101408AT metaG (megahit assembly) | ecosystem: Environmental > Aquatic > Marine > Intertidal... | reverse complement strand
TGTGATTATTATTACATCTGAATTTTTAATATCAGAATAACTATTAGTTCCCTTAAATTTTACATCAAATCCATCTACCGATGATGATTGTGCTATATCTAATGCTTTACCTTTGGCAATACCTTCTGCTACATCAAATAAAACAACTTCCGAAACAAGCTCTTTAATTCCAATCAAGTGAGCTAGTGTTCCTCCAATTTGTCCTGCGCCTATTAATGAAATTTTTTTTGACATATTTTATTTCATTGTTGGCATTGTAAATTCTGGATTAGATCTGATACCAGATGGCCATCTAGAAGTTATAGTTTTCAGTTTTGTATAAAATCTAACACCCTCTGGCCCATGCATATGCTGATCACCAAATAAGGATCTTTTCCAACCTCCGAAGCTATGAAACGCCATTGGTACTGGTATTGGTATATTTATACCAACCATTCCTACTTTTATTTTACTTGAAAATGTTCTTGCTGCATCTCCATCTCTTGTAAATATACTTACTCCATTTCCATATTCGTGATTATTTATTAAATTTGTTGCTTCGCTAAAATCTTTAGCTCTGACTACAGATAGCACTGGTCCAAAAATTTCTTCTTTATAAATTCTCATATCCGGTTTTACATTATCAAAGAGACATCCCCCAATATAGAAGCCATTTTCGTAGCCCTGTAATTTTAAATTTCTGCCATCTACAACTAAATTTGCACCTTCTTTGACACCAAGGTCTACATAACCTTTTACTTTTTCTAAGTGTTCTTTTGTAACTAGTGGACCCATTTCAGAGTTTTTATCCATTCCTGGTCCTACTTTGAGTGCCTCTACTTTTTTTGATAACTTATCAACTAATTTATCTCCTATGCCTCCTACTGCAACTGCAACCGATTGTGCCATGCATCTTTCTCCTGCTGACCCATACGCTGCTCCCATCAAACCATTAACCGCTTGATCTAAATCACAGTCAGGCATAACTACACAATGATTTTTTGCTCCTCCAAGAGCTTGTACTCTTTTTTCATTTTTAGCTGCCATTTCATAAATGTATTTTGCAATTGGTGTTGATCCAACAAAACTAACAGCTTGAATATCTTTGTTTGTAAGTATTGCATCAACAACTTCTTTATCACCATTAACCACATTAAAAACACCATCTGGCAATCCAGCTTCTTTTAAAAGTTGCGCAAGTCTTAATGAGCATGATGGATCTTTTTCGGATGGTTTTAGAATAAATGTATTTCCACATGCTATTGCCATAGGAAACATCCACATTGGAACCATTGCAGGAAAGTTAAATGGAGTTATGCCCGCACAAACTCCTAGAGGTTGTCGCATTGACCAGCTATCCACATCTGTTCCTACATTTTCTGTAAATTCTCCTTTGAGAACTTGTGGAATACCACAAGCAAATTCTACGACTTCTATTCCTCTTGTTAGGGATCCTTTTGCATCATCATAAACTTTGCCATGTTCAGATACTATTAACTTTGTAAGCTCATCCGAATTTTTTTCTATTAATTCTTTAAACTTGAACATTATTCTTGCTCTTTGAAGCGGAGGCTTTAAAGACCATGTTTCAAAAGCTTTTTTTGCAATAGTTACTGCATTATCTAAATCTTTATTTGAACCCAGAATTACCTCGGATGCCTGCTCACCTGTTGCGGGGTTATAGACTTTACCCTTACGATTAGAAAAACCTTTTTCAAGTTTACCATTTACAAAATGTTGAATTAAATTCATCGATAGATTGTTTTAATAAGTAATTAGCCTGTTGCAAGCATTTTCTTTATAGATGCAATTGCTTTTGCTGGATTTAATCCCTTAGGACATGCATTTGTGCAATTCATTATTGTATGACATCTATATAACTTTAATTCATCTGCAACTTTCTTTAATCTTTCTTTTCTTTCATCATCCCTACTATCCATAATCCATCTATAAGCTTGCAGAAGAACTGCTGGACCTAAATACTTATCTCCATTCCACCAATAGCTTGGACATGATGTGGAACAACAAGCGCACATTATACACTCATAAAGCCCATCTAATTTTGCTCTATCTTCTCGCGATTGAATATTTTCTTTTTCTAAATTTTTATTAGTTTTTAACCAAGGTTCTATTGATTCATATTGTTTGTATAAAGTACTTAAATCTCCAATTAAATCTTTTAAAACCTTTAAATGTGGTAATGGATATATGTTTATATCTCCTTTAATTTCTGCATGTGATTTAGTGCATGCTAGTCCATTTTTTCCATCCATATTCATAGCGCAAGATCCACATACTCCATGTGCGCAAGATCTTCTATATGCAAGAGATGGGTCTATTTCATTTTTTATTTTATTTAGAATATCTAAAACTTTTGATGGACAGTTATCCATATCCACTTCATAAGTATCGATCCTAGGATTTTCTCCAGTTGATGGATCCCATCTATAAACATTAACCTTTCTTAGATTTTTTGAACCTGTGACATCCTTATAATATTTTCCCTTTTTTATCTTTGAGTTTTCAGGAAGATTAATTTGAACCATTAATAAATTCTTTCTTGAGGAGGAAAATATTGAACCTCATTTGTTAAAGTTGACTTATGAACATCCCTATATTCAATTTTAGTTTTACTTCCATCGCACCAGGATAATGTATGTTTCATAAATTTATTGTCGTCTCTTTTTGGAAAATCCTCTCTTGCATGAGCACCTCTGCTCTCTCTTCTATTATAAGCAGAGTCCATTGTAGTTATTGCCTGCCTAATTAAATTATCAAATTCTAAGGTTTCTACTAAATCAGTATTAAAAATTAATGACTTATCTTTCACATTAATGCTATCCATACCGTCATAAGCTTTTCTTATCTCATCAACTCCTTCTTTGAGTGTTTTTTCAGTTCTGAAAACAGCACATTTGGATTGCATTGTTTTTTGCATTGATAATCTAAGTTCAGAAGTTTTATTATCACCACTTCCATTTCTTAATTTATCAAATCTATCTAAACATTTATCAGTTTCAGACTGTGATATCTCCTCATGAGGTTTGCCTGGTTTTATTAATTCTGCAGCTCTTTTAGCTGCTGCCCTTCCAAAAACTACAAGATCAATTAATGAGTTTGATCCAAGTCTATTCGCACCGTGAACTGAAACGCAAGCTGCTTCTCCGATAGCCATGAGACCAGGAACAGTTTTTTCTGACCCATTAAGTGTCAACACCTCTGCTTTATAATTGGTTGGAATACCTCCCATATTATAGTGAACTGTAGGAACTACGGGTATTGGTTGTTTTGTTACATCAACATTTGCAAATAATCTTGATGACTCTGAAATACCCGGAAGTCTTTCTTCAATAACGTTTGGATCTAAATGATCAAGATGCAAATGAACATGATCTTTTTCTTTACCGACTCCTCTACCTTCGTTAATTTCAATAGCAATAGATCTACTTACAACATCTCTTGAGGCAAGATCTTTTGCTTTTGGTGCATATCTTTCCATAAATCTCTCACCTTTGGAGTTTACTAAAAATCCACCTTCTCCTCTCACTCCTTCAGATATTAAAGTTCCATGTCCATAAATTCCGGTTGGATGAAATTGAACAAATTCCATATCCTGTAAAGGTAGGCCTGCTCTTAAGACCATTGCATTTCCATCTCCTGTACATGTATGTGCAGATGTTGCTGAATAGTATACTTTTCCATAACCACCAGTAGCAATAATTGTAATATGCGATCTAAACCTATGAATGGTTCCATCATTTAAATTCCATGCAATCAAACCCTTGCACGAACCATCTTTCATTAATAAATCTAGAGCAAAATATTCAATAAAGAATTCAGTATTATGTTTTAAAGCCTGTCCATATAAAGTATGAAGTATTGCATGACCAGTTCTATCTGCAGCAGCACAAGTTCTTTGGACAGGTTCATTACCATAATTTTTTGTCATACCTCCAAAAGGTCTTTGATAAATTTTTCCATCTTCGGTTCTGCTAAAAGGTACCCCATATTTTTCTAGCTCTAAAACAGCTCTCGGGGCTTCCTTACATAAATACTCAATTGAATCTTGATCACCAAGCCAATCAGATCCTTTAACCGTATCATACATGTGCCAACGCCAGTCATCTTCTCCCATGTTTCCAAGTGCAGCTGAAATTCCACCTTGGGCAGCAGATGTGTGACTTCTTGTTGGAAATACTTTTGATATGCAAGCAGTTTTAAGTCCTGCTTCACTCAATCCAACAGCAGCTCTTAAACCAGATCCTCCTGCTCCTAGGACCACAACATCATATTCATGATCAATAATCTTATAAGCGCTCATTTTCCTAAACTAAATAAAATAAATATTGTTATTAGAGGGATTATTATAGCAAAAAAATATAAAAATTTGTTTGCGACACTTTTTATTTTTTCCTCGTGAATATAGTCTTCAAAAATCTCACTTATTTCTAATGCAGAATGAATAAATGCAACTACAAGAAATAAAAAAATTGTGTATTTTGATATATTATCGGTAAAGAAAACTAACACTTCTGAGTATTCTTTATCATACAAAAAAACAAACTTTGTTAAAAACCAAACCATTAAAGGTATAAGAATAATTCCACTTACTTTTAAGGTTATCCATTTTTTTGTAGCATTTAACATTTAAATTATTTGTCTCCCGATTATATAAATTAAGATAGTAAATAAAAATGATCCAATAATTACTAATGAACCAGTTAAGTTAGCAATTTTTAGATCAAACCCATACCCCATGTCCCAAAAAAAATGTCTTACAAGACTTAATACTTGAAATGTAAATGACCAAGTAATTCCCAGAACAATAAATTTTCCAAAATTAGAATTTAAAATGTTGAAAACAGGATCATATCCTGAGTTACCTAAAAATAGTAGAGCAATCCATAGGCATATCAAAATAAATACTAAAAAATTTATAACTCCTGAAATTCTATGTGAAATAGAAACAAGAGAAGAAATGTGCCAATTGTAAATTTGAATATGTGGTGATAATGGATTTTTATCTTTCATTTTTATTTGTTATTATATAAAGCTTCAGCAATTTCTACTGCATTTAATGCAGCACCTCGAAGTAAATTATCTGAAACTATCCACAAATTTATTGAGTTTTTGTTTGAATTATCAACTCTAATTCTTGAAATAAATGTCTCATCTTTTCCTTCAGCTTCGACTGGCGTCGAATAACCTCCATCTTTATGTTCATCAACAATCTTACATCCTTTAGAATTTTGTAGAGCTTTTTTGACATCTTCTAAGGATACTTGTTTTTTAAATTCAATATTTAAAGATTCAGAATGTGACACTAAAACAGGGACTCTTACACAAGTTGCTGTCACCTCAATATTTTTATCCAAAATTTTTTTAGTTTCATTTATCATTTTTAACTCTTCTTTAGTGTAACCATCGTCGGAGAAAGAATCTATATGAGGTATTACATTAAAAGCTATTTGCTTTGTAAAGTTTTTTGAAGCAATAGGTTTATTCTCAAAAAAAATTTTTGTTTGTTCAATAAGTTCATCCATAGGCGCTTTTCCTGCACCTGAAACTGATTGATAAGTCGATACCACCACTCTTTTAATTCCAAATAAATCATGAAGAGGTTTTAAGACAAGTACCATTTGGGCTGTTGAACAATTCGGATTAGCAATAATATTTTTTTTTATTTTTTTTAAATGTTCTGAATTTACCTGTGGAACAATTAGTGGAACATCTGGATCCATTCTAAAAAAACTAGAATTATCAATTACAGTACAATTACGGGCAGCAACTGGTGCAAATTTTTCTGAAATTTTTCCTCCGGCTGAGAAAAAACATATATCTGTGCTTGAAAAATCAAAGTCGTTTAAATTTTTTACTTCAATTTTTTTCCCTTTAAAATCTAATTTTGATCCAGAGCTTTTTTCTGAAGCAACTAAATACAGATCTTTTATTGGAAGATTTTTCCTCTCTAAAACTTCAAGGATTTTTCTACCAACATTACCTGTTGCACCAACTATAGCTATATTCATGACTGTTTATTTTATTGTTATACTAGATGAAAGGTAAATCACAAACTGTTCCATTGATAGTTTGATCATTTATTTCTAGTTTAATTGATTGGTTTACTTTCCAATATGGCTTTTTAAGCATTGCAATTCCAATTACTTGGTTGAAATGCGGAGAATAGCATGCAGATCTAAGCTCACCTACAGAATTGTTATTTTCATCAATAATATTTATTGAACCTGTAAGATTAATTTCATCTGTCTCAATTTTTACACCCATTAATTTTTTTTCTATACCCTTAGATTTAATTTTTTTTAACTCTTCTTTACCTAAAAATTTAATTTCAGTTTCTAAATTTACAAACTTATCAAATCCACATTCTAAAGGGTTATCATTTATATCCATATCGTTTCCATAGGATAAAAGTGCACTTTCTATTCGTTCAATTAAATTTGGACAACCAGGTTTAACGTCAAATTCTTTACCTTGCTCAAATAATGTATCATATAAATCCAGACCTGATTTTCTATTTTCTACATAAATTTCATAACCACCCTGCTTAGACCATCCAGATTGTGCAATTAAATGTTTAGTGCCTTTAAAATCATAATAGTCAAAACCAAAAAACTTTAATTTAGTAATTTTTTCACCAAAAATTTTTTCCATTAATTTGAAAGATTTTGGTCCTTGAACGGCAATAATATTTACGTCTGGCTCAAAAATATTAACATCATAATTGTTTCCAATAGCTAAGCCTTTGGCAAATAAAAGTACATCGGAGTCAGCTATAGATAACCACCATCTATCATGTTTTAATCTTAAAACTACTGGGTCATTTATTATACCTGCTTTATCATCTATAATCGGACAATAATAACATCTTCCATCCTTAGATTTTGAAAGGTCTCTACATGTCATAAGCTGAACAAGTTTTGCTGAATCTTTACCATTAATTTCAACTTGTCTTTCTCCAGCAACATCCCAAACCTGCACGGATTTTTTAAGATGATGATAGGAGTCTTCTAAAGATCCAAAAGCAGCTGGTAGAAGCATATGGTTGTATGTTGTATAGGCAGTAACCCCTTGTTTTTCTATTCTTGAAGTATAAGGAGTACTTCTTATTCTTCTTGATTTTGCAATAGAAAATTTTTTCATAATTAAATTTTTAAAATAAATTCTTTGACTATTTTTCTCATTTCAAAAGCTTTTTCAAAAATTATCATATGACCACAATTTTTTATTACTTTAGTTTCTGAATTATCTATTAATTCAGACATCTTGTTTCCAACAGTCAATGGCACCATTTTATCTAAATCTCCAAATATACAAAGAGTCGGACATTTTATTTTTTCCAATGACTCTTTTCCAGTTTTGTAGTTGTTGCAAGCATTTAAGTCTACAGATAAAATTTCTCTTATCTGTCGAGATGAATTAATAATTTTTTTTACCGGATTTCCACCTATAAATGCTTTTGAGCCCTCATACCCCCACTTCATCATTAACAAAACAGCTTTTTCATCACCTTCCTCTGCTAAATTTATAAGTTCTTGATTCACCGGCATTTTGTAAGAACCAGCAACTAAAATTAAACCAGAAATTTTCTCAGGGTTTTTAGATGCGAAATCAATTCCAACTAAACAACCTTGGGAATGTCCCAAAATAAAAATTTTTTTAATATCTAATTTTTTCATCAAAGATTGGATCCATTCAGAAATTAACTCAATAGATTTTAATGCAGGTCCGTCCGAATTTCCATGTCCGGGGAGATCAACAGATAAAACATTAAATCCTTGTGTGGCATAAAATTGTTCATGTAAAGACCAAACTATATGAGTTAATCCACTCCCATGAAGCAATAAGATAGATGGTTTCTTTGGATCATAATCAAAACCACCCGTCGAAACGAATACATTTTTTTCATCAACGTCTAAATTCAGTTTAGCTCCTTAGCTTTTTTTCTTAATTCAAATTTTTGAATTTTTCCAGTTGATGTTTTAGGTAGTTCACAAAATTCAATTTTTTTTGGTACTTTAAATCCTGCTAAAGTTTCTCTGCAAAATTCAATTAGCTCTTTTTCATTTACATTTACATCTTTTGCTTTTTCAATAAAAGCACATGGTACTTCTCCCCATTTTTCGTCTGGTTTTGCCACAACTGCTGCTATGGATACTCCCGGATGTTTTGCTAAAGTATTTTCAATCTCTATAGAGGAAATATTTTCTCCTCCCGAAATTATAATATCTTTTGATCTATCTTTAATTTTTATATAACCATCTGGATGTGCCACTGCTAAATCCCCTGAGTGAAACCAGCCTTGTGACATTGACTTTTCGGTTGCTTCTTTATCTTTAAAGTAGCCTTTCATAACTATATTTCCTCTAATCATTATTTCACCAATAGTTTCGCCATCCTTAGGTACTGCTTTCATTGTTTCGGGATCCATAACCATTACATCTTCAGTGTTAGGATATCTAACTCCTTGTCTTGCTTTTATTTCATTTTTTTTATCTTCATCATGTGAATTCCATTCCTCATTCCAAGCACATTGTAAAATATGTCCATAAGTTTCTGTAAGTCCATATACATGCATTACTTCAAAACCTAATGCTTCCATTTTTTTAAATATGATACTAGGCGGAGGAGCTCCTGCGGTTAATACATAAACTTTATGTTTCAGTTTTTTTCTCTCTGACTCAGATGCACCCGTTATCATATTTAAAACAATAGGTGCTCCACCAAAGTGAGTTATTTTATGCTTTTCAATCAATTCAAAAATTTTTTTAACATCTATTGCTCTTAAACAAATTGTTTTTCCATTTAACATCGGTATCGTCCAAGGATACCCCCATCCATTACAATGAAACATAGGTACTATTGTTAAAAAGTTTAATCTATTTGGCATGTTCCAAGCAACAGCGCTACCAGTGGACATGAGGTAAGATCCTCTATGATGATAAACTACACCTTTGGGATTTCCGGTTGTTCCCGAAGTATAACTTAATGATATTGCCTGCCACTCATCTTTTGGCCTCTTCCAAATAAAATGGTCATCTCCGGTTGATAAAAAACTCTCATACTCTTTATCGCCAATTTTTTTTAATAAAGATTGATCCGCAAAATTATCTTGGATATCTATTATTATAGGCTTGCTCTTTACACTACTTAATGCTTTTTCAACAACAGCATGAAGTTGACGATCTACAATTAAAACTTTTGCTTCACTGTGGTCCAAAATGTATGCTACAGTTTTTGCATCTAATCTTGTATTTATTGTATTTAATATCGCCCCTGTCATGGGCACAGAATAATGTGTCTCAAAAATCTCAGGTGTATTAAAAGCCATTACCGAAACGGTATCTCCTTCACCAATTCCCATTTTAGTAAGAGCGCTGGCAAATTTGATACATCTTTTATAAATTTCTGCCCAAGTATATTTTCTATCTTCATAAATTAATGCCTCATAATTTGGATAAATATCCTTAGCTCTCTCTAAAAAACTAAGAGGTGTTAAAGGTACAAAATTAGCACTATTTTTATCTAGGTTTTGTTCGTATTTATTCATCAATTAAATTTAAAATCCATTATATATTTGCTTCCTGTAATAGAACATAAATAATGACTTTCTATTCTTGGCAACACTCTATTAAAATAAAAATTTGCTGTTTGAATTTTATCTTCATAGAACTCTTTATTTTTATCATAATCTTTAAAACTTACCTCTAAAACTTTAATCCATGCGTGAGCAGTAGCTACTAAGCCTAAAACCTTTAAATAATCATTACATGCTGCACTGGCATCATCTTTTGAATTTTTAATGTTTTCTTTTATCCAATTTGTAAACTTCTCTAATATAGAAATATTTTTATTTAATTTTTCACAAAAGATTTTTAGTTTTTCATTTTTGCTATCTAGTTCTTTTTTAATTGTAGATATATAACGCCCAATTATATCTCCATTTTTATTAACTAGCTTTCTAAATACTAAATCTATTGCCTGGACAGAATTGGTACCTTCATAAATTGGTGTAATTCTATTATCTCTATATAACTGTTCTATTCCCTGATCTTTAGTATAACCATATCCACCATGAATTTGCATTGCATCACTTGTAATTTCCATTCCCATATCAGTGAACATTGATTTTACAACTGGGGTCATTAAAGAAACAAAATCCGATGCCTCTTGTTTAATTTTTTCATCTGGATGATTAAGACTAACCTCGGTTTGTTGAGATAGCCAAAAGCACAAAGCTCTCTCACCTTCGATTAATGATTTCATATTTAATAATGTTTTTCTTATATCGGCATGCTCAATTATTAAATCAGCACCATTATTATTTTTGCTACTATTTGATTTTCCTTGTTTTCTCTCTTTTGCATAACTTAATGAGTTTTGGTAAGCAATTTCAGATATTCCTAAACCTTGAATACCAACAACAATTCTTTCAAGGTTCATCATAGTGAACATAGAATTAAGACCCTTATTTTTAGGTCCGATCATATAACCTGTAGCTTCGTCAAAATTTAAAACACAAGTCGCCGAACCTTTTATTCCCATCTTACTTTCAATAGATCCTGTGGATATTCCATTTTTAGGTCCAATAGATCCATCTTCTTTAACAATAAATTTTGGAACCAAAAACAAACTAATACCTTTTGTTCCAGCGGGAGAGTCGCTTGCTCTAGCAATTACTAAATGAATAATATTTTCAGTTAAATCATGATCTCCAGATGTAATAAATATTTTTTGACCAGATATTTTGTAGGATCCATCAGTTTGTTCTACTGCTTTTGTTTTAAGTAAACCAAGATCTGTTCCACAAACTGGTTCAGTCAAACACATAGTTCCACTCCATTTTCCCTCAACCATTTTTGGAAGGAACTTTTTTTTTATTTCTTCTGTTGCGTGATGATAAATACAATTATAAGCACCTATGCTCAATTCACTATAAAGTTTAAAAGATAAGCTCGCTGAAGACAACATTTCATCAAAAAAAGCACTTACAGTTTTTGGCATGCCTTGTCCTCCATACTTTGGGTCACAAGACAATGATGTCCAGCCATCCTCAATAAATTTTTTATATGCTTCTTTGTATCCGGGTGGAGTTCTCACAACCCCATTTTCTAAAATTGTTGGATTTTCATCACCTGATTTTGCAAGAGGGAGTATAATATTTTGATTAATTTTAGCTGCTTCCTCTAAAATATCTTTTACTAGATCGGGTGTAACTTCTTTGTATTTTTCTAATTCGTTATAATTTTTATTGTTTCTTAAATTTTCATAAAGAAACATCATATCTTTAATAGGTGCCGTATAATTGGTCATAAAAATACGGAGTATAAAATAATTACTTATTTTTGCAAACAGGCAATAATAGCATCACCAATCTCTTTAGTGGATGCCTCTTTTTTGCCCTTTGAATAGATATCTTTTGTACGTAATCCATCATCAAGAATTTTCTGTACTGCATTATCCAATTCATCTGCCTCTTTATCAAGATTAAGAGAATATTTAAGTGCCATTGAGAAACTTAAAATAGTAGCTATTGGGTTAGCTATACCTTTTCCCGCAATATCCGGTGCTGATCCATGTACTGGCTCATACATTGATCTCATATTTCCATTTTTATCTTTTGCTCCTAGAGAAGCTGAAGGTAATAAACCTAATGATCCTGTAAGCATTGCTGCTTCATCAGATAAAATATCTCCAAATAAATTATCTGTAACAATTACATCAAACTGCTTTGGATTTCTTAATAATTGCATAGCGCAATTGTCAGCTAACATATGTTCCAACTCTACTTCTTTAAATTCTTTATCGTGCAAAGCTTGAACTTCTTCTTTCCATAGTTGGCCTGCTTCCATTACATTAGATTTTTCACACGATGTTACTTTATTATTTCTTTTTTTTGCTAATTCAAAAGCTACTTTTGCAACTCTTTCGATTTCATTAGTTGTATATGTGTGAGTATTTATTCCTTTTCTTTGACCATTGTCTATTGGTTTAATTCCTCGAGGCTCACCAAAATATATTCCACCTGTTAATTCTCTCACTATCATTATATCTAATCCAGAAACTATTTCTGGTTTTAAACTAGAGGCATCAACTAATTGTTTAAAACAAATAGCAGGTCTTAGGTTTGCAAATAACTTTAATTCTTTTCTTAATTTTA
>Ga0181572_10002895_pt1 | contig 12166 bp, 13 predicted proteins | sample 101ome_26_FD_133004 | JGI IMG/M metagenome (GOLD analysis project Ga0181572, IMG submission 133004) | Coastal salt marsh microbial communities from the Groves Creek Marsh, Skidaway Island, Georgia - 101408AT metaG (megahit assembly) | ecosystem: Environmental > Aquatic > Marine > Intertidal... | reverse complement strand
GTTCCGCACAACTGCACCACTACGTCAGTTTGAAGAACAGGCCAAGATTGCACTGCGCAAAGAGGGTCAGTCGCAAACTGTAACTGGTAATACTCCGGGAATGGCTGATGCATTCAAGGCTGGCAACGACGCCATGAAGGCCTCTATGAATGACATCGATGAGTACCAGAAGGCATTCATTGCAGCTATTCAGTCTGGTGGTGAAAGCAACGTCACGCAGGAGATGTCACAGGCCTATCTAGGCATGGTGATGAACGGACTAGCTAAAAACCTAGAAGGAGGCAAGGCTCCTAACTCAGCTCAAATTATAGGTGCTATGGAAGAACAACTGGCAAAGCTAGAGAACCTAGACCCGTCAGTGGTTGAGCGTTTCCGTACAGTTGTAGGGGAGTTGAGAAACCTCGAAGCAGGTCTGACTGACGCCAAGACTGTAGCCGAGAATATGCGCAACGAGTACAACGTCATCCTTGCGGATGCTAAACGTGACGCTGCAGCTAAGTTTGTAGACGACCTAGTACCGGGCGCAACTCCACAGATTACACAGGAGCCACAGGCTGCCTTTGATAAAATCTTCGGGGCCACAACAGGGCAGGGCAATACACTAGACAAGCTAATGGCTGAAGCAGCCAAGCGCCCCGACGGTGACTTGATCATCGCAGGACTACAGGCATCCTACTTACAGTTCATTAAGAACAAGGTGTTCATCGCTCGTAAGATCGCACTGGAGTCAGGGAATACGACTGGGGCGGTCAATGACGTGTCTGGTTATCAGATACAGGAGATCCTAAACAATCCATCGAACCCAGTACGCAACGGCCTAAACATTGTGTTTAAGAACAACCCCGGCCGTAAGGATCAGTTCCTGCGACTACTAGAGCTGCAGGATGTATCGACTGCATCACGTTCTATCCGAGGTGAAGCATTCGGGTCTACCACTACCTACGATCAGGATCTAACTAAGCTCGTAGACCGCTTGATCACGTTGCGCTACGGCGTACTAAACACTCGTGCTACTATCGCTCGTAACATTAGTAAGGCACTACTGAAGCCTAGTGTGGACGACATCCAACGCACCGCACAAGAGGCTATGGATATCCTAGTGGCTAAACCTGATGAATTTGATCGTATGCTCAGACTGACAGCCAACGGCAATGATAAAGAAGCCATGAGCCTGTTTGGTAGGTTGGCGTCCACTGTGGTTGATCAAACCCCACTTGCACTACGTGGTGCGTATCTAGGGTCTGAAAGTGTAGACGAACAGACACAGGAAGCATTACCACAATAAAAAGACCCCCGCACCGAAGTACGAGGGTCCATTCTAACTAGAATGGTGACCAAACCATTCCAGAATGTTTTACGCTTTTTCAGGCTCAGGGTCAACCGACTCTGGGTCTTTTTTTGCGTCCGCAGCATTGTTTTTCTCAAACAATCCAAGCTCAAATACAGATCGATTCAGCGTCCAATGCATGAACGGTAGAGATGAGTTAGAGCTGGTCATAAACATCTGTCCGTTGGCATCAAAGCCTGACACTACTACTGCTTGAAGGTTTGCCTCTAGGGCGTCATTAAGTGCCTTCGTCACTGGGTTGGTTTCTTCAGTCATATTATACTCCTATTGTGAAGAATTTGGCCTGAGACACAGGCACATCGAAAAATCGTTCGCCCAACCGTATCTCTCGGTTAGGAACTTCCACCTTGGGGGCGGCTTTAACTGCTTTGCGGGGAATTACGGCTACTCTGTGTAGTCCAGCGTTGAATACCATGAACACAGTAGGGTTCGTGAGGAACTTAGCCTTGCGTACAGGTATATGTATGGTGTCGTACATGAAATTCAATCCATGCCACGACGGCTTTACCTCTACTTCGCAGTTAAACTGCCTCTTATTGTTCGACACATGCAGATCTACACCGTAGATGTCTTCATTGTCGGCACATAGATAGCCATTAGACCGCCAGAACTGCTTTGCACGGGTTCTCGCTGCCTCATCAAACAGATTGTGGCTGGATCTTGAGAATTCTTTGTACATTTTGCAGTCCTTGGTTGTCAGAGAAAGCATCGTCAAAGCCACGCTGCCATTCCTTGTGTTTTATGGTTTGATCGTCGTAAGGAGAGGTAAAGACGCCCTCTTTGAAAGCATCTCTCCCCCTCTCATATGCGATTGCTAGACCTGTATTCTTCATTCGAGCCTCTTAGTTGGCCCCGCCAGCAATTCACCCCATTAAACGCCACACGTACCGCCTGACCCAGAGATATCGCAGATATCGTGAGTCTCGATAGCTTCCTCGAACTCTTCTCCCAGTTTTTCTACTGCTTCTCTATAGGAGACTGAAGTAAGAGGCTGACCACCACGACTACCGTCAGGATAACAAGTGAACCCACGAAGTCTGGGTGCGTATTTAGCCAATGTCTTAGCAAATTCTTCAACCGTGTCTTCATTGTTCAGCTTAGTACCGTATGCAGGTAGGTTAATCGTAGATGAGATGGACATATCCACATAATCCTGAACGTCAGCTTGGAATGCCATACGACGCTCATAATCTGCAGCTAGATCCAATGCACTTTCTACATTATCCGGATCTGCACCATACCGGTCAATCAATTCTTGCGCTGCGCTGTCCACAACGTACTGATACATCCAACGGTTCTGGCCCTTCAGGTAACGGCGCTTGTACGCTACTGCGAAAATAGGCTCCACACCTGTAGAAGTGCCAGCAAGAATACCAATGGACCCAGTAGGTGCAACAGCCCTGTTTGCAACAGGAACTGATACGGACATACGATCAGCAGTTTGGAAGCTAGTCTTGTCCGATACACCACGGTAGACAGACAGCCACGAATGTAGCTCTGGTGTAACTTCATAACGATATCCTCGTTTAATCAGCCACTCATGCATACCCATAAGACCCAGTCCTAGACGACGGTTCTTCTCTCGTGTCTGATATACTTTATCGTATGGTAGCTTGGCTTTCAGTGTTCCGCACAATAGGAACTTGGTAACTACTTCTACGATCTGAGAGAACTCTTGGATGCTTTCGATGCGCCCCATATTAATGCTCGATAGGTTACACACATCGCTGTCATCTGCAGAGGTTACCTCAGTACACGCATTACGCAGTGTCTCATCCTCTTTATCAAAGAAGTTGAACGAGAATCCCGGCTCCGCTGTTTTCAACGCCTGACGCACGTTCTCCATGAATACGTCGCCTACCTCATTCGTCTCGTAGTACTTCAGCAACCAGTCTGTATCGTAGTTGACCGATATGTTGGTCATGTCTAACGGGGCAGGGAAGTTGAAGTCATCTTGCTTCACATCCCAGTAGGTTGCACCAGTCTTGCCAATTGGCATGTTTTGCCAATCTTTTGCCATTAGGAACTCATTGATGTCACCATGCTGCCAGTTCAAGGATGCATAGATAGCAGAGCGGCGGCTGCCGCCTTGCATCACACGACGACCAATCTCGTTGATCATGTTCATCTTAGGCACTGGGCCAGATGCCTGACCGCCTGTCTTCTCAATAGGAGATCCCGCTGCACGATATACTGAGTAGTCTACACCAATACCACCACCAGTCATCAAAGCACTCTCAGCTTTCCACGACAAATCAGCCCAGTCTTCTCGTGTATCTTCCTCGGCCTTCAACAGGTAGCAGTTGTTAAAAAACTTGTTGGGGCGTCCTGCGTAATACAGGTAACGTCCGCCAGCCACCCACTTCATGTCACGGTGCGTTTCGTATAGAAACTGGCGTTCTTCCTTCGTCAGGTGATCGCCACATACATCTTCGATTAGTGTCTTGGATAACTGATCCCATGTCTCTGCGCCTTCGTGGCGATACTTATGGTTAAAGATGTCCTCGGAAAATTTGGACCGAAACATTGGGTTCAGGTTGGATTTATAACTACTCATTGGTTCCCCTATCTATTATCGCCAGAGCCTTGGATGACTCCTCGTGCCATGCGGCTGTTAAGTTTATCGAGATTGCGTTGGGCAATAGTTTCCATACCGATGCCCAAGTCAGTACAAAGGGCAGCCATGTACCAAAGCACATCGCCTACCTCATCGGCTATCTTCTCCCGTTCAACAGGATCGAAGTGTCCGTTCTTGTCACGTAAGACCTTCTTGACCTTACCTGCTACTTCACCCGCCTCGCTAAATAGACCAAGGGCAGGGTAAATGATTACGTCTGCGTCATTATAGATTGCTGTTTTTGTTGCCTGTGTTTGATAGTCGTCTAGTTTCACTTCGGGTTCCTTCTTCCATTTTTCTTCCTGCCACTTGCACGACAGCGATTTGTCGTAAGTCAGTAGGAAACGATGCTTTCGGGTTCTTGTCCGCCACTCACCTTCGAGCTGCTTCACAGGCCCACGGGAATGCTTCTTGAATGAGCCATCAGGCTGCTTAATCCAGAAGTCTTTCTTCGGGGCGGACAGTCCATAGTATTTGAAGTTGGATGCGGCGTAGACCGTACCTTGGTGGTAGCCTTTGTCAGCGTAAGACAGGATGGAGCGCACCTCATGAGAGGACCGTAGGAGCTTCACTGATCGGCTTACGAACCAGCTTGCTAGGTTGTGCTCTTCCTTCTGGTACTTGGGGTGTAGGACAAGCCTAGACAGCTCCCAGAATCCTTGCTGTTCGGTACGGGGTAGGCCGAAGCATCCCTTCAGTAATTCAGGTACAGGCCAGCCTGTGAATATACACACGCCTACTAGGTGATCACGATGGTGTAGCCCGACATTAAAACCAGACTTAAAGCCCTTCGATATGTCGGACAGGTAGTGATAGTTATGTAGGAGTGGTACGCATGAGGCCTTGCTGACCAAGCGAACCGAATAGTCCGCCTTAGTCATCTGCCTGTAGCACCTCAATGATCTGGTTGATGTACCACTTAGCCTTCTTTAAATCCTCGACAGGCTTACCTTTATATTGGTAGCGCCACAGATACTTCATGGCGTTACCTTGGCAGTAGGCTATAAATCCATCTTCACCTAATGCGTGGTAGATAGCTTCAATACATTCGATGCCGCTGTTATTATAGTGTGGTGGGCTATTCACCATATCGTGAATTTCCATGATTACCTCAGTGCATTTTCTTTTTGTTGAATGGGATAACCTTGGCGTCTTGGATGGCCTTCAGTAGCTCTTCGTCTGGCTCAAAGGACACACCTTCACCTTCCAACTCATCACGCAGCTCATCGGCGTAGCGGGACATCGCCCCTATCAATGCATACAGATAGATAAGATTGTCGAAGGACAGGAATAGGCCAGTCAGCATATCCTGTAGGTGGTGTATTGTTTCCTCACCCAGCTCTTCAGCTAAGTTGTGACCGCACATGATAGACATGTCGCCTTCGTCTTTCAGTTGCAGCATTAGCATCATGCTGTTCTGTGGGAGTTGCTCTGGTGTCATGTCATCCTGCCTTGGTTAAGAGTTTGAAAAAGTATTCAGCATCCACCACAGCCAGCGGCTTTCTTCTGTCCGCTTTAATGACCGCCACAGGTTCAAGCCCTTCCTTAGCATTGGTGCTGGCTTGATCGATGACGTTGTAGACTGCGAAGGATTTGTAGGCCTTGCACTCCACACTGATGGGGATCTGTTTTCGAGCGGCTGGCGAGAATTGTAGATCTTCCCCGCCAGCGCCCATTGAGGTGCTGCGAATGTCATCGGGTTCGAGAGACGGGAATAGCTCTAGGAGCCTATCTCGTACCCACTGTTGGTGCTTTCTCCCCTTCGCCTTTGCGGACGATGGTTTGATTGCCATTCACAGTTCCTCGCCCTTGTACTGGACGTACCAGTAGTGTTTGGGGTTCTGTGCTTCTGAGCCTGTCTGTGGCAGGTACTGAGCATTAGGCCAGCAAGAACTAAGAAACGGGCAGAAACCACACGTAGAGCATAGGCGCTTAGACCCTGTAGGCTTACGTCTGAAGGTTTCATCCTCTGGCTCGAAGCAACGCTCAAAGTCACTGTCCAGTGTCTTGACCGTCTTCTCCATGTCCTTGAGGATCTTGGCTACATCCCGTTTCTTTAGATCTGCCTCTACGACCTTTACTTGACCGCTGCTTTTATCAACAACGACCCAGCCGCCCGGCTCCTTACCTTGTGCCGCTGAATAGCCCACAAGTTGACCTATGTACCCGAAGTCATCTGACTGCTTCAGGCCATCGAAACCCTTACTCCACTTGTTACCGAAGGCCCAAGGTGAAGCTGACTTAGTATCGTAGACCTTGTGATCGATCTCGATGTCATCCTCACCTCGGACTTCAGTACCAGCTACGTCCAGTGTGACCTTATTTTTGCCGCCCGTTATGTTTGCCCCCGATATACGCAGGACAAGTTGCATGATTGCTTCAATCATATCACCGTGCATCATACGCATAATATGATTGTAAGGCAGACGGGACTTAGGCTTACCTGCTTTCTCCATCTGAAGCTGGCAGGTTGGTTTCGAGATGTTAGACATCCGCACACGGAATTCTTCGTTCTCACGGAAAAGCTGCTTGTGAAGGCCTTCCCGTACCATCTCGACACACTCGTCTATCCAAGCAGGATCAATGTTTAGTTGATCCGCTTCGTTGTTGGACAGACGATCCATAGTCTGGTGGATTCTGGCTTCTAAGATCAATCGTCTAGATCCGAATCCAGATCATCTTCGAGCGCATCGATTGCGTCATCATCAATAGACCGCTCTCGGATCGCTCGTTCATACGACGCATCGATTGACTCATTCTCCTTCTTCACCATCTCGGCAAAGTGGATCATCGTATCAAACGTCTTATCATCCATAGGAACAGGGTTCTTCAGATCAGGCGTGTAGTGCCATGTATAGTAAGTGACGCTACCGTTCTGATGTTCAGCACCACTTACCTCAATCCATACGTCGTTGTAGTTACGACCATTCAACTTTTTCACGACTTCGTCTTCGAAGTTCATGTAGCTTGAATTCTTGTTTAGGATGATGGCAGGTACGTTCTCTATCGTGACCTCAGTACCGTCCACAGTTTTGCCTGTGTAAGACACCAAGCAACGTAGCTGACGGAATAGAGTAATACTCTTGTATTGCGCCTTACGATCTGGTGACCAATCCTTCATCTCTCGGGATGTAGGCTTACCACAACGGATACCGCCTCGCTGATCACGAGCTTCATGGCTCATAAACGGGATCAGGAGTGTCTTATTACGAACCTTGTTTTCGTCTGGATCATAATCAATCCACTGGAATAGCTGTGATAGCACACGGATCTTAACACTGTCCGCATACACAGCCTGTTCGTAGTTTTTAAGATACAACTTACCTTCAAACTGACGAATATCATTGCCTTCAGCGTCTTTGCGCTGAGTGCTAAACTTCAATTCTGGTAGCCTGTTTCCGCTTTGTTGTGGCTTATCATTCAAGCCTAAGATTGCATTTAGTTCTGCTAATTTTGCACTGTCAATTTTCTGCAGCTCGCCCATAAAATGGCTCCTCTTTTGTTGGTCCTTAGTTATACGATAATTAGGTGTCCAAATCAACACTTAGTTCATCTATCTCCATCCAATTTTTGCCCACCGAATACTCTGTATCCAGAGGCAGCACGGCCTGATAGTTGAAGCGTTTTTGGAGTTCTTCATCCACCCCGCTCATAGCCCACTGCAATGCACGGCCTACGTCCTGTATTTCATCAGGGTGGATATCGACGACGATACTATCGTGTACCGTCAGTATTAATTTCGAGCGAAGACCTTCTTCACGAAACTTACGCAGCGCCCGAATACAAGCGAGAGGAACGATGTCGGCTGTCGCAAAACTTTGGCACGGAAAGTTGACGATCTGCGTGTGTCCGCTGACTCGTCCATTCCTAGACCGTTTAGCTCCGGGGAACGCAAATTGTCTTCCACTCGGAGTTTGTATGTACCCTCGTGCCAGTACATCATCTCCGAGGCTCTTATGCCAACGGGCAAGGCCTTGGTATATTTTGAAATAGGAATCGAAATACTGCCTGACATGAGCGGGTTCGCCCATCCCGAGGCCGCCATAAAGGGGTTGGAACGTCTTTGCTTTGGCGGATGATCTCTCATCTTTGGTCACCTCTTCTTCTGGTTTCTGTAGAATGATTGATGCGGTCTGGCGGTGTACGTCTTTACCATTCAGAACGTCATCGATGATTTGCTGATCTCTCGACAGCATCCCAGCCACCCTAAACTCAAGGCCGCTGAAATCCATTTCGCCGGTCATCCCGTTAGGGAAACGGCTTACAATCGCCCGTCTAACTTCGAACTTTGATCCTTTAGGAAGGTTTTGGAAGTTGGGGTTGGTAGAGGACAGACGACCTGTAGCAGTCACGCACTGGTTAAATGTGGAATGCAGTAGTCCACTGGGTCTAGTCCATGTTTGTATACCTGTAACAAAGCTGTCTAGGTATGTGTTGATAGCATTCAGACGCTTGATCTTAGTTAGGAACTCAACTGCAGTCAGGTTGTTCTTACCCTTAGCCTGATCAATCAGCTTACCAATCGTGATCTTGTCAGTCTTAAATCCATTGATCGATGCATCTGATGGCACAGTAGGGACGAGCTTCAGCCCTGCTACTTTGCTTTGTGGTATGTACAAAGCGCCAGCCCCTTTGCAGACAGGACACTTGCTGCGGTTCTTCCACGGATCTCCATTCTTCTTAAACTTCTGGATTGTGCCGTAGCCTTCACACTCTTTGCAGCACATTGCTACTGTGCGGTATACCTTCTGTGTTGTGGATCTGACCGCTCGATTGAACTGGCTTTGGTTCATACGAGGTGGGCGCAGGGCTTTGCCTTTATGGTCTACACCGATGTTCCATGTCTCACGGTGTTTCTCACGATCCATTACTTGGCGGCTGTAGACCACCTTGGTCATGTCCTGCCCACTGTTCAGGTTAATAGGAGTGTCGCCCATAACCTCAGAGACGATCTCCTTCAGGCGCTTCTCCAGTTGATCCTTTTCAGTACGGTAGTTGTGTTCCACCTCACCCAACACGTCTAGATCGATCTTGCATCCGTTGCGCTCGATCTCCAGCAAGAACCAAGTCATATCGTTCATCAGCTCTACAATGTTGTGTAGCGGCTTGTTCTCGTTCGTGTTGAACTCAGTTTGCTGTGATAGATAGATGTCACCACAACTTACTATGTCCGCCTCGCCATACTCCTGCACGACATCAATTGGCATAGCCTCGAAGCCTATACCGTTCTTAAACATCTCATCTACAAGATCGCTCTTCTTACGAGTAACATCACGAGCCTCGGCTATCTTACCAAGTCCCAGCTCACGGCGTTGTCCCTTTGCTAGGATGTACTCATTGATCATTGTGCAGCGCAGGATTGGGGGCAGCTTAAACCCAGCCTCTAACAACCAGAACGCATCGAACTTAGTGTTGTGGCAGATCATGCCCTTTGCCTTGTCCAAATAGCTTTGGAACTTAGCAGGGTCTGCAGGTGCCTTTAGTTCATTATGATAGTAGAAGTCTGTAATAGGATTGGTCACACCGTCGGGTGTTAGCCAGCCATACTGCGCACAGATAAGTTTATTGTCTGGGTTCTTTGGACTGTTGTCCCACTTATTGCCACGCTTCTTAACAGTTACTTCAGTATCAACTACTAACCAACCATCCTCATGCAACATAGCGTGACACCTCTGGCTCGATGTTACATACAATAGTGCCATGCCAGCCCGACAGCTTGTTCTTACTCACCGTAATGAACCGTGTGGTGTCTGGTTGGTTATCCTCGTTATCGCCAGAGTGTCGGCCTAGACCAAGAATGAGATCACTCTCCGCTGCCTTACCGATCTTACTGCCTTCCATCATCGTGTAGGTCAGTCGTGTCTTACCGTCCGCCTCGGCACTAGCTTGGCTCACTGCAAGCAGAGCACACTCATAACGCTTGGCTGTCTCACGTAGGCGACGGTATAGCTCCCGCAGCCGCTCGTGTCCTGCATTATACTGACCAGCAATCTGTACCTTGTCAGCCTGATCGATCACAACACAGTCTGGTTTGATCTTCTCGATGTAGGCTTCGATGCGGTCTAGATCCCAATCCTGAATATCTTTCATGATTAGGCGGTCTTTAATGGCTGTGTACTTGCGGGTAGCTTCTGGGGCGTTCTCAGTAATCTTCTTACGATCCATGCCAGTCCACGCTTGGTAGGCACGTAGCTTGGTGCGCTTTGTTACTTCCTCATTTCCGAGGTACAACACCTTAGCACCTTGCTCACAGAACCCACCGGGGCCAGCTAGTAGGCTGATAGTAAATGCGGTCTTACCTGTTTCTGGAGTGGCAAAGATAATACCAAACTCGGCTGGCCCTATGCCGTATACATGCCGTGATAGGGTGTTGATGTTAAACTGCCAACGGGCGTCATCACCTGTTTCAGCCAGTAGTTCTTCCAAGTCATCAGTCGTAGGCTCACCAAAGTCATCAGGAAGGTAGCCATCCAGCGAACGCTCGATTAACGAACGTAGGCGGTTCATGGCTTCGTAATTACCCTCAGACATATTGATGCCTAAGTCAGCGATCTCACGGCCTATCTCACGACGCCATAGGTTCTCTATAGCATCACGGGCTACGTCTTCAGAGATGTCATCAGCATATTCAATGGCGCTAACCAAATCCTGAATAACGTCTTTCTCGGCTGCAGTAGCGACTGGGTTCTTGAGAGAGAATAGGATCATCAGCTCTTTGGCTGTGATGTCGTGCTGATACTTTTCATGGGCATCTATTAGGATTTGGTAGATGTCCGCAGCTTCATCAGCAAATAGGGATCTTTTTAGTTTGGTTTTGTTTTCGTTGTAGAATGTGCTCGATAGTAGGTTCTTTAGTATTGATTGGTCCATGCTCCACCTAGTTAGACTCATAGTTGTTATTGGCTAGGTGTTGTTCATAACACTAAACAAAACACAAAAAAAGCCCCATCGTTATGATGAGGCTCCTATTGTAGTTGATTTGTGGTCTAACTAATTGTTTCTAAACTTCATTTTTTTGATGTCGGGTGCGTGATCACCACGACGTTCTTTAAGATCGACTTGCGTATGCACAACATACTTGTTGCCTTCTGTGAGTAGTTTAACGGCTTCGTCCATCTTATCCTGCATCTCTGCAGCTTCCCTAAACCCCGGGAATTCGAAGTCACAAAGGATTATACCTCTAGCTTTCATTATTACCTTTTCCTTTAGTTTAACGTCGGTACTAGGTTAGCTTCGACGGTTGGTTGTTGGTGACCCAGTTTTCCTCTGGGTAGTGACTCGTATCTATAGGGAAAGGATTGGCGGTCCGCTAGGGGGATTCTGTAAGTCGCTGAGTTTTCTGATCCAGTACATTGCTAAGTATATATCAGTAACCCGAGTTTTAGAATTATATGTAGACGCCCTACGGTTTACTCTAGCACCGCTGCCACCACTCAAGATGAACTCCCAAGTGAAGATGCTGTTTACTGTAGTATACTCTGTATCTGTTCGCCAGTGAGGCATTTTAGGTCTTCTCTAGTTAGTCGTACATTTACTTCGGTTAAGTATTGTATCTTCTTGGCTAGTAGTAGTGCCTTAGAACTAGCATCCAAGTCAAGGACAATAGTACACTTAGTAAATTGTCGAAGTTGGCTTTTGATAGGGGTGGTTATATTTGTACCCAGTAAAGCATAGCCTACTAAACCTTTGATTCTAGATACGGCACAGGCTGACGCTACGTCTTCTACAAGAATAGCATGTCTGCCAGATCCTACCTTAATACCATATTGAGTATCACCAAAGGTCATCCACTTAGGCTTGCGGTTATCTAATGCTCGACCAACTGCACCAGTATTATCATGCGTAAAATACAACACACGATTAATAGCTGGGGCATACCTTACCTCGATCATCCTCTCTTTATACGCATCGTAGGCATTTACTGATTGTAGATACTCTACTGCTTTGGGATGATTATCTATGTCTGATAAAATAGCGGGGATATCATTACTGCGCTTAACAGCACGTTTAATGGTACCATTCAGCCTGTCTTTAACAGCCTCTATAGACCGACCCGTATTATATGCACCTCGGACAGTACAGGATGCTTTATAGCAATTCCATACAGTACGTCCATCGATCTTACTAATAGTGAATTTCTTACGACCACCACAGAACGGACAATCTAATGTCTTACTATCCCCTTCTTTAAGGGTAATATC
>Ga0181572_10002894_pt1 | contig 12168 bp, 11 predicted proteins | sample 101ome_26_FD_133004 | JGI IMG/M metagenome (GOLD analysis project Ga0181572, IMG submission 133004) | Coastal salt marsh microbial communities from the Groves Creek Marsh, Skidaway Island, Georgia - 101408AT metaG (megahit assembly) | ecosystem: Environmental > Aquatic > Marine > Intertidal... | reverse complement strand
TGTGGTGTCAGCGTTCCAGAACGTCGGAGCAATGCATTTACAAGAAGACCACGCCATTGCATGTGATGTGTTGGTCACCGGCAATAAGCGGGCTGCAAGGGATACGGTGATTCGTCTGGTTGAAGCGCTCGGACTTCGGGGCTGGCACGCCGGACCCATCGCGAATGCCGCCGCGGCAGAGGCACTGACGTCCGTTTTGATCACCATTAACAGGCACCACAAAATCCAGGGATCTGGATTGGTCATTACAGGAGAGCCAGCCGAGGATACGCCCGCGGAGGGCTAGCGCGACTTAGCTGGCCTAGCGTGTTTGACCCCTTGGTCGCCAAGTGTCCAAGGGGTGAGCCTGGCCTCTACTCTAGATGGTTAAGATCGTCACGCTTGCAATACTCGACTGAAGTGACGGTGTAGTGCGTCCCGACGCTTTGGGGTAGGGCAGGCGCGCGGCGGTCAAGTGCCTTGAGTCTCATCCCGCGATATGATCGGGTCTGATCCTTGAGTCAATTTTTTTGAGCATCTCGTTATGAACCTTGAATTCATCGCCATTGAGAACTTCCCAATGGTCAACCCCGGTGATGATCTCGCGGCATTGATCGAAGCAGCGCTGGCCGCGCAGGCGATCACACTGATGGATGGAGACGTGCTGTGTCTTGCACAGAAGATCGTGTCGAAGGCAGAAAATTGTTACGTCGATTTGCGCACAGTGACTCCCTCAAGCGAAGCGATGGCGCTCGCGAAAGAGGTCGACAAGGATCCTCGAAAGGTTCAACTCATCCTCGACGAGTCTGTGGAGGTGGTCAGAAAGCGCCCAGGGGTTTTGATCGTTGAGCATCGGTTGGGGTTTGTGCATGCCAATGCTGGAATCGACCAATCGAATATTTCACTCGAAGGGGTGGATCAAGAAGAACTCTGCCTGCTCCTCCCGAAAGATCCAGATGCTAGTGCTGAAGGGTTGAAGGAGAGGCTCGAAGCGATAACAGATTGCAAGCTGGCTGTGGTGATTAATGATTCGGTGGGCCGAGCATGGCGGATGGGTACCGTAGGGCTTGCCATTGGTGTTGCAGGATTAACGGCGCTCGAAGACTACATCGGCGACCACGATATCTATGGTACCGAACTCAAAGTGACCCAGGTGGCTGCCGCTGATGAATTGGCCGCTGGCGCATCTCTTGTGATGGGTCAGACCACGGAACGCGTACCCCTGGTGCTCATTCGTGGCTACCAGCGAAGGGCAAACCCTGAAGCGGAATCGCAGGGTGTTAGACCGTTGATTCGACCCAAGCAGATGGACATGTTCAGATAGAATGAAGCTCTCGCCCGCTAACGGGAATCGATCATGACCGCAGATCAAAGCCATTTTCTTGCACTATCTGGTGGCGTGGGTGGCGCCAAGCTCGCTTTGGGCTTGAGTCAAGTATTGCCCCCAGAGGCCCTATCCGTGTTGGTCAACACGGGGGATGATTTCACGCATCTTGGGCTTAGAATATGCCCAGATTTGGACTCTCTGATGTACGCACTGTCATTTCGAGCCAACCAAGCGCTCGGTTGGGGACAAGAAGGCGAGACTTGGCAGTTTCTCGAAGCGTTAGGCCAACTCGGAGGTGAAACCTGGTTTCGGCTCGGTGATCGAGATCTAGCGACTCATATCCAACGAACGCAGAGGCTTGCGTCTGGTTGCACGCTAACTGAGGTTACGCAGAGCCTCTGCCGCAATTTGGGTATTGAAATCACTGTCCTGCCGATGACCGATGACGTCGTCGCCACGGAGATTATTTGTCAATCAGGGGACGTCCTCGCGTTTCAGCATTACTTCGTTCGAGACCAGTGTCAGCCGCCAGTGCTGAGTGTGCGATTCAAGGGGATCGAAACCGCAACGCTGAACCCAGCGGTGGGTGCGCTTCTCGATGGGAGCAGCGACCTTAGGGCTGTGATCATATGCCCGTCAAATCCATTCGTTTCGGTGAAGCCGATTTTGGATTTAGATCAGACGGCCGAGCGATTGATCAAAAGCGCTGTGCCTGTGGTTGCAGTCTCTCCGATCGTCTCAGGACTCGCGATCAAGGGCCCTGCCGCGAAGATGATGGGCGAGATGCGTCTGCCCACGTCGGCGCTAGGCGTCGCAGAGTATTACGTCGTAAACTATCCTGGCGTGCTTGATGCCTTCGTCATCGATAGAGCAGACGAATCTTTGAGAGAAGCCATCGAAGGGCTGGGCCTTAAGGTCTTCATCACAGACACAATCATGCAGAGTCTGGAAGATCGAAAAAGGCTGGCGGATGATGTGGTGGGATTCTGCAAGTCGATGAGTGCCTGATGAACACGGCTGCCATCATCCCTATCAAGGCGTTCGCCAATGTGAAGCAGCGGTTGTCTGCATTGCTGAACGAGGCGGAGCGGGCAGCGCTTGCAGAGGCGATGCTCAAGGATGTGCTCATAGCCTTGGGACTGTGCCAATATGTGGATGAGGTGTTCTTGGTCAGTCGAGATCGCTTAGTTCATGACATCGCCTTGGAATTCGACGTGCGGGTTATCCATGAGCCGGAGCAAGCAGATTTGATTGGTTCAGTCACTTATGCGGCGTCAGTTCTCGAGGATCGAGGGTTTGATCGAATGCTGTTCCTGCCCGGTGACGTGCCGCTCGTGACGCCTGATGAACTAGACGCGATCTGCGATGGGGTCTCAGATCCTCCGATGATTCGAATCGTGCCAGCGAGTGATTTATTTGGGACGAACGGGTTGCTTGTCTCTCCGCCTGCGGCCATCAGCTTCTTATTCGGGCCCGATAGTTTTCGAAAGCACCTGGAGATTGCAGAGCACGCCTCGCTGCGCGCTGAGGTTATCCAGTTGCCGGGGCTGGGTTTAGATTTAGATACGCCAGAAGACCTCATCCAATTGTGCGACCGACTGGCAATTGGCGAAACAGCATCTCATACTCTTGTTTTTATGAATGACAATGCCATGAGCGATCGTTTGTCGGCTTGGCAAAAGGATGCAAAGTGAAGGATTTAGATCGAATCTTACAGCTCGCGGAACAAGGACAGGGATTGTCTGACGCCGACAGCCGCGAACTCATTCAGGTGACTGACCTCGAAGTACTGCTGCCGCTCGCAACCAAGGTAAGAGATTTAGGGCACCCAACGGCGATTTCTTACTCGAGAAAAGTGTTCGTGCCGCTGACGCATCTTTGTCGTGACGTTTGCCATTACTGCACGTTTGCCCAAGTGCCCAGAAAGCTTGAGGTGGCCTACATGAGCCCAGAGCAAGTCCTAGACATTGCTCGGCAGGGCGCTGAGGCAGGCTGCAAAGAGATTCTTTTTACGCTGGGTGATAAGCCAGAGGCACGATATAAAGCGGCGCGAGAGGGCCTTAAGGCACTCGGCTATAGCACGACGCTAGAGTATTTGCGGGCGATGGCAGAACTCGTACTCACCGAGACCGGGCTATTTCCACACTTGAATCCAGGACTCATGACGCGCGAAGAAATGGCGGCACTGCGCAAGGTCTCGATCTCGATGGGCATCATGCTCGAATCTGCTTCTGATCGACTGACCGAGAAAGGTATGCCCCACTACGGTTCGCCGGATAAGGTGCCAGCCAGGCGCCTTGAAACAATCCGTCTGGCAGGTGAGTTGGGCGTGCCTTTTACTTCCGGCATTCTGATTGGGATCGGAGAGACCCGAGCTGAGCGGATCGATTCGTTGCTCGCCTTGCGCGATGCCTCCCGGGACCACGGTCAGATCCAGGAGCTGATTATTCAGAATTTTCGCGCTAAACCAGGCACGAAAATGGTGGACGCGCCCGAGCCAGATTTAGACGAGTTACTCTGGACCATCGCGGTCGCTAGGCTTCTCTTTGGCTCGGAAATGAATATCCAGGCGCCGCCGAACCTCAGTCCCGGCGTCTTCCATCGAATCATTGCCTCTGGGATTAATGATTGGGGTGGGGTCTCACCCGTCACCCCGGATTTTGTCAACCCCGAAGCGCCCTGGCCGCATTTGGAGGAACTGGCGAAAGAAACGGCTCGGGAGGGCAAGGTGCTGGTTGAGCGGCTAGCCGTTTATCCCTCGCATTTGAAGGCATTAGATCGCTGGATTGATTCAGAACTCCAGCCCCTGGTTCGCTCAGAACTGGACGGCGAGGGGTTCGTGCGTCGTGAAGATTGGTCAGCCGGGGCGATCCTGAAGCCACCGCAAACTGAGCTCAATCGAGTCGGTCAAGTGCCCATGAGGGCGCCAAGCGCTGATCTCGCTCAGATTCTAGATCGAGCGTCCGCAGGTCAGCGGCTTACTGAGTCGGAGATCGTACGCCTTTTCAAGGCGCGGGGGGACGAGCTGTCTCATATCTATCAAGCCGCGGACAAGGTCCGTCGTGATCTGGTTGGCGATGTGGTGACTTACTGCGTGAATCGCAACATCAATTACACCAATGTGTGTTATTTCAAGTGCCAGTTTTGTGCCTTTTCGAAGGGCAAAATGAGTGAGAACCTGCGTGGCCGACCCTACGATCTTGCACCTGACGAAATCATGCGGCGAACGCGAGAGGCCTTCGATCGTGGTGCCACAGAGGTGTGCTTGCAGGGTGGAATCCATCCGGAATACACGGGGCAGACTTATCTCGATATCTGTCACACCATCAAACAAGTTGTCCCGCAAATGCATATTCACGCGTTCTCGCCGTTGGAGGTTTGGCAGGGCGCCAAAACGTTGGGTAAGTCGCTCACAGAGTACTTAGGCGAATTAAAAGAAGCAGGTCTAGGCACCCTGCCAGGCACAGCAGCCGAGATTCTTGATGACGAGGTCAGAGCAACCTTATGCCCGGACAAGATCAATACCGAGCAGTGGCTTGAGGTCATGCGAGCTGCCCATGGGGTCGGCTTTAACACCACGGCAACGATCATGTACGGCCACATTGAGCGCTACGAGCATGTGGCGCGTCATTTGCTCCGGATTAGAGACTTGCAGACCGAGACCGGAGGCTTTACTGAGTTTGTGATTCTCCCCTTTATCCATATGGAGGCGCCGATGTACTTGAAAGGCGGCGCTAGGAAGGGACCAACCTTTCGGGAGGCGCTGCTGATTCACGCGATCTCTCGCTTGGTGCTGAACCCAGTGATAAAGAACATTCAAGCCTCCTGGACCAAGTTGGGTCATGACGGCGCAAGGGCGTGTTTGAACGCAGGCGTGAACGACCTCGGTGGCACCTTGATGAATGAGACGATCACTCGCGCGGCGGGTGCGAGCCATGGCCAGGAGACATCTCCGGAAGCTATGGAAGCACTGATTCTGAGCGCTGGGCGAATCCCCCAGCAGCGAACCACAACCTACCAACCGGTCGACGAAGCCCAAAGGCAGAAGTCGTTGGCTGCGCCGGCGCTTGTCGAGCCCAGCTACACGGCCGCACGTCGTTATGATCGCAAGACCCCAAAAAATCAGCTGGTGAGAAACGAGCGTTTTAACGAGGAGCGATTGACCAGCAGCGAAATTATCTGAATAGCCTTTCAGAGGCGTTACGCTGGGCGTCCGACCCGGACTGCGGCAAAGCAAGACCAAAAGTCTCGCGTCTCGTGCCGATCTAAGAGATGATGGCCGCGCGTCTGCCCGAAAGGCAGCCTCAAGGGACCGCATCAAACAGCAATAGGAGACCTGATCATGGCCATTCCCCAAAGAACAGCATTGACTCTGCCCGATCCCCGGGGCGTGACACCCACGATTGAAATGGCAAAGTGGGCTGAGGGCGAAGGCTATGATGATCTTTGGTTTGCCGACAGTTCAGGTGTAGATGCATTAACGACGGCGGCGGCGGTGGCACTCAATACCAGCCGCTGCCGAATTGGCACGGCGATCATTCCGGTATTCTCTCGAACACCTGCAGTCCTAGCCTCTACTGCGCATGTGCTGCATCAGCTGTCCGGTGGGCGCTTCATTCTGGGACTCGGTTCTTCTAGTCAAACCATGATGGAAAATTGGCACGGTCAAACTTTTGAAAAGCCGCTCACCCGAGTGAAGGAGACGGTGCAACTGGTTCGCTCGATGCTTGAGGGAGAGAAGTCTGATTTTGCTGGGCAAACGGTTACCAGTCGCGGCTATCGCCAATTGCCGCTCGAAGCTGGCGCGCAGCCGATTTATATGGCGGCGTTAAGAGAAAAAATGCTTGAAGCAGCCGCGGAATTTAGCGATGGCGTGATTCTCAATCTATTCCCGCGCGATGCGCTGCCGAAAATGATGGAACACATCCGCATTGGCGCAGAGCGTGCCGGCAAGAAGCTAGAAGATGTCGAAGTTGTCTGTCGACATCAGGTCGTGGTGACCGATGATGTAGAAGATGCTCGGAACCGAATTCGGGCCGCGTTTGCCCCCTATTACGCAACACCCGTATATAACGCGTTCTTGGCTTGGTCAGGCTATGAAGAGGTCGCGACCACGATCCGAGAGGGTTGGGCCGCAAAGGATCGCGAGAAAACCACTTCAGCGTTGAATGATCAATTGGTCGATGACATCGCCATCATAGGTGATATTGGTGCTTGTCAGGACCGTATTAGGGAATATGGGGAAGGGGGCATCACCACCCACATTATTTCTTGTGTTTCGCCCAAGGATACCCAGGCCACTTACGGCGCCTTCACCGGCAATGCCTTTAAATTTTAGGAGAACATCATGCGGATAGATGGAGGATTAATGGGGGATCTGAGCGAGTCAGGTCGCCAAGCGAAACGACTCGAGGGGCTCGGTTATCACGGGGCGTTGACAGCGGAAACCGCTCACGATCCGTTTTTCCCTTTGCTGCTTGCTGCACAAGAGACCGAATCGATCGAGCTCATGACATCCATCGCGGTGGCTTTTTCGCGAACGCCGATGAACCTAGCGAACATCGGTCACGACCTTAATAGCTTTTCGAAGGGACGATTTATTTTAGGCCTGGGCTCTCAAATAAGGCCGCATATCACCAAGCGGTTCAGCATGCCCTGGTCCAAGCCAGCGGCCCGAATGCGCGAATTTATTTTGGCGATGCGGGCTATTTGGCAAGCTTGGCATGAAGGCGCACCGCTCAAATTTGAAGGCGAGTTTTACACCCATTCATTAATGACCCCTATGTTTACGCCCACCGATACCCAGTATGGCGCGCCGAAGGTGTTTCTCGCTGCGGTTGGACCGCTGATGACCGAAGTCGCTGGTGAAGTTGCTGACGGGGTCATCATTCACGCGTTCACTACCGAGAAATATTTACGGGAAGTGACCCTGCCTGCGGTCGAGCGCGGGCTGGCGAAATCGGGTCGGTCACGAGCCGACTTCCAGGTGGTTTATCCAGGTTTTGTGGTCAGCGGAACCACCGAGGAGTCCTTCGCCCAGACCAAACAAGCGGTGTGCAAGCAGATCGCGTTTTATGGTTCGACCCCTGCTTATGCGCCTGTGCTAGGTATCGAAGGCTGGGGTGAATTGCAACCTGAGCTCAATCGGCTGTCAAAGCAAGGTCAGTGGGATGAAATGGGCACGCTGATCACCGATGAGGTGCTCGATAAATTCGCGGTAGTCGGAGAACCCGACGCCGCGGTAGACAAATTTCTTAGTCGGTTTGGTGACGTTGTTGATCGGACCACGGGCAGTTTTCCAAGCCGAGACTCTGATCACGCACGCGCGATTCTCGCGAAGTTATCTGCATAGAGGATGTCGCCGGTCATGATGGCGTGAGCTGTGAGGTCGGGCGCTGCCCGCAAGTGGGTTCGTTGTGTTAAGAATGGGTTTTGTTAATGCCGGGGCGAGTGCTTAGCGTTCGTACGAGTCATTAAGTTTGAAATTAGACTGACAACAGTTGAAGTACTGAACAGATCACGTGAAGGAGGGTTGATCATGAAACTAGGTTTAATTGGTGGGTATGGCGGCAAAATGATCCAGGTCGATATTGAGCGGATCAAATATGCTGAAGGCCTGGGATACGATTCGATCTGGACTGCTGAGGCCTATGGCGCAGATGCCGTGACCCCTGCGGCCTGGATTTTAGCTCAGACAGATAAAATTAAGGTCGGCACCTCCATTATGCAAATGCCGGCGCGATCCCCTGCCTGCAGCGCGATGACTGCGATGACCCTGAACCAGTTATCAAATGGTCGATTTATCGTCGGTCTCGGGGCGTCCGGACCGCAGGTGGTTGAGGGTTGGCACGGTGTTGCCTATGGGCGACCGGTCACCCGAACCAAAGAATACATTTCCATTATGAAGAAGATTTTCGCTAGGGAGGCGGCGGTCGAGCACGAGGGCTTCCATTACAGCTTGCCCTACAGCGGCGAGGACGGCACGGGTCTTGGCAAACCGCTGAAGAGCATCTTGCAAGCGGACAAAGACATTCCCATTTATACCGCTTCGATCACGCCCAACGGTCTGTCGGGAAGCGCTGAGGTCGCCGATGGGGTCTTCCCCATTTGGATGGATCCATCGAAGCCCGAGGTGCTCCTCCCCCACATTGAGAAAGGTCTGGCCAAATCAGGCCGTACTTTGATGGAATTTGATATTGCACCCTTTATTACCTGCATCATGGGTGACGATATCAACGCGTGCCGTCAACCGATCAAGGGCAACATGGCACTTTACATTGGTGGCATGGGCGCAAGAGACAAGAATTTCTATAACGACTATTGCAAGGCGCTAGGCTTTGAAGATGCAGCCGTCAAGATTCAGGATCTGTATCTCTCCGGGAAAAAAGACGAGGCCATGGCGGCAGTCCCTGATGAGTTGGTTGATGCGTGTCATCTTGTTGGCCCCGCTGAGCACATTCGTGAGCAGCTGACACGTTGGAAGAGCGCGGGCACGAGCGGTGTGGTCGGGTCTATGCTCATCGGTTCTGGTCAAACCGAAGCCCTTAAGATTATTGCCGAGGAGATGCTCTAGTCGCCAAAGCGCTGTGACCAGGAATTGCCTTGAGCTACTCCGTTCATCCGGTTGATGCGATTCAGCAGATTGGGAGCGTCGCCTGGACCCAATTTGCTGAGGCGCCCGCCTGCCCAGTGGATCCCTTTCTCAGTTACGCGTTTTTAGACGCCCTCGAGACCAGTGGTTCCGTGGGCGCCAACACAGGGTGGGTGCCCTACCATCTCCTGGTGAAGGATGACGCTGATGCGGTGTGCGGCGTGATGCCTTTATATTTGAAAGGGCATTCCCAAGGCGAATATATCTTTGATTATAGTTGGGCCGACGCCTTCGAAAGAGCCGGCGGCCGCTATTACCCAAAGCTTCTCAGTGCCGTGCCTTTCACACCTGCGACCGGGCGCCGCCTGCTGACGATGGATGTGGCGGCCGAAACCGCGCTTGCACGTGGCGCCCAACAACTGGCAGACCATCACGATATCAGCTCAGTTCACATTAACTTCCTGAACCAAGCTGCGTGGCGAAGGCGAGGTGAAGAAGGATGGCTCCTACGCACGCATAAGCAGTACCACTGGCAGAATCAAGACTACGACAGCTTTGATGCCTTCTTGTCCGATCTGTCGAGTAAAAAACGCAAGAACATTCGGCGTGAAAGACGAGATGCGGTTCAGGGTGATCTCGTGATTGAGCGACTCACCGGGGACATGATCACCGAAACACACTGGGATCATTTTTTTCGCTTTTATATGGATACTGGTAGTCGAAAGTGGGGGTCGCCCTATTTGACCCGATCGTTTTTCTCGCGAGTGGGTGAGACGATGGCCGACCGAATTTTATTGGTGATGTGCCGTTCTGGTGACCGATACATTGCCGGCGCGATCAACTTTATTGGAAGTGAATGCTTGTTTGGCCGAAATTGGGGCTGTATCGAGCATCGTCCGTTTTTGCATTTCGAAGTCTGCTACTACCAGGCGATAGAGTTCGCGATTGAGCGCGGGCTTGAGCGAGTTGAAGCGGGCGCTCAGGGCGAACACAAGCTTGCACGGGGCTACTTGCCAAGTGAAACCTATAGCGCCCACTATATTGCGCATTCGGGATTCAAAGCGGCGGTCGATCGCTTTCTGTCAGAAGAGCGGCGTTATGTCAGCGAAGAGATTGATTATCTGGAACAATTTTCACCCTTTAAATCACAGTCCTAGCGGTGTTAGTGCTTCAAAACCCGTTCATTCAATTGGTTCGATTGACCAAGAGGCGATGAAGAAGGCAATAAAGAAGCCTATGAAGAAGACAGCCGGCGGTCGTGAATGATGGGTCCCAGCAAACGAGGAGGGTCCTGCAGTGAGTGCTAGCAAAGCCCGACCAGCCACGGCGTTAGTTACTGGCGCATCCGCCGGTATTGGCGCGGCGATTGCACGAGGCCTTGCCGAGCGGGGGCTGCGGCTCATCTTGGTGGCTCGAGGTCTTGAGCGGCTTGCAGCGGTGGCGGCCAGTTTGCCCAAAACTGCGGAGCCCGTTTGTCTCGCGATCGATTTGTCGAAGCCAGAGGGACCCTCAGAGTTATTGGCGGCTGTCGCTGATCGGGAGATCGACATTCTTGTCAATAATGCGGGTGGCGCACCCCACAAATCGTTTTTAGAGACCGAGCCTCACGGCGTTGAAGGCTTAATGCAACTCAATATGACCACGCCGTCACTGCTTATGCGTCGGCTGATTCCTCAGATGAAGGCACGTCGAAAGGGTCGTATTTTGAATGTTGCCTCCATGGGAGCGTTTCATCCCGTCCCAGGGTTGGCTCAGTACGGCGCTGCCAAGGCATATCTTCTAATGCTCACGGAAGCCCTGAACGAGGAGTTAAGAGGCTCGGGCATCAGTTTGACCGCGCTCTGCCCGGGGATCACTCGCACGGACCTCGTTGCCGAACTACCTTTGGATGAGCTGCCTGAGGCGCTTGTTCTGTCCCCGGAGTATGTTGCACGTGCAGGTATCGAAGCGCTCTTTTCTCAAGAGGTGGTGTGCGTGCCTGGACGACTGAATCAAGCCGCTCTAGCTGCTGCTAAGTTGCCCCCTAGGCCGGTGCTTCGAGCATTGGGAGGACTGTTTCAGCGCTGGACCCAACAGGGCCCTTGACTGCTTTTTGGGTTTGGTGGCCCTAGGTTAAGACCTAAACCTATCGTGCACAATGGATGAGATCCATCAACATCCCGCAAAAACCAAAAACCAAAAACCAAAAACCAAAAACCAAAAACCAAAAACCGAACAACAAGAATCAAGACACAACATAATTGCAGCAAGCAGCAAGCAGCAAGCAGCAAGCAGCAAGCAGCGAGGAAGCAGCTAGGATAAACCCGCAAACAGAACATTAAAGAAATCCAAGTTAGACCTAAGAGATAAGACTAAGAACTAGGCTCTAGCAGGCTGAAAGTCGAAAGTCGAAAGTCGAAAGTCGAAAGTCGAAAGTCGAAAGTCGAAAGTCGAAAGCCAAGAGCCAAGAGCCAAGAGCCAAGAGCCAAGAGTCAAAAGTTCCAGGTTCAAAGGCCAGGGTCCGCAACTCAGCAGCGAGTCGCAAATAGCAGGTACCAAATGGCAAGTTGCAAGCAGTCAGCATTCAGTAGTCAGTCACAATAACTAAGAAGAATTCATCGATTAATATTGAATAAACACAAGCAAAGCTTTGGATCAAAGCAGTGAGACACACCATCCCTCACCATGTAGAGCAGCCGGCTGGCGGAAGATCGGCCAGTCAAATTGGAGCCAGTATGATAGAACTACGTTCAAATCCTGAAGACATTAGCAGCGAATGGTTGACTGAGGTCGTTCGTGCGGGCGGATATGAGGGTCGAGTTGAGCAGTTTTCAGCTCAATCGATTGGCACCGGGCAGGTGGGAGAGAACGTTCGATTCACGCTCGAAGGGGAATCGATTCCTCGCTCCATTGTGGGCAAGTTCCCCTCAACGGATCCAGTCAGCCGGCAGACGGGTATCGAACAGAACAACTACACGCGCGAAGTTTTCTTCTACCAACATATTCAAAGTACGGTCAACATCCAGACGCCGAAGATTTTCTATACCGATATAGACCCTAACACCCAAGCTTTTGCTCTGATGATGGAGGATCTCGCGCCCGGTGTGCAGGGTGATCAATTGGCGGGTTGTTCAGCGGACGATGCGGCGTTAGCACTCGAGCAGTTGGCGCATTTGCAGGGTCCACGCTGGGCAGACGAAGCGTTGGCTAAAGAAGAGCTCTTGGGTGGGATGAGCAATCGGCAAGACACGCAACCACTCCACGACTTTTATGCGCTGTTGATGCAGGGTTA
>Ga0181572_10002893_pt1 | contig 12170 bp, 5 predicted proteins | sample 101ome_26_FD_133004 | JGI IMG/M metagenome (GOLD analysis project Ga0181572, IMG submission 133004) | Coastal salt marsh microbial communities from the Groves Creek Marsh, Skidaway Island, Georgia - 101408AT metaG (megahit assembly) | ecosystem: Environmental > Aquatic > Marine > Intertidal zone... | reverse complement strand
TTATCTGATTGTGATGGTGATGTTGACTTATTAAGAGGTGCTAAATTTAGTTTAGATTCTAAAGTTGAATTGAATTTAGATTGTGACCCAGATAATACAACACCAACACCAACGTTAACACCAACCAATACACCTGTATCGACTTCTACACCAACACCAACACCAACGTTAACACCAACCAATACACCTGTATCGACTTCTACACCAACACCAACACCTTCATGTACATATAAAAGTTGGATTATCCAACAATGTACAACTGGTACATGTGCGGGAACTTGTACTTGTGTAGGTTCAACAACACGAACAGTATATACAGATTGTACAGTTACAGATATTACCGCAGGTGGAACTTCAATTTACGATGATACTTCATTAATAACTCCATTTACTGGTGATTTCAGAGGACCGAGTGACTCAAACATATACAGTTCAAGTGGTAGTGGTGTTACTTATGTATGTACTATAGGTGGTCCATGTTAATTTTAGAAGGAAAAAAATCAAAGAAGAAAAAAAGTATTTTATATTCTTTGAGTATTTATATAACAAAGTAATATAGTAGATGGCTCAAGTAATAATCAGGTTAACATTAAGTTCTAATGCGGTAGGACCCTTTAATATTTATACAGGTTCTACATCTACTACGCCTTTAAAGACGAATCAAACTCGTGACCAAATAACTGCGGGCGTCGTAATTGACCTTACTGGGTCGGTTGGTGGTACACAATACACTATATTTGTAGTTAATAAGCAACCAGGGTGTAATAATGAAACGGTATCTAAAAAAGTTACGGTGTATGAAGATGTCACACCAACTCCAACCCCAACAAATACACCAACACCTTCGGTAACTCCAACAAATACGCCAACACCTTCAGTAACTCCAACTAACACTCCGACAGTTTCAGTTACAATTAGTGTTACTCCAACTAACACTCCGACAAATAGTCCAGGTGTCTCACCTTCGGTAACTCCAACTAATACTCCAACACCGTCATTAACCCCAACTAATACGCCAACTAGTTCAGTTACACCTACTCCGACAAATAGTCCAGGTGTATCACCTACTCCAACACCTACTAATACTCCAACAAGTTCAGTAACTCCAACACCATCTATAACACCAAGTAGTACTGTAACACCTACACCAACAAATACGCCAACAAGTTCAGTAACACCTACTCCATCTATTACTCCAAGTAGTACTGTGACTCCTACACCAACTAATACGCCTACTCCAACAAATACTCCAACATCATCAATAACACCGACACCAACTAATACGCCGACAAGTTCAGTAACTCCTACCCCTACAAATACACCAACTAGTTCAGTAACTCCTACGCCAAGTATTACTCCAACTTCATCGGTAACTCCAACCCCAACTAATACACCTACCCCTACAAATACACCAACTAGTTCAGTAACTCCTACGCCAAGTATTACTCCAACTTCATCGGTAACTCCTACTCCAACTAATACGCCAACTAGCTCAGTAACACCAACACCATCTATAACGCCAAGCAGTACTGTAACTCCAACCCCGACTAATACCCCAACATCATCGGTAACACCAACCCCTTCAGTTACGCCAACATCATCAGTAACTCCAACATCAACACCAACTCCTACACCGACAAATACTCCAACATCATCGGTAACACCAACCCCTTCAGTTACACCAACAAGTTCAGTAACACCTACACCAACTAATACCCCGACATCGTCAATAACACCTACACCACCTATAACTCCAAGTAGTACTGTGACTCCAACACCGACTCCATCAGTGACACCGAGTAGTACGGTTACTCCTACACCGACAAATACTCCTACAAGTTCAGTAACTCCTACACCATCTATAACACCAAGTAGTACTGTGACTCCAACACCGTCAATTACACCAAGTAATACTCCAACTAATACTCCAACTAATACTCCGACATCATCAGTAACTCCAACACCTACTAATACACCAACTAGTTCAGTAACACCAACACCTACTAATACGCCGACAAGTTCAGTAACGCCTACACCTACTAATACGCCGACAAGTTCAGTAACGCCTACACCAACACCAACTAATACTCCAACTAATACTCCTACAAGTTCAGTAACTCCTACTCCGTCAGTGACACCAAGTAGTACAGTAACTCCAACACCATCTATTACACCAAGTAATACACCAACTAGTACACCAACGCCGACCCCAACTCCTACTGAGGCAGGATTACCTCCAGCATATATAATCAGTGAGCCAACTTCAATAGCTGGAGTTATTGGTACTTATATGAATGGTCAGCAACCAGGTCGTAGCTTCTTTGGATTTAGTACAAGTACAACAATTGGTAATTTACAAGATGTGACAGATTATGTTAACTTCTTCGTGGCAAGTGCGGGTACAGGTAATGTACCGTCAATTATATCACAAACAATTCCACAAACAGGTGGTGGTACGGATAGTGAAGGTAATCCAATTACTCAGTACAACTTCTTTACTACTGAAATTTCAGCAGGAACTGCTAGTGGAAATGTATATTACTCGTTCTTAATTCCTGATGAATCTATTGGAGGAACAAGTTCAGGTAATAGACAGACTATCATTGATTATTCAAATGGTAGCGGGCCAACAACATTAACAACATCAACAATGAGTACTACTGTTTATAGTTTAGGTACGATTGTGAACCCTGGTGGGCCATTCGCTAATGGTACATATAGATTGTACACAACGAATACTGTTGGTTCAGGGTTATACTTTAATAATGGAAGTAACACAATTTACTTTAAAGGTAATACAGTTACGTAATGAAAAAAAAAAGAACTAAAAAAAAACCTTTGATTACTTATATCAAAGTATTTATAAAATAAAATAGTAGATGTCATTTATATATAAAAATCCATTAACCTCTTCACAACTTGACTCGTCAAGTTCGGTTACTAGAGATAAAGTCTTTGGTACTAACTTTAGTGTGTTACAGATTGGTGGATATATGGAGGTATATACACTAGCTGATTTAGACTTTACTATACCTGAAGGTGATACAGGACTAATTGAATTTACGGGTAATACTATCCCTATTAACTATTCAAAGAGAGCCTTATCATTTTTACCTGATACTATAAATTTAAACTCTGACAATATTTCTACAGGTCGTAGAAGGTTAGGTATGTTAGTATATGTTCATGAAACAAATTTAACATATCAATATACTATTACAAATTACGAAAATTTATGGAACGCGGCGAGTGGTTCAACAACCGAATCTGATTACGGTACTACGATAACAACATCAACGACTGGAGGTACTGCATTTATTGACGCGTGGTTAGACTCTTCAATTGAGGGTGTGAGTGGTGTAACTCGTTCAAATGCGAGATGGAGAATATTCTACGGTACCGATATTACGGTAACGGGAGGTACATATAATAGTGGTACGGGTACCTTAACCATGACAAATACCACGGGCGGTACCTTTAACGTTACAGGTTTCACAACAGGTGGAGGTTCAGATACTTACGTAACAGGTGGTACATTTAGTTCTGATACACTAACTTTAGATAGAAATGATGGTAACAATGTAAACGTAACAGGATTTACATCAATTAATACGAATATCGCCAATTCTAACTTAACGTTAGACCAAAGTAGAACTGTAAGCTTAAATGCTAATGATTTAAAATTCATTGGTGGTTCTGCAGAGACTCTACAATTTACATCTTCTGATTTAATATTAAGTGCGGCAACAGGTGGAGGTACAATATCTTTTAAAGGTATTTCAAGTTCATCAGAAAATAGAGTACTTGTTATTAACACAAATGGTGTGTTATCTTATAATGATAACATTCAAGGAGATACTGCTATTTCAGCCTTAACATACAATAGTGAATGGGGTGTCACCAAAGAATTAACAGATGGTACATCAGGAACTACTCAATTACCGTTTATTACAGGTGGTACCTTTGACGGTTCTAATATTAATCTTAACATTGCGGGTGGTTTAGAACCTACTATTTCAATATCAGGACCTGAATCTTCAGATATATACGTAACAGGTGGTACCTATAATAATACTACAGGTACTTTAACTTTAGAAAGAAACGATACAAATACCTTTAATATTACAGGATTTACCACAGGGTCTACAAGTTCACTAACACTTCAAGATGTCACCGATAATGGTTCATCAACGACAAATGGTATTACTGTCGATTCATTAACTTCAACTAGAGATATCACAATAAATGAAGGTATTACTGCAGGTAACGGTGGTGGTGATATTTCAACTAATACCGTTTTTGGTGCCAATGCTCTCGATAGTAATATTACAGGTGTTGGTAATACCGCATTTGGTAATAGAGCTTTAAGTGCAACTACTGGAAATCGTAACTCGGCCTTTGGTTCTTCGGCACTTTATAATAACACTTCAGGTAATGATAATACTGCAATTGGTATGAGTGCGATGTATAACTCTACTACTTCATCATCGAATGTTGCAGTAGGTCGTGAAGCGTTTTATAATGGTGGTGGTGGTTTTGGTGTTGCCATTGGATATCAAGCGGGTTATGAAGCCACAAGTGGCTCTCGTAGTGTTTTAATTGGTTACAGAGCTGGTTATGATATTACTAGTAACGGTAGTAACATTGCCATTGGTTATGAATCATTGAGATTTAATGATGCGGGGTCTAGCAACGTTGCTATCGGTGACACAGCATTACAAGGTAACCGTAGTGGTAATTTTAATGTTGGTGTTGGTAATGATGCTCTTGTTAGTAACACGACAGGTTTAAGAAACGTAGGTGTTGGTTCTGATTCACTTTCAAACAATCAAACAGGTAATGATAACGTTGCTTTAGGTTTCGAGGCAGGACAAAATATTGATGGTGGTGGTTTGAATGGAACTGCAAATGATTCTATCTTCATAGGTAAAGGGTCTAAAGCCTCAGTTAATAATGGGTCAAATGAGATTGTTATCGGTACTGACGCTATTGGTAATGGTTCTAACACGATTACTTTAGGTAACACAGCACATACAGATACTTACTTATTTGGGACCGTTCATGGTGTTCCATACTTAACAGGTGGGACGTACAGTAATGGGACATTAACATTAGAAGATGTTGATGGTGGTTCATTTAATATTACAGGATTTACCACAGGGTCTACAGGTTCACAAAACATACAGCAAGTTTTAGATAATGGTAATGTGTCAACAACAGGTATGTATATATCAGGTGCCACTTTAACCGCAACTACAGTCGATATTAATGGAGGTTACATTGATGGTGTAGTTTTAGGTAATACAGCACCTGTTACTATAACTTCAAATAATGCGACTATTACAGGTGGGTATCTTAATGGTGTAGTTTTAGGTAATACAACACCTGTTACTATAACATCGAACAATGCAACGATTACTGGTGGTTATCTTAATGGTGTAGTTTTAGGTAATACAACACCTGTAACTATAACTTCAAATAATGCAACGATTACTGGTGGTTATCTTAATGGTGTAGTTTTAGGTAATACAACACCTGTAACTATAACTTCAAATAATGCAACGATTACTGGTGGTAATATTAACGGAACTAATATTGGTCTAACAACAAGAGGGTCTGCAGGATTTACTTATATCTTTGATAATAATGGTTCGACAGGTACGACAGGACAAGTCCTTTCAACGACAACTACAGGTATTACTTGGATTGATTCTTCCTCTACTGATTACTATGTAACAGGTGGTACGTATGATAATTCAACTGGCACGCTAACACTTTCAAGAAATGATGCTAATACCTTTAATATTACAGGATTTACCACAGGTACGACTGAAGATACTTACGTTACAGGTACGAGTTACAATCAATTAAATAAAACTTTAACCATAGGTCTTAATGATGGTGTAGAGTTTACTGCCACAGGTTTTTCACCAACAATAACAGGAGGTACTTATTCAAGTGGTGAAATTTCTTTAGAAAATAACGATGGAACTTCTACAACTATAGGTGGGTTAGAAATACTTACTCATATAGGGTATAGTGCAGCTACTTCAGTATCAACAAGTGGTCAAACAATAGATACTGTAGATACTTCAACATACCAAGGAGCGTTCTTTGATTATGTTATAAACGATGGTACAAACTACAGAGCAGGTACAGTTCAGTCTGTATGGGATGGTACCTCGATAAGTTACAATGATTTCTCAACAGTAGATATTGGGAACACAGTTAATTTCACATGGGCGATGGAATTATCAGGTGGTGATGCATTGTTAAAAGCCAATATTGCAGGGGGGACTTGGAATATTAGGATAATAAAACACATTATTTAAAATAATTAAAAAATGGCAAACGAATTAGTAGCAAGAAATGGTTTAAGAGTCTCAGGAAGTACTTTCTTAGGTTCAGTTTCAACAGACCAATCTTTAACGGCAACTGTTCTAGCTATTGACCCGTCAGACCAGAGTGTTAAGCAGTTATCATTAACCGCAGCCGACATTCACATTACTGGGGGTACTTTAACAGGAACAGGAGACAAAGACCTTCAGTTGGTGAATTCAACAGGAGGTACAGTTACCATCTCTGACGTAAACATTGAAACGACAGGTGGTACTTACAATTCATCATTAGGTGTAATTACATTTACACAGAATGATGGAAGTACATTCAACGTAAACGGATGGTCTTACGTTGAATCAGTTACAGAGTCTAATAATAACATTACTGTAACATTAAACGATGGTTCAGCTTCAGCAATCTTAATTGATGCGGTAACTGGATTAGGATATGATGGTGATTGGGCATTGAGTGGAACATCAACAGGTGTATCGGCTCCTTCAGTTGAATTACCATTTATTACGGGAGGTACTTACGATTCAGGTACTTCAACAATTACATTAGGTATCAATGGAGGATTAGAATCTGATATTACAATTACAGGTTTAGATGGTTCAGATACTTTTGTAACAGGTGCAACTTTAGCAACAGGTGATTTAACATTAACAAGAAATGATGGTAACACTGTAACAGCATCAGGTTTCACATTAAATACAGCAGGTACAACAGGTACAGGTTCAATTGATTTAGGTGGTACATTAACATTTACATCTACAGACGGTTCTGTAACAGTTTCTGATAATGGTTCAGGGACAATGGACATTCAAGTAGGTGCGGGTGTTGACACTTATATTACTGGTGGTACTTACACCGATAATACAGGTGTATTAACATTAACAGATAACGGTGGTACTGTAGTTACTATTGATGGTAACTGGAATCACTTAGAGTCAGCAGCAATAGCGGCTAACGTAATTACTTTCACAAGTAATACAGGTCAAACATCAACAGTTACTGTAGATGCGATGACAGGTGGTACATTTGATTTATCAACAGGTACAATTACTTCGGTAGGTTCAGGTACATTATCAGATATTACATTAGGAACTGATTTCGTAACAGGTGTTACAGAATCAAATAATGTTATCACAGTCACTAAAAACGGTGGTGCAGGTACTGATTTAACTATCGACGCTATCACAGGATTAGGGTATGATGGTGATTGGGGATTAAGTGGTACATCTACAGGTGTTTCAGCACCAGCAGTTGAACTACCATTTATTACAGGTGCGACACTTGACTTGGCAACAGGTACATTAGACTTAGTAATTAACGGAGGTTTAGAGAATACTATATCTATTGCAGGTTTCAGTACTACAAACTCAGATACTTTCGTAACAGGTACGACTGTAGATTACTCAGGTGCGACGTTAGACAGAAATGACGGTAACTCTGTTAATTTAACATCTGAACAAACACTTAGAGTAACGAGAACAGGTACAGGTACCATATTTACTGTGGCTCCTGCAGATTACAAAGCTGTTCACGTGGAATATACGATTACTGAAGGAACTGCTGCACGTTCAGGGTTCTTTACGGCAATCTTCCATAACAGTTCAGTTGAATATTCTGATTTCTCAACGGTAGATATCGGTTCATTCAGTGTATCAACAGAATTATCTGCAGATTCAAGTGGAAATGTAATTTTCACAGGGGCAGCAGGTGCAGTTGTTATCGCAAATACAAGAGCGGTAGCTATTTAATAATAAAGAATAACAATTAAAATTGAGGGAAGTCCCCCTTCCCTCAATAGCCTTAAAAAAATATAAAAAGAAACAAATAAAATGGCAAAGGAATTTATAGCAAGAAACGGACTCTCGGTAAGTGGTAAGACTTTCATCAGTAATGTGTCATTAGATGCTAGCGTTGATTCAATCTTATTACTTGATGGTGCGGAAGTTAAATATAGGAATGTAAATTCACTACCTGATACTTTTGTAACGGGTGGTACCCTTAATAGTTCAACAGGTACTGCTACATTTACAAATAATACAGGTGGTACGTTTAATGTTACAGGTTTCTTTACAACGGGTGATACTATTAATATTTACACTACTGATTCTTCATTTACCTCTGAAAGATTTGCAAATTTAGACGGTAATAAATTACATTTAACAGGTGGTACAGTAGGAATCAACACTATTGATTTCGTACCTACAGATACTCCGCCAACAGGTAATCAAGGTCAAGTTTACTTTGATAATTCACAAGATACTTTAGCCATTTATAACTCTATTAGCGGTACACATTTACACGTTGGTCAAGAAATGTGGTATAGAGTTAAAAATCAATCTGGTTCAGCAATACCTGAAGGTGTATTAGTACAGGCATCGGGTACAGATGGTAATTCAGGTAGAATCACAATCGTATCAGGTGTTACTGATGGTACTTATTCTCCATATTATATTATGGGTATTACTGTTAGTAGTATATCTAACGGTGGTGACGGATGGGTAGCTGCGTTTGGTGAAGTTAGAGGTATAGATACTACAGGCCAAGGTGGTGAAACATGGAGCGATGGTGATATATTATATGGTGACCCTAATGCTTCGGGAGGTTTAACAAATGTAAAACCAAGTTCACCAAATAATACAAACTCAATTGCAATAGTATTAAAGGCATCTGCTAATGGTAGTCTTTTTGTGAGACCTGGATTCTCACCTAATTTAGAACAAATGATTACAGGGGCTACTAACGGTCAGGTTGTGACTTATAACAGTAGTACTAATGTATATGAACCTCAAGACCCTAACAACATTTATAACAACGATGGTACTTTAGATAGTAACCGTGTCGTTGACCAAGATACCAACCACTTAACGTTTAGTGGTGATTCAGGTGTATCTATTGGTACAGGAACAACATCTCCTGTATGTGCCTTATTAGAATTAGCGAGCGAAAATCAAGGTTTACTAATACCGAGAATGACTCAGTCTCAAAGACAATCAATACCATCACCTTTACCTGGACTCTTAGTTTATTGTACTAATAGTATTTCAAACGCACAAGAAGGATTATACATGTATAAATCCCTAGGTTGGGTGAACATATTGTAATAGCCTTAATTTTAATAAAGGATAAAGACCAATTTAAATAAATAACAATGGCAACAAATGGTTTAAATTTACAAACTTCAGGTTTAACGCTGAGTACGGGTAGTGTAAAAAGAATGCTTATTGACAATACAGGTCAATTTGGTTTTGGTACATTATCACCTAGTACGGATTTTCACGTAGTAGGTTCAGGTGCGACAACAGGTGTTAGATTTGAGGGACTACCATCTTCAAGTTCAAATAGTAACTTTATGGTGGTAGATGCGAACGGTGTTGTTCAGACTCGTAGTGATATTGCTGTTGGTACAGTAGTCACTGCAGTTACAGAGAGCGACAACGTTATCACTGTCGATGATAATCAGGGGGCATCCTCTACATTAACAATCGACGCTATCACAGGAACATCTTACGATAGTTCTTGGGGTATTACTTTAGGAGGTACAGGTACAATTACCTCTTCTTTCGAACTTCCGTTTATTACAGCAGCTTCATTAACAAATGGTACATTATCGTTTACGGTTAACGGTTCACTTGAAACTGTTGCAGATGTTACAGGTTTCGCTATCACATTATCTGATGGTTCAAACACACAAACTGTAAACTTAGGTGATACTATGACTGTTACAGGCGGCGTAGGTCTTACTTCTACAGTAGGTGCTACTGATACAGTAACGATTGATTTGGATGATACGGCAGTAACATTAGGTTCATACGGTTCATCTTCTGAAGTGGCAACATTCACTGTTGACCAACAAGGTAGATTAACTGCTGCAGCTAATGTAACAATCGATGGTTCTGGTATCTCTAACAACAATGCATTTACAACAATCAACGTACCGACAGGTACTGACCCAGTTGCAAACGCTTACAACGATACCTTAAACTTTATTTCATCTGATAGTTCTGTAAACATTTCAGGTAACTCAACTACAGACACTATTGACCTTACGGTTAATATTGACTCAGTTGATTCATTCTTGACAGGTGGTACACTTAACTCACCTTCTAGCGGAACTTTAAGATTGAGATTAAACAACGGTCAATCTGATGTAGATGTTACAGGATTTAGTTTAGGTACGGCTGGTGATTCAGGTACTAACACACTTTATTTAGGTGAAACATTGACAATTGCAGGTGGTGCGGGACTAACGTCAACAGACGGTGGTAATGGTACAATCACAATTGCGATGGATAACACATCATTTACATTATCTGATGGTACTAATACACAGACAGTTGAATTAGGTGATACTATGACTGTTACAGGTGGTGTAGGTCTTACTTCTACAGTAGGAGCTACTGACACAGTGACAATTGACTTAGATGACACGGCAGTGTCTGTAGGTAGTTATGGTTCGGCTTCTGAAACAGTTACATTTACTGTTGACCAACAAGGTAGATTAACTGCGGCTTCTGAGCAAACAATCTCTATTACTTCATCTGAAGTATCTGATTTCACAACTGCTTCTGAAACAGCAATCTTCACGGCAGCTAACTTCGTAGATTCTACAGGAGCTTCGGGTATTGATTTCACTGTAACTGCGGGGGCAAGTGTAACTGCATCTTTAATTAATTCATCTATTAACACGGCAGGTACTACAGGTACAGGTTCAGTTGATTTGGGTGGTACATTGACATTAGCGTCTGCTGACGGTTCATTAGTTATCTCAGATAACGGTTCAGGTACATTAGACTTTAGTGTTGATGTTTCTTCAGTTGACTCGTTTGTAACAGGTGCTACTTTATCTTCAGGTACTTTGACATTATCATTAAATAACGGTCAACCTGACGTAACTGAATCAGGATTTGGTATTACCGTTGCAGGTGATGATGACTCATCAGTTGTCAACTTAGGTAGTACAATCTCAGTATTAGGTACGGCACCAATCTCAACTGCACAGAACGCGGGAGCGGTTACTGTAAGTTTAGATGATAGTGGTGTAACTGCAGCGTCTTATGGTTCTGCAAGTGAAACGGTAACCTTTACAGTCGATGCTAAAGGTAGATTAACGGCAGCTTCTGAGCAAACAATCTCTATTACTTCATCTGAAGTATCTGATTTCACAACTGCTTCTGAAACAGCAATCTTCACGGCAGCTAACTTCGTAGATTCATCAGAGATTGATTTCACTGTAACGGCAGGTGCAAGTGTAACCGCAGCGTTAATTGACGGTTCAATTGCAAACGCAAGACTTGCTAACTCATCTATGACATTTAACGCACCAACAGGAACAGACCCTGTAGTTTCGTTAGGTGATACATTAAACTTTACTTCATCAGACGGTTCTGTAACTATTGCAGGTGACTCAGGTACTGATACTATCGATTTAGTTGTTGATTCAACAAATATTGATAACATCTACACATCTGATGGTACTTTAAGTGGTGCTAGAACAGTAACACAAGGGGGTAATACATTAGCGTTTACGGGTGGTGATTTCACAGTTGACGGGACTACGTTCTCTGTTGATGATTCACAAAATGCTGTCGGTATTGGGGTAGCTGCACCTGATGCTACGGCAGTCTTAGAGGTTGCATCTACATCTAAAGGTTTCTTATTCCCAAGGATGTTAGAATCTGACAGAAATGGTATAACGTCACCAGCAACAGGTTTGATGGTATATCAGACTGACGGTGATGAAGGTGTATATATTAGAAAGTCATTTGGTTGGGTTCAAGTAATCTAATTTTATTAGATAAAGATTTATAATATAATTTGTA
>Ga0181572_10002891_pt1 | contig 12173 bp, 9 predicted proteins | sample 101ome_26_FD_133004 | JGI IMG/M metagenome (GOLD analysis project Ga0181572, IMG submission 133004) | Coastal salt marsh microbial communities from the Groves Creek Marsh, Skidaway Island, Georgia - 101408AT metaG (megahit assembly) | ecosystem: Environmental > Aquatic > Marine > Intertidal zone... | reverse complement strand
GGCGGCAAAATTGGTTTCGGCATATTCCGGCGAGTTGTAGAGATACATGCCCACTTTGGAGTTATGGCTCAGACCCGAATCAATCAAACCTTGTGCGAGACGCGCGGCGCGATCCTCATAGTCTTGCCAGGTTATCCGCCTTTCCCCCTGAATCAGCGCGATATGCTCGGGTACTGCATCGGCGACGGATTCCCAGATCAGCGAAAAATGTGACTGCATCGCGGTCTCTCTCTTGTTAGTGTTAAGGCGTTTTACTGAGCAGTCTTGCTACCGCCCGTGACACTGCCACTTCGCCCTGGTCGAAGTAGGCATCGTGATTTTCTTCAATGCTGGCGAGATCATATAAATAGTTAACCATCAAACCGGCGGATTGATGCAGTCCCTTCTCGCTCAGGTCCGCCGCCCAGTGAATGGCGTGCAAACTAGCGCCATTACCGAGATGAAAACGGGCGACGGGATCAATCGGCTGATTGCCGTTTCCGCGCGCATTCGCCAAATACTGTGCACACAGGGTCAGTAGTTCCTCGCGCTTTGCTTCAGATGTGTCTGCTCCTGCTACACGGACTGCAGATCTCAATTCATGAAGGTCGATATTGAAACGTTCCTGATGTGAATCGAGCCACTTGCAAAAACCTGGCACGGGCGAGAGCGTCACGAACCGCTTGGCCTTGGGGTGGCGTTTACCGACTTCCTCCACGACCTGTTTGATCAGAAAGTTGCCAAAGGACACGCCAGCCAGCCCCGGGTGGCAGTTGCTGATCGAATAGAACACCACGGTATCGAGGTCTTTCTGATTTGCGGGCTCCGCGGTCTTGTCTATGAGAGGCGCGATAGCCGTGGGAACACCAGAGGTGAGGGCCACTTCAACAAATACGAGCGGATCATCCGGCATTGCGGGATGGAAAAAGGCAAAGCACATGCGGTTCTCGCGGAGTCGCGAGCGCAGATCCTCCCAGCCCCGAATTTCGTGCACGGATTCGTATTGGATGATGCGCTCGAGTACTGACGCCGGGGAGTTCCAGTCAATGGTCCGGAGTTCGAGAAAGCCACGATTGAACCAGGAGATGAACAAGTGCTTCAGGTCCGATTCGACGGGCTTGAGGTGTGGATTTTCTGGGAGTGATCGCAATAAATCTCCCCGCAGCTTAACCAGTACGGCGGTCGCTTCAGGAGCCATATTCATGCGGCGAAATAGCTTAACTCTGGGGGCCTCCACCGCGCGGCTCAGCGCACTTAAATTTTCAGCGCTCGGGATGGTTTCGTAGTCGCGGGCGGCGGCGAGAACCGCTTCGCTGGCTACGTCAAATTCACTGGAGAGCGCCTCGAAGAAAAGCAGCCGGTTAGCGTCATCCAGCGCCTGGAAGTCCGCGATCACCTCGCAGGCCAAAGCAAGGCCCGATGCTTCACCACGATGATGCAGCAGCTGCTGGCATTTGGTGAGCAGGTCGCTCGACGGCGCGATAGCGGCGGCGTGCCGACGCTTGGCAAGGATGTTTTTCCCGGCATTGATGACCGAACTTAAAAGGCCACCCAAGCCGCTGACCGGTGTGCGCTCTGCCTCTGTAGGGGGGTGCACGCTTTCGCTCATAGCACTTTTCCGAGTGACTTGGCGCCACTATATCCAACTCGGCCCCTGCCTCTCTACCGTTAGCGCTAAATCCTTGCGCATGATCAACCGCCAGTCACTAATCTGTTGACTATGTTGAAAAATTCTTGAATGGTGGCCCTTTTTTCGCGCTCGAATGTCGATGTTAGAAATGGTGTTTGTCAAATCTGATCACACGATATCCGCGCACTACGATCAAATGCTGGTCGCCGCGAACCTGCTGCCGCTGGGTGAGCGGCTAAGAGCGCAGTTGATAGAGGATATCGAAACATTGCTCTTTATTACCGGCAATGATGAATTGCTCGCGAATGATGCATGGGGCCAACAATCTATCGGGCTGCGCAATATCTACACGACGCCATTGAATTTATTGCAAGCGGAGCTGCTGCGTCGCGTTCGTATTGATAAGAATTCGGATACGCAGCGCGCCTTGATGGTCACGATGGCAGGTATCGCCGCTGGCATGCGCAATACTGGCTAGTGCGCGGCGTGAATTGAGGTGTTAGCTCCAGGGCGCGCGATTTTTTTCGCGATCCCGCCATATCGCAAAAAGCAGTGCGCACAGCATAAATAACATTACGACTGAAAAGGGCAGGGCGCCGATGATCATGACAGAGCGCAAGGCGTCCATTCCACCGGCGAACAGCAGCGTGATAATCACCAATCCCAGCAAAACACTCCACAGCACCACATGACGGGGCCGGACTCCGTCCGGCGCGCCACCCGAGACAATGGTGTTGATGACCAGTACTGCGGAGTCTGCGGACGTTACCAGATAGGTGATGAGCAATAAGACGCAAAGCGCGGAGACGGGCAGCACCCATTCTTGCGAGAACAGCGTGTTGACGGTGGCAAAGAGTTGTGCGGATAGATCGGCTTCCAATATTGCGCCGTTAGCGACACCGGATAGTTCGAGATCCAGCGCCGTGCCACCAATGATGCAGAACCAGGCGAAGCACATCAATGAGGGCAGAATAATGGCGCCGAACACGTACTCACGAATCGTCCTGCCTTGAGACACGCGGGCGAGAAACAGCCCGACAAACGGGGTAAAGGCGATCCACCATGCCCAATAAAAAATGCTCCATTCAGATTGCCAGTTACTGAGCGCTTGTCCTACGGCTGTGCCGTCGTTTTCCCAGACCGTCAGCGACATGGGTCCAATGGCACCGATGTATTCGATTAATCCCGCCACGAACATCTCGCCGGCGAAAACAGTCGCGCCGAAGCCGATAAAAATGATCAGCAGCAGCCAGGACAGCGCCATATTCAGATTGGATAGCCATCGAATACCCCGCCCAATGCCGGAGAGCGCAGACAGCATGGCGGCGAGAGTGAGGAAGATGACCGCGAGCGATAGTGCCAGCAAGCTCGGGCTGCCCGCATCGACCAGCCAGCCCCACTCGGTGATTTGATGGGCGCCGAAGGTAAGTTGATTCACTCCGTAGCCTACGGTCACACCAATGCCGATGATCGTCGCCAGTATCGCAGCGGCGTCTACGACAGCGCCCACTCGACGGCCCGCTTCGGGACCCATGACCGCGGTGAAGGGCGATCGAATCGTCAAGGGCATATTTCTACGGTAGGCGAAGTAGGCCAGCGACATCCCCACCATGGCGTAACATCCCCATGGAGTCAGACCATAGTGGAGTAGCGTCCACTTATAGGCAGCCGGTAAATTATTGGGTTCGAGCGCGGTGCTCGCACCCATGATGACATCGGGATTGTTGGCGAAGTGTGCCAAAGGTTCTGCGGTAGAGTAGGTCAGCATGCCGACGCCAATGCCGGCGCCAAACATCATTGAGAACCACGCAAAGCGACTGAACTCAGGCGCATCCTCCCGCGCGCCAAGGCGGATGGAGCCAGTGGCGGGAATCAAGGCGAGCAGCAGGCTCATGGCCATAAAAGTGGCCGACGCGTAGATGTACCAACTGCCGAAGACGTCGATGGTCCCGGCCTGAATATCCATTAGTATGTCGCCGGCGTCGCGAGCCAGTGACGCCCACAGCACCAAACTCACCACCATCATTTTGACGGTGATCGACACCCATCGATTTTGTCCCGAATAAAATCCCTCTCGTTCAACAGGTGTCGGAATAGCGGTCATTACATCTCCTGCGGTTGAGTGGCACTGGTCAGCTGCTTAGGAGGCAATGCCACAAGCCTATTTGCTAGGGCATTGAGCGTCGATGCCAGCGCGCTTTGAGCGGCAATATCGGAACGGTCAGTCCAAGCTTTAAGCCTATCAGCTATCTCGGCGTCTCGCAGGTTGGCGCCCAAGGCGGCGTCCGCAGACGCCAAATCGGCATACAGTCCGCCCAGTTCTTCGCGCAGCGTCGGTGTGCGACGCAGAAGCTGGTCAACATAGGCTAGAGCGATCACTGGCGCGGCCGGCCAGGTGACGGGAAGTTGCTGTTGCGGGTTGAATATCGAGCCCTGGTTGGCGAGCTCAGCAGCAGCAATTTCGTTAGCACTCAGGTAATCACTCGGTGTCAGCGCGAAGACGTCGATACCTCTCGTAATTTCGGTGCCATATATCCGACCGTTGTACCAGTAGGTGGACCAATAGCCCCCCGTCACTAAGTCTTCTTCGTCGATCGCTCCTCGGTCGAAGTAGGCGATCTCCGTGGGAGCGGAAGAGTCGGTGAAGTCGATAATGGAAAGCCCGCCCTGATACCAAGCCTGTACAAAAATATCGCGACCCGGTACCGGGATAATCGAGCCGTTATGGGCCACGCAGTTTTCGCTCTCCCGCTGTGGCGCGGGTATCTTGTAGTGGCTGCGGAATACCAACTTCCCATCCACGATATCGTAAATCGCATCGGCGCCCCAATTGAGGGGGTCATAGGCGCGGCAGCGCGGGCGGGTTCCACCCCCCCACTCGTCAGTGAACAGCACTTTGCTACCGTCATTGTTGAAGGTGGCGGAGTGCCAATAGGCAAACCCGGTATCGCTGACTGCATCGATGCGCTCAGGTTGTCGCGGATCACTGATGTCAAAGAGAATGCCGTTACCGGAGCAGGCCCCCGCTGCAATATTGAGGCTCGGGAAAACGGTGATGTCGTGACATTCGTCTGTGCGACTGGTTTCCTGCGTGTCATCTCCGTGATCCCCGCCCCGCCACAGTCCAGCCAGTACCCCCGTTGCCGGGTCGGCGAATACGGTGGGGCTGTCGATGATTCTCGACGCCGCCGGGTCGGCGACTGGGATTTCGACGACATCGATGCGAAACAGCGCGGTCCGATCATCTCCCGGTGATTCGTCTATGCATCCCGCCAGCTCCTCCTCGTCCCTTACGCGCGAGATGCCGGAGTTATAAACGATGATCTTCCCGTCAGGTCCCGGACCCGATACGACTGAGTGGGTATGGGATCCGCGACACGTCTGCACGACCCCCACTTGTCGAGGTTGTGTAATGTCGCTGATGTCGAAAATGCGTAAGCCGCGGAATCGTTCTTCGCTGATTTCCTCCTCGATACCTTGAAGGCCACAGTCGACCCGACCGCGAGCCTCTTCTACTGACATGATCAGCAGGTCATCCACGATGGAAACATCACCTTGTCCTCCCGGGCACACGACCGACGCCTGAAGTGCGGGAACACCGTCGTGCTCGAGTCGGTATACGTTGAAGCCGTGATAGCTACCCGCAATCATGAGGTCGTCGCGAAAAGCGATATCGGTATTGGAAAAGCTGAGTAGCGGTGCGCGTGGCTCGGGTTTTTCTGCGTCCTCTTCCGGGTCGCCTTCCTCGATTGCAGTCGATTCCCCTGCGGCGCTTGAGCTAGATACAGCAATGCCATCCGTAGGGTCTGGATCCGGCGTGCCCCCTGAGAGATGGGCGTGAGTAGACCCGTTCGGAGGCGCCGTTATGTCATCTCCGTTAGGCGTTTGCGTGTCTTCGGTGGGGTTATGTTCAGGTGCTGCTTTGCTGGCGGCGAGAAAACGGTTGGGTGGCAGATCTGCGGGATTTGCGGGGTCATAAAAGCCGGCGGGTTTTTCCAGTACGGCGACTTTTCTCAGATTCCAGATCGCTTCTTCGGCGTCGTGCAGCCCCCCTGCCAGGTTGGCTCTGGGATCGTCCGACAACCCCACCAGCAGATCGTGCATTCTTTCGATTTCTTTGGTTTGGTCGTTGGTAATATCGGTGGTGAATTCAAACAGGACGGGGTCATAGGCTGCGCCAGGCTGTTCGAGGAGTGTCTCGACCATTTCAACGGCGCCTTCGTGATGGGCGATCATGAGCGTCAGAAATTGTCGATCAAACGCGGTCCCGCTCGCAGCCGCCAACGCCCCCATTTGTATTGGCGATGCCATGCCGCGCATCGTGTGCGCGCCGGCGTGATTATCGTGGGCCGCGGTGGATTCTCCCCGGTCCAGTAGCCATCCCTCCATGAACGCGATCTCATCGCTCTGCGATGCCTTTATCCGACCCGCAGCCTCCAGAACCTCGGGTGAATTCGTTCTGGTGTCTGCCAATACCGACATTTCCAGCGCCTGTTGGTGATGCGGAATCATGTCCTGCATAAAGCGCACGTCGACGCCGCTGTAACTGGTGTTGGCAATCTGTATGGCTTCTTCGGCGCTGAGCAGACGCGGTGCCATGCCGGGTGCGCTGGGTTGAATAATAGGGGCGGAGTCAGTCGCGTCGGCGGTCGTCGAAAATAGAAGAAGACCCGAGAGTAAAAGCGGTGCGGTGCGCATAGTAGATCGCTCAAATGGTGGGCTAAGGCGAGCGTAATCTAACAGATCGATGCCCATTGCGCGCCGACAGCGCGTTCTGGTTTTCATCGAATGGGCGGCTCTGGCGCGGGTGGGCGGGTGTATACCCGATTAGCGCTTCAACGTGCTCTGGAGATCGGCGAGGTGGGCGAGACCGGCGACGCCCAAAATTACGGCAACAATGAGTGGCGGTGTGCCTGCAAGGGCAAGCTGCATTGCCAGCAACAACAGTGCGCCCGACACAAGGTGGAGTAGGAGTGGCGGCACCCCCGGCGCGCCAAGGCGCCGATGTCGCCGCGTCAGCCAAATGGCCTCGAGCGCCATCGTGGCCAATATCACATTGATCAGGTTACCCAGAGAAAGCCAGTCTGGCACCGGTCAGGCTCTGGCAAGGCCCAACAGCTGCGCCAAATCTTTGAAAAACACCCGTATATGGGCAACGGGTCTTTTACGAACCAGTTTCTTGGTTGTGTAGGACTGCCAGGTCAGCGTCTGCACGTCTGGATCCTTGCACATGGCGACAAACTTTTCCCGACGTTTATCGGTCCCGTACCAAAAGCGTTGTAGCAGTCCCAGTACCCAAAAGACCCTGCCGTGGAGTTTCATGAAGCGCTTTCGCGCACAGGCGAGCGCCCGAGCGTCACCCGTTTCAAGAAATGCATGCACGGCATCGGCCGCGAGCCTGCCACATAGCATCGCGTAGTAAATGCCTTCGCCCGACGCGGGAGCAACGACACCCGCGGCGTCGCCCGATACCAAAACCGCGCGACCGTCATCCCATCGCTTCATGGGTTTCATTGGGATCGGTGCACCCTCTTTGCGTTTGGTAGTGGCATCACTCAGGCCCACGTCTTCGCGCAGCGCGGCGACAGACGCTTTTGCGGAAAAATCTTTGTGAGCGCTACCGACACCAATGCTGGCGTTTCGGCCATGTGGGAATACCCACGCATAAAAATCTGGGGACAGACGCCCCTGATACCAGACGTCGCAGCGGTCCGGGTCATAGGCTTTCCAGTTTTGATCGTCCGGCACCTCAATAATTTCGTGATAGGCCAGTACCCAGGGTGTTTTTTCAGCGTCAGGGATGGTGGCGCGTGCCACTGCCGAGCGCGCGCCGTCTGCCCCAATCACACTGCGCGCGGTGACAGTCAAGGTTCGCGGATTTTCGTCTTTGGTTTGATAGGTCAGCGCAACGATGTCGCCTTCATAATGCAGGGATTTAAAAACGCCTGCGACGACGGTGGCGCCAGAGGCTCGCGCCCGCTCTCGCAGCCAGGGATCGAACTCATCGCGATCCACCATGCCGACAAAGGTGCCATCGATGGGCATATCAACGGACTCGCCGCGGGGCGAAACCATGCGAGCCGACCGAATGCGGGCCACCAATAAGTGCTCCGGGATATCAAATTCCTCGAGGAGGCAGGGCGGAATTGCGCCGCCACAGGGCTTGATGCGAAATCCACGCTCGAGCAATAAGACTTTAAGTCCCCGTCGCGCAAGATCGTTGGCGGCCGTGGCACCCGATGGGCCACCACCCACGACAATAGTGTCGTACTCGGTTTCAGCGTGGGTCATGATCAGCTCCCTTCTCTAGCACTGACGCCGGCTTCAGCGAGTGCGATTTCGCCAAACGAGGGCGCGGAGGTATTGCGTTCAGCGCCCCAGTTCGCGATGTGAATGTGGCGAGCCAAGTTGGCTGCCACAACAAAAAGAATCCCTTCGGAAACAAATACCAAGCCATAAGCGATCGCCGGTTCATGGAGCCAGTGCCGCGTGATATCCACTGCCACGGTCCCCAGGAAGCCGCCGAGAGCGAAGGCAATCGCTTGCGCTGCACCCCACAGTCCCATGCGAATTCCCTCGCGCTTTCCCTGGCCTGCACTGGCCAGCACCATCATTGCGCCGATGGCGGCCACCGCAAAGCCGCCGTTAGCGGTGCCCAGCAGGAATACATTCGCCTCTAGTGGCCATGCGCGACTTGTAAGTCCGCCCCAGCAAAGCATGAATAGCGCGATCGCTGACAGCAGGCAGCCGCCGCGAATCCACAAGCGCAGCAAAGCGGCGCCTCGTGACTTAAACAGTAGTGTTGATCCGGCCATGGCCGCCATGCCCAACAACACCCCCGCATGCTGTACCCCCGCAAGTTGGGTCGATTCACCGGGTGTGCGTCCAAAAACCAGCCCCGCAAACGGCTCTAGAATCAAATCCTGAGCCGAGTAGGCGAGCATCGATACAAAAACGAAAATCGTAAAAATGCGCGCTTGGGGTTCGCGCCAGACTTCTCTGAGTGCGGCGCCGAAAGCCGCTCCTTCAACGCTTTGCGCACGTATCGCTTCGTCAGTCGTCGTCTCGCGCTCCACCCCCCGAATGGCCAGCACCGTAATCGCTAACGCACTGATCGAGACAGCCGCAGTGACCTGCATTAAGCGAGCGGGAGAGAAGGGGTCCAGAAAGTGACCCGCAACGCCCGCCGTTACTGCGAATCCGATGATCATCATGAACCAGACCAAAGCGGCGGCTGCGGGTTTGCGCTCAGGAGCCACCTGTTTCGCGAGCAACGCCAGCAGCGATGTACCGGTGGCGCCGGTGCCAACCCCAATCGCAAAGAATCCCAGCGCCGCCACCGCAACCCCATACCCGAGGTGCTGTGGCATCAAAGTAGTGCCGAATGAGGCCAATAGGCCGCCAAGGGCCAATACGCACATGCCGCCCAGAATCCAGGGTGTGCGTCGCCCTCCGATATCCGAACCGTACCCAATTCGGGGCCGTGCGAGCTGGACAACATGATGAATGGTGACCAGAAACCCGGGTAGTGTCGCCGCAAGTGCCAGTTCCACCACCATGATGCGATTAAGCGTCGAAGTGGTCAGTACAACGATGCCGCCGAGCGCCGTCTGTATCAGACCCAGTCGCACGATATGCCACCAGCTGAGATGAGTTGAAGCGCTCACGTCAGCCACCCGCCTAGACCCACTGCTGTGCCCATCATGCCCAGCACATAGAGGGACACGCCGGTCGCGTTATACCAAGGTGCGAGTGCTCGTGGGTCGGTCAGCAGTTTTCTCATAGCCAATATTTGAGCGCTCACCACCAACGCGACGGCGCCGGCAGATAGCGGTAGTTGCCACTGCAATAAAAGGGTGATGACCACCAGCTGAGGGATGAGCATAAAGAAGCAAGCAACTTGGGCTGCTCGCTCGCGACCGAGTTGTGCCGGTAGAGAGCGAATGCCCATCTTGAGATCGCCGTCGATACTCTTGAAGTCGTTGAGCGTCATGATTCCATGCGCGCCGATGCTGTAGAGGAGGGCGACCCAAAGAATGCGACTGTCGGGTAGCTCGCCGCCGAGTACAATTGCGGCGCCAGTAACCCACGCGAGTCCTTCGTAACTGAGTGCAACGGCGCTATTGCCCCACCAGCCATTCAGCTTTAGTCGCAGTGGCGGCGCACTATAAGCCCAGGCGAGTAAGAGTCCAACAAATGTGGCGGCACCAATCCACGGGCCCAGTGACAAAGCCCAAGCTTGTGCTAGTAGGGTCCAGAGCATGGCGAAAAAGAGTGCCGTTCTGCCCGGTGCGCGACCCGAGGGAATCGGACGCTGAGGCTCATTGAGCGCATCGACCTCACGGTCAAACCAATCGTTAACGACCTGACTGGCACCACAGACGAGGGGTCCGGTCAGCGTCATGCCCGCCAGTAAGGCCCAGACGCTCTGTTCGGCGCTCGATCCCGCTGAAATCCACCCGCACAGGAAAGCCCACATGGGCGGGAACCACGTAATCGGTTTGAGGAGTTCAAGCAGTGCGCCCGGCGACGCCCTGCCAACTGCTACGTTGACCGGGGCAGACTGATCCATGGGGCCATGGTGGCCGCCAGTTCGGGGGAAGTCAATTTGATTTTACAGCCTCAGTGTCAAGTTTTGAGGCCATCTCGCGTCAAGCGACGCTATCTTCTGAATCGCCAATATCGAATCGGCGCAGTTTGGTGTAGAGGCTTTGTCGGCTTAAGCCGAGCAATTCAGCGGCGGCGGCGCGGTTATCTTGGGTCAGCTTCAGTGCCGCTTCGATGCAAAGTGCCTCGATGACATCGGTGGATTCCCGAACCAGCTGCTTGAGCGGCACTCGCCCAACTCGCCCAGTGATCTGTTCAATCGAGCGCGGCAGGTGTACCTCGGTGCTCTGCTCGCTGCCGATACGGCGGCCTACGTCGCGAATGAACATTAATATTAGGGACTGCCCGCCCCGCTGGGTTTGCACGGCCGATAACTCAATATCGAGCTGCGTACCGAATTCAGTGCGCAAGACCGAACTAAAAAGTTGTAGCGGCTTGTCGGCGCGGATGTTGCCCAACAGAACATCCAGATCGACCAGCGACCGACCCAGCCAGCGATCGGCGCGGCGCCCCGTTGCTTGTTGCGCGTCTTGGATGCCAGCCATCTCCAGATAAGCCGTGTTTGCGGCAATGACCATTCCCGCGCTATCAGTGATCAAGATGCCATCGGGTGAGGCATTAAAACTGTCGTCGTTCAGGCTTTGGTCTGTCGAGTTCTCTGATGCTGCAGCGATGCGAATGAGGAGTCGTGTCTCGTTCCCCTGACGAAGGCAGGTGACCCCGGTGTGAAGGGGCTCACCATCTGCGCTCGAGACTTTCCCTTGAATCACTGCAGTGGTACTTCGAGCCTCGCGCTGCAGTTCTGTGAGTGCGCGGGCTCCGTCAGCATCGAGTCCCACTGGAAAAACGCGCCCCACCAGTGCCCCCTCATCGAGTCCGAGCAGAGCAAAGGCCGCAGTATTCGCCTCAAGTACCCTGCCCGAAAGGTCGTCCACCACAATAAAGCCTTCCGCCACCATCTCCAGCATGCGTCTGTAGCGCGCTTCGAGTCGACGGTTGCTCCAATAATCCTGCTCTAGAGTCCGTTGGGCGTTCACCAGCTGTTGCCGCAAATTGGTCTCGCTGCGCAGATCAAGGCAAGCAATGTGTAGGGTGGTAGATGTGGTGTCAGCGCAGACCCAGCAACTCACCGGCACTGTTTCGTCGGCGTTGGAGGTAAGCAGTGCGAGGTCGACTCGGTGCACGTGGCCGGGGTCAGCCTGAGCGGCGGTGAACGCATCAAGGGTGGCCTGGGCGTCAGATTCGCGCACCCATTGGCTGAATGGTGTCCCGATCAATGTGTCTTTGGGCAGCAGTCGCTGCAGGCTGGTATCTGACCTGATATCCGCGATGAATAACGATTCGTTCAGCGTGAACTGTAAATCCGACAGGCTCGCGAGCAGGGATTCGTGGCTTTCTGGAGGGGAACTTGACACCTTTTTGACCTCGCTACGGGGAAGGTGTCGCGTTAAGTTGACACCTCGGGTCGGATGTTGCGCAGTCTCGCACACTAAAACCGTCAGAAAAACCCCTTCGATAGCGCTTTTTAACCCCAAAAAATGAGCGCTAAGTGTCTAAAAATATTAAGTTTCAAAATGTAAAAAAGGTTTGACAGTCAATCGGCCGGACTCTACTCTGATTTCTATAATAACTGCCGTAGCGCTTGCTGCGGCTGGAGGTAGTGATGAGCGTAAGTCAGCCGGCGGCGCACCGGCAGAAGCAGACGCTATATACCCCGGCAGAACGCGCCCGTCGTGACGCTTCCGGCTGGACTGTAGTGCAGGGGGTCTTGGCGCCGCTGCAATTCTTGGCGTTTGCCATCAGCCTGTGCCTAGTGATCAATTTCTTGCTCAATGGCGTCGGATTCGGTGCGGCCACCGTGTCGGTCATGGTTAAAACCACGTTGCTCTACGCGATTATGGTGACGGGCGCGATCTGGGAAAAAGCGGTATTCGGGCGCTATCTTTTTGCGCCTGCT
>Ga0181572_10002887_pt1 | contig 12183 bp, 10 predicted proteins | sample 101ome_26_FD_133004 | JGI IMG/M metagenome (GOLD analysis project Ga0181572, IMG submission 133004) | Coastal salt marsh microbial communities from the Groves Creek Marsh, Skidaway Island, Georgia - 101408AT metaG (megahit assembly) | ecosystem: Environmental > Aquatic > Marine > Intertidal... | reverse complement strand
TGGTGCCCAGGAGAGGACTCGAACCTCCACGACCTTGCGGTCACTGGCACCTGAAGCCAGCGCGTCTACCAATTCCGCCACCTGGGCAGGTGTGCTGGCGCGGCGTTTAAGCGGAGTGCTTGGGAGTGTCAACGGTCTTTGTCGGCCGTATCAACGGAAATTGGACGTAGTGCCTTGTACGGGCTGCCATGCGGCGGTAAACCGGCCGCAGAAACGTGAGGTGTATAATGTCGAAATTGGTCACGATCTTTGGCGGCTCCGGCTTTGTTGGCCGCTATGTCGCGCGCCGTATGGCGAAGCAGGGCTGGCGCGTGCGTGTTGCTGTGCGCAACCCGAACGAAGCGATGTTCGTGAAGCCCTATGGCGTCGTTGGTCAGGTCGAGCCGGTGTTGTGCAACATCCGTGATGACGCCAGCGTTGAGGCCGCGCTCCAAGGTGCATCGGCTGTTGTCAATTGCGTTGGCATCCTAATGCCAAAGGGCAAGAACACCTTTGACGCTGTTCAGGAGCAAGCACCGGGCCGGATTGGCCGCCTTGCCGCCAAAAATGGCGTAGGGAAGGTTGTCCATGTTTCGGCTATTGGTGCCGATGTGAATTCAGAGAGCACCTACAGCCGCACAAAGGCGTTGGGCGAAGAGGCGCTTTTGGCGGCGTTCCCGTCAGCTGTTATCCTGCGACCTTCCGTGATTTTTGGAAACGAAGATCAGTTCTTCAACCGTTTCGCCCAAATGGCCCAGCTCTCCCCCATTTTGCCGCTTGTCGGCGCGGAGACACGTTTTCAGCCGATCTATGTGGATGATGTGGCGCAAGCTGTGGAGCACGCCGTGCTGACCGATGTCGAAGCGGGTGTCTATGAGCTTGGTGGTCCGGATGTCATGACATTCCGACAGTTGATGGGGCTCATGCTTGGTGTGATCCGGCGTCGTCGCCTCTTGGCGAACATTCCCTTTGGCGTAGCGGGCATTATGGCTTCGGTTTCCGAGCTGGCGGCAAAGATGACCCTTGGATTGGTTCCGCCCGTTATCACCCGAGATCAGGTCGCTGACCTGAAATCCGATAATGTCGTCTCGAATAATGCGCGAGGGCTAGATGCCTTTGGTATCGAAGCCACCGATATTGAGTCGGTGCTTCCCGATTATCTTTGGCGTTTCCGTCCTTCCGGACAGTACGCGGCGATCAAGGAATCTGCGAAGAACCTACGCGAAATCTAAAGAGTAAGGCGCGACCATGATCGAAAACACCTATCTGGTCGCGCTTTTCCTTGGCTTGATTGAAGGCTTGACGGAATTCATTCCTGTCTCGTCGACTGGTCATCTTCTCCTGACCAGTTATTTCATCGGTTTTGAGAGTGCGGGTCGGACGTTCGAGGTGGTGATTCAGCTTGGGGCAGTTTTGGCACTTCTGCTGGTCTATTTTGCCAAGCTGGTAGATGTAGTGCTGCGTTCCGCCTCTGACCCCTCAGCGCGAAAATTCATCCTATCAGTTTTGGTGGCTTTCTTGCCCGCCGCTGTAATCGGCGTTTTGGCGCATGACATTATCAAAACTGTCTTCTTCGAAACGCCCACGTTGATCGCGTCGATGCTGATCATTGGCGGCGTGGTTCTTTTGTTGGTTGACCGATGGGTCGGCGCACCGCGTCACGAAGATGCGATGGCGTTCTCCCTGCCAATGGCTTTCAAGATCGGCTTGATTCAGTGTCTTGCGATGATCCCCGGTGTCTCGCGCTCGGGGGCGACAATCGTGGGCGCGTTGATGCTTGGTTCAAGCAAGCGGGCCGCCGCTGAGTTTTCCTTCTTTCTGTCGATGCCGACTATGATGGGTGCATTTACCTATGATTTGTGGAAATCGCGCGACATGCTCGATGGCTCTGCAATGACAGAGATCGCCATCGGTTTTGCGATGGCATTTATAAGCGGGCTTATCGTTGTGCGCTGGCTTCTGAACTTTGTGAGCCGTCATGGCTACGCCATATTTGGCTGGTGGCGAATCGTTTTCGGAAGCTCAGCGCTCTTTTTTATATGGCTCTAGCGCCATAAAGGTAACAATTAGTTACCTATAATGAGAGAAATTTAACGACCCGAACGCTTGATAAGCTAAAATTTAACCTTTTAGGTCACCTATGCTGACTTTTCATTTCTCTCGGGTCCGTGTAAGGGAAGCAGTCTCTAAAGGATGGAGGGGTCTGTGGCTGTTCAGAAAATGCTCAAATTCGTAGACGTTGACCGGTCGATGCCGGAGAAGCGTTCGGCGGGGGAGCGTCGCGCGGATTTTGATGAAATCTACGCGCAGTACGCAAAAGACAAAGCTGAAGAGCAAGCATCACGCTGTAGCCAGTGTGGCGTGCCCTATTGCCAGTCGCATTGCCCCTTGCACAACAATATTCCCGACTGGCTGCGCCTCACCGCTGAAGGACGGCTTCAGGAAGCCTACGAAATCAGCCAAGCAACCAACACGTTCCCCGAAATTTGTGGCCGTATCTGCCCGCAAGACCGCCTTTGTGAAGGCAATTGCGTGATCGAGCAGTCAGGTCACGGCACGGTCACCATCGGCTCGGTTGAGAAGTATATTACCGACACCGCTTGGGAAAACGGCTGGGTCAAGCCCATCGCCCCCGCGCAGGAGCGCAGTGAGAGTGTCGGCATCATCGGAGCTGGCCCTGGCGGCCTTGCTGCGGCCGATATGCTGCGGCGCGAAGGTGTGCAGGTGACGGTTTATGATCGCTACGACCGCGCTGGCGGCTTGCTTACATACGGTATTCCTGGCTTCAAACTTGAAAAAGATACCGTGATGCAGCGGATCGAACAGCTGGAACAAGGTGGTGTCGAATTCGTACTTAACTGCACAGTCGGTGACGACATCTCGTTTGATGCGATCCGCGGCAAGCATGATGCAGTTCTCATCGCGACTGGTGTGTACAAGACCCGCGATCTAAAGGCACCGGGTGCCGACCTGAATGGCGTCGTTCGCGCGATTGACTACCTTACCGCGTCCAACCGCAAAAGCTTCGGTGACGACGTGCCGGAATTCGACAGCGGCGAGTTGAACGCAGAAGGCAAGAAGGTCGTCGTCATTGGCGGCGGTGACACCGCCATGGACTGCGTTCGCACAGCCATTCGCCAAGGTGCTGATAGCGTCAAATGCCTGTACCGCCGCGACCGTGCGAACATGCCCGGTTCACAGCGTGAAGTTGCCAACGCCGAAGAGGAAGGCGCTGAATTTGTTTGGCTTTCCGCACCAAAGGGCTTTGCTGGCGAAGGCGATGTGACTGGCGTTGAAGTTCAGAAGATGCATTTGGGCGCACCTGATGCAACAGGCCGCCAGACCCCCGAGCTGATCGAGGGCTCCGAATACATCGAAGAAGCCGATTTGGTGATCAAGGCGCTTGGTTTCGAGCCAGAAGACCTCCCGAAACTTTGGGGTGTTGAAGGGCTGGAGGTGACCCGTTGGGGCACCATCAAGGCTGCGTTTGAGACTGGGCAAACAAGCTTGGACGGCGTCTTCGCCGTGGGCGATATCGTCCGTGGTGCGAGCCTTGTAGTTTGGGCGATCCGCGATGGGCGTGACAGCTCGAAAGCGATCTTGGACTACCTCAACGAAACCGCCAGCATGGCGGCTGAATAGCCCAAAACGTTGATACACAACTGATGCACAACCGATGCACATTCCATGCATACGCGTCTGCATCAAAGCGGAGCAGAATGGTCAGCGCTGCTGACGGGTAACGGAAATGAGCACAAACGCGCGCTTAACAAAGATGGCAGTAAGGAAAGCCTTTTCAGGGCTGGCCTTGTGCGTCTTGGCCTCTGCCGCCAGCGCGCAAAGTTTCCAACTTCCGGCCGGTTGCACGGGGTATGTCACCGTCCAGCAGCGATCCTGCAACGTCTCGCACCATTTTACCTGTGAAGGTGATCCGGCTGGCTACCAGCAACGCATCGATATGGATGAAGACGGCATATCCTTCGTCAGCACCATTGATGCGGAAGCGCAGTGGATTGAAAGCATCCATGTTCTCGCGGGCTACGCGACGCGGCTCAACCCTGCGCCGACCGATCCGGCTTCGCTTACCAATCTGTTGGATAACGGGCTCGATACCTATGACTTCGTCACCAGCACTGAAGCTGGCGAAAGCACGCGGTTTCTTGGGCAGGATGCATTGACCGGCGATAAAGTGGTGATCGACGGTGTCGAACTCCTCCAGACTGATTATTTCATCCGCGCCTATGATGATGCGGGTGAGGAGCTTTGGCGCAGCGCGGGTAAAGAATTTGTCCACCCTGAATGGCGCCTCTTTCTGGCGGGCAAGTCGCGCGTGACTGTCCCCGAAGACTCATTTGAAACAGATGACACACCGATGGAATTCAGCTTCCCAGGCGAAGACGGCTTCCTCTCGGTCAAACCGAAATACGGCTGCAACGCGGTTTTCTCGCAGCTGCCCGTTCTTCCCGAATATGAGGAGATCAACAATGACCATCTATGATGAAAACTGGGCCGCAAACGAGGATGCAAAGCGCGCGTGGATGGCTGAAAATAGCCTGTGGCGCGAAGAGGATGAACATTCATCCTGTGGCGTCGGCTTGGTTGTCGCGATTGACGGGCAGGCCTCCCGCAGCGTCGTCGAGAAAGGCATTGATGCGTTGAAGGCTGTCTGGCACCGTGGTGCTGTCGATGCTGATGGCAAAACCGGCGATGGTGCTGGCATTCACGTCCAGATCCCTGTGCGGTTCTTCTACGACCAGATCCGCCGCACTGGCCACGAGCCGGATCAGAACAAGCTGATTGCTGTCGGCCAAGTGTTCCTGCCGCGCACCGATTTCGGCGCACAAGAGCGTTGCCGGACCATTGTTGAGTCCGAAGTGCTGCGCATGGGCCATTACATCTATGGCTGGCGCCATGTTCCGCAAAACATCGAATGCTTGGGCGAAAAGGCAAATGCCACCCGCCCCGAGATCGAACAGATCCTGATCCGCAACGAGAAAAACATCGGTGAAGAGGAGTTCGAGCGCGAACTGTACATCATTCGGCGTCGCATCGAGAAAGCCGCGCTGGCGGCTCAGGTTTCGCAGCTTTACTTCTGCTCGCTCTCCTGCCGCTCTATCATTTACAAGGGTATGATGCTCGCCGAGCAGGTTGCCGAGTTCTACCCTGACCTGCTGGACGAGCGGTTTGAATCCGCCTTCGCGATCTATCACCAGCGTTATTCGACCAATACTTTCCCGCAATGGGCATTGGCGCAGCCGTTCCGCATGCTTGCTCATAACGGCGAGATCAACACGCTGAAAGGCAACGTTAACTGGATGCGCAGCCACGAGATCCGTATGGCTTCCGGCGCATTTGGCGACGCGGCCGAGGACATCAAGCCGATCGTTCCGGCTGGTATCTCGGATTCTGGCGCGTTGGATAGCGTATTCGAGGTTCTCGTCCGTGCAGGGCGGAGCGCGCCGATGGCCAAGACGATGCTCGTGCCTGAAAGCTGGTCGAAGCAGGCCGTTGAGATGCCGCAGGCGTGGCAGGATATGTATTCCTACTGCAATGCCGTGATGGAGCCGTGGGACGGCCCCGCCGCATTGGCGATGACCGATGGTCGTTGGGTCTGCGGTGGTCTAGACCGTAACGGCTTGCGCCCGCTGCGCTATGTCGTGACGGGTGATGGCCTTCTAATCGCAGGCTCGGAAGCGGGCATGGTCGCGATTGATGAAGCGACTGTGGTTGAGAAGGGCGCGCTTGGTCCGGGGCAGCTGATTGCCGTTGATATGCAAGAAGGCAAGCTGTTCCACGATACCGCGATCAAGGACAAACTGGCCGCCAGCCAGCCGTTTGGCGATTGGGTCGAGAAGGTTGTCGATCTGTCAGACATGATGCGCGACGTGCCTGAGAAGGCCCTGTTTGAAGGCGATGACCTGCGCCGCCGGCAGATTGCAGCAGGTTATTCGATGGAGGAACTGGAGCAGATCCTCGCACCGATGGCTGAAGATGGCAAAGAGGCGATCGCGTCGATGGGCGATGACACGCCTTCCGCTGTTCTGTCGAAGCAGTATCGACCGCTGTCGCATTTCTTCCGTCAGAACTTCAGTCAGGTGACGAACCCGCCTATCGACAGCTTGCGCGAAAGCCGCGTAATGAGCCTCAAGACGCGGTTCGGGAACCTCAAGAACGTGCTCGACGAAAGCTCTAGCCAGACCGAAATTCTGGTTCTGGAAACGCCGTTCATCGCCAATGCCGAGTTCGACGAGATGGTCCGCCATTTTGACGATACCGTGACTTTCATCGACTGTACCTTTGATGCGGATTCCGATCATGACGCGCTTCAGCGCGAGTTGCAGCGCGTGCGTGAAGAGGCCGAAGATGCAGTCCGCTCCGGCGCTGGGCATCTGGTTCTGACGGACGAACACCAGTCCGCCACCCGTGTTGCGATGCCGATGATCTTGGCAACGAGCGCCGTACATAGCTGGCTGACCCGTAAAGGCCTGCGCACGTTCTGCTCGATGAATGTGCGGTCGGCGGAATGTATTGACCCGCATTACTTTGCGGTTCTTATCGGTTGCGGCGCGACGACGGTGAACGCCTATCTCGCGCAGGACTCCATTGCTGACCGTGTGAAGCGTGGCCTGATTGAAGGCCCGTTGAGTGCCGCCGTGAACAGGTTCCGTTTGGCGATTGATGCCGGCCTTCTGAAGATCATGTCGAAGATGGGCATCTCGGTTCTGTCCTCCTATCGCGGGGGTCTGAACTTCGAGGCAGTTGGCTTGTCGCGGGCGATGGTGGCTGAATATTTCCCCGGCATGCCGTCGCGTATTTCGGGCATCGGCTTGCATGGTATCCAGCACAAACTGGAAGACGTGCATGCAAAGGGCTGGAAAACCGGTCAGGACGTTCTTCCGATTGGTGGTTTCTACAAGGCCCGCCGCTCTGGCGAGAAGCACGCTTGGGAAGCCCAGACCATGCACATGATGCAGGCGGCTTGTAACAAAGCCTCCTACGAGCTGTGGAAGCAATATTCAGCAGCCATGCAATCCAACCCGCCGATCCATTTGCGCGACCTTCTGGCGGTGAAGCCGCTGGGTGAAGCGATTCCGATTGATAAGGTCGAAAGCATCACGTCGATCCGCAAGCGCTTTGTCACGCCGGGCATGTCGCTGGGTGCTCTGTCACCCGAAGCGCATAAGACGCTCAACGTCGCGATGAACCGGATCGGTGCGAAATCCGACTCTGGTGAAGGCGGCGAGGATCCGGCGCATTTCCACCCCGAGGCGAACGGCGATAATCCTTCTGCCAAGATCAAACAGGTGGCGTCTGGCCGTTTTGGCGTGACCGCCGAATACCTCAACCAGTGCGAAGAGCTGGAGATCAAGGTCGCGCAAGGCGCGAAGCCGGGCGAAGGTGGCCAGCTGCCGGGGATGAAGGTCACGGATCTGATTGCGCGTTTGCGCCATTCGACCAAAGGCGTGACGCTGATCTCGCCGCCGCCGCACCATGACATCTATTCGATCGAAGATCTGGCCCAGTTGATCTACGATCTGAAGCAGATCAACCCGCGTTGTAAGGTTACGGTCAAGCTCGTTGCGGCCTCGGGCGTTGGCACGATTGCGGCTGGCGTCGCCAAAGCAAAGGCCGATGTGATCCTGATTTCGGGTCACAATGGCGGCACGGGAGCAAGCCCTGCGACCTCGATCAAATATGCAGGTCTTCCATGGGAGATGGGCCTCACCGAAGCGCATCAGGTTCTCGCCATGAACAACCTGCGTGAGCGGGTAACATTGCGGACAGACGGTGGCCTGCGTACGGGCCGCGACATCGTCATGGCGGCGATGATGGGTGCCGAAGAATTTGGCATCGGCACCGCTGCGCTGATCGCGATGGGTTGTATCATGGTGCGTCAGTGCCAGTCGAATACCTGCCCCGTCGGTGTTTGCACGCAGAACGAAGAGCTGCGCGCGAAGTTCACCGGCAATGCCGATAAGGTTGTGAACCTGATCACCTTCTACGCGCAGGAAGTCCGCGAACTGCTTGCCTCTATCGGCGCGCGGTCGCTTGACGAGGTGATCGGTCGCGCAGATCTCCTCGCACAGGTCAGCCGTGGCTCGGCGCATCTGGACGATCTCGATCTCAATCCGCTGTTGATCACCGTCGATGGCGCGGAAAAGATCACCTATGATCGCAACAAGCCGCGCATCGAAGTGCCTGACACGCTGGATGCGGAAATCGTCAAGGACGCAGCACGCTTCCTCAACGATGGTGAGAAGATGCAGCTGCACTATGCGGTGCAAAACACACACCGCACAATCGGTACCCGCGTTTCGAGCCATATCGTGCGCAACTTTGGCATGCGAAATAACCTCCAGCCGGATCACCTGACTGTCAAACTGACCGGCAGCGCCGGTCAGTCCTTGGGCGCGTTTGCAGCCCCGGGCCTAAAGCTCGAAGTCTCTGGTGATGCGAACGACTATGTCGGCAAGGGCCTCTCCGGCGGCACGGTTATTGTCTGCCCGCCAATGGCCAGCCCGCTGGTCGCCGAGGATAATACGATCATCGGCAATACAGTTCTCTACGGTGCCACCGCTGGTTATCTCTTTGCGGCAGGTCGTGCGGGTGAGCGTTTCGCGGTGCGAAACTCCGGCGCGCATGTGGTTGTCGAGGGCTGCGGCTCCAACGGGTGTGAATACATGACCGGAGGCGTTGCTGTGATCCTTGGCAGCATCGGCGCAAACTTTGGCGCGGGTATGACGGGTGGCATGGCCTACCTCTATGATCCGAAGGGCGAAGCCCGCCCGTTGATCAACATGGAAACCCTTGTCGCCTGCCCTGTTACCGTTGCCGAATGGGAGGCTCAGCTGAAGGGCCTGATCGAGCGCCATCTTGCAGAGACAGGAAGCCGCAAGGCCGAGCGCATCCTGCAAGATTGGGAAACCGAAAAGGCGCATTTCCTGCAAATCTGCCCGAAAGAGATGCTGGTGCATATTCCGCATCCGCTCAGCTACGAAGAAACGGCCATCCCGGCAGAATAAGAAAACAGAGCGGCGGCCTTCGGGCCGCCGTTTTGCTTTTCCGCCTCCGCGAAATGACCTATAGCAGGGTCATGGCAAAGGCAGGCACACCGCAAAAAAGCACAAAGCGAAAAAAGGCAAAGGCCGCCGTCCCTCTGCGGCAGCGCCTCACTGAACGCGCGCGTTGGATCGCCAAGTGGAGTGTGCGGGGATTATTGGCGCTGTGTGGCGTGGTCGTGTTGATGACGTTGCTCTACCGTTTCGTGCCGGTGCCGGCGACGCCTTATATTCTGGCCGAGCGATTCCGCCACGGGAGCCTCGAAAAGGACTGGGTGCCCGCCAAGCAGATCGCGCCGGTCATGCTGCGCGCCGCCGTCGCGGCGGAGGATGCGAATTTTTGCGCGCATTGGGGCTTTGATATGAAAGCAATCCGCGCGGTGATCGATTCCGGTCAGTCGCGTGGTGCTTCGTCGATCAGTCAGCAGGTGGCGAAGAATGTGTATCTCTGGCAGGGTCGGAGCTGGCCGCGCAAAGCGCTTGAGGCCTTGTTGACGCCGGTCGTCGAGGTGGCGTGGCCAAAGCGGCGGATTCTTGAAGTCTATCTCAACGTTGCCGAGTTTGATCGCGGGGTCTTTGGGGTCGAAGCTGCGGCGCAGAGCTATTTCGGGATTTCAGCAGCTGACCTATCACCACGGCAGGCTGCTTTACTGGCTGCAATTCTGCCCGACCCGAAGAACCGTTCGGCGGCACAACCCAGTGCTTTCGTTTCGTCGCGGGCCGAGGCGATTGCGGACGGGGCCGCGACGATACTGGCCGATGGGCGCGCGGCTTGTTTTGAGCAAGGTTGATGCCCTGCGCCAGAGAGACAGTTGATCCGCTCATCAGGTTGCGGCATTGAGGACCAAACACAGGACAGGTAGCCGAATTTAATGCACCGTTTGTATCATTACCCGTTGTCGCCGTTTTCGCGCAAAGTGCGGCTGGTTCTGGCCGAGAAAAAGGTCGAGGTCGAGCTGGCTGAGGAGCGTTACTGGGAGAAAACCCCAGAATTCTTACGCCGAAATCCGGCGGGGCAGGTTCCCGTATTGAAGATCGGGAACCGCTTAATGCCCGATAGTGGAGCGATCTGCGAATATCTGGAAGAAACGCATCCGACCCCGCCTTTGCTGCCCGCAACGCCGGAAGGCCGCTATGAGGCGCGGCGCTTGGTGGCATGGTTCGACGACAAGTTCTATCATGAGGTGACGAGCAAGCTGGTGGGCGAGCGGGTGTTTCGCAAGGTCCAAGGCACTGGCTACCCCGACAGTGCCAACCTCAAGGCAGGCACCAAGGCGATCAAATTCCACCTCGGTTACATGACATGGCTGTTGGAGAGCCGTCGCTGGCTGGCAGGTAACGAGATGACAATTGCGGATTTCGCGGCGGCAGCACATTTGAGCTGCATCGATTATATTTCGGATGTGAACTGGAACGCGGCAGATTCCGTCAAGGATTGGTACGCCAAGATCAAGTCCCGCCCTGCCTTCCGATCGATCCTTGCCGATCAGGTGCCTGGTTTCCCGCAACCCTCGCATTACGCCGATCTGGATTTCTGAGCGGTGCCGTGAAGGAACGGTTACGCGCATATGCCGAGGCAAGCGGATTTGCCAAGATGGGTGTATGCCGACCGGACGCCATTCCCGAGGTGATGTCGCGACTCGAACGCTTCGTCGACGAAGGCCGCCACGGGCAGATGGCATGGATGGCAGAGCGGATGCATTGGCGGGGCGATCCGTCTGCGCTTTGGCCAGAGGCCCGCTCGGTCATCATGCTGGCAGAGCCTTATACCCCCGCGCATGATTCGCTTGAGGTTTTGCAGCGGCGTGATCGGGCGGCGATCTCCGTCTATGCGCAGAACCGTGATTATCACGATATTGTCAAAAAGCGGCTCAAGCGGGTCGGCCGCTGGCTGATCGAGCAGGTGCCTGAAACAGAGATCAAGGTCTTTGTCGATACAGCGCCAGTGATGGAGAAGCCCCTTGCCGCCGCTGCGGGGTTGGGCTGGCAAGGCAAGCACACCAATCTTTTGTCGCGGGAGTTGGGGAACTGGTTCTTTCTTGGTGCGATCTTTACCACGCTTGATCTTGCCCCTGATGAAATGGCCGAGGAGCGCTGCGGCAGTTGCCGCGCCTGCCTCGATATTTGCCCGACTGAGGCCTTTCCTGCGCCCTATCAACTCGATGCGCGGCGCTGCATTTCCTACCTGACGATCGAACATAAAGGGCCTGTGGAGCCTGAGCTGCGCGCGCGCATGGGGAACCGGATTTATGGCTGCGACGATTGCCTTGCCGTGTGCCCGTGGAACAAATTCGCGGTGGAAGCCAGTGAGCAGCGATATGCCGCGCGGGATGATCTTGTTGATCCGCCCCTCGCGGAGCTGGCGGGATTGGATGACGCGGAATTTCGCGCACGCTTTTCAGGTAGTCCGATCAAACGCATCGGGCGCGACCGATTTGTGCGTAACGTATTGTATGCAATTGGAAATTCCGGAGATGCCAATCTCCTTCCAGCCGTGCGGGCGCGAGTTGGCGACGATGATCCCGCGGTCGATGAGGCGGCGCGCTGGGCGGTTTCGCGGCTGGAGGGGTGAAAATTTGTACCTGCCGTGGTAGGCTTCCTAATGGCCACTGATAAGGAGGATACCATGGAGCGACATGTGATAGATACCGAACGGACCCGCAATGACGGCAGTCGCCTTCGTGCCTATCTGCGGGTGGAGCGACAGGGTATGCGTGGCAAGCTGAGCCGCACCTTGCACCGCCAGCCGCATGCGAACGAAGAGTCGAGTGCTGTGAAGCAATTCGCGCGGATCGAGCGCGGCGAAAGCGCCTGACTAGGGCGATCAGAATATTCGAAGGGCGCCGTGTTTTCCGGCGCCCTTTTTAGTTAAAAATAGCCGCGTATCAGGCTGTCAGAAATCAACATCCATCCATCCGCGACGACGAAGAAGGCGAGTTTGAACGGCAAGGCCACGACAGCAGGCGGCACCATCATCATACCCATCGACATCAACACCGCCGCGACGACGAGGTCGATGATCAAGAAGGGTAGAAAGAGCACGAACCCCACCTGAAAGGCGCGACTGAGCTCGCTCAGAAGTGAGCAGCTCCACTTGAGTGTTCCATGTTAAAAGTTAGTGCATGTCAGTCTTAGTTGTTTTGAT
>Ga0181572_10002885_pt1 | contig 12186 bp, 13 predicted proteins | sample 101ome_26_FD_133004 | JGI IMG/M metagenome (GOLD analysis project Ga0181572, IMG submission 133004) | Coastal salt marsh microbial communities from the Groves Creek Marsh, Skidaway Island, Georgia - 101408AT metaG (megahit assembly) | ecosystem: Environmental > Aquatic > Marine > Intertidal... | reverse complement strand
TCCGGGTGAAAAGCTGCATGAACAGATGGTCGGGATAGAGGACGCCCCGCATACATATGAATATGATGGGTACTATAAAATCTTGCCAGCGATTCACGGGTGGTCAGATGATCCGACCCGAATTGGTGATGGCAAGAAAGTTGCGGCTGATTTCTCCTATGCTTCGGACAGTAACACTGAATGGATGAGCGTCGCCGAACTTCGCAAATGGATTGCCTCGAACTATGCCGGGGGCAATAGCTAGCCCTTGAAACCGCGACTTGCGATTTCAGGAGGTGCCGGGTTGCTGGCCGTCAATTGGGCGATTCAGATGCGTGACCTTTGGGATGTGCATCTATTGTTACACCGCCGTAAAATCACTATCCCCGGTGTTGCCTGCCATATTGTCGATATTTCGACAGCGGATACAGCAGGTCATGTCATAAATCGCCTGTCACCGGATCTCGTTATCAACAGTGTGGCATTGACCGATGTTGATCGATGCGAGAGAGACCACGATCTTGCGACACAATGTAATCTAACGGTTGCGGCTAATATGGCTCTGGCGGCAAAGGCCGCTGGCAGCAAGTTTATCCAGATTTCGACCGACCATTTGTTTGATGGCACAGAGCCATTGCGAAGTGAAACAGATCAACCGGCACCGGCAAATCATTACGGTATGACCAAATGGCAAGCCGAGAAGGTGGTGGCCGAGGTGCTTGCGGAAAGTCTGATTGTAAGAACCAACTTTTTTGGGTGGGGGCCATCCTACCGGCCCTCATTCTCGGACTGGATTCTTGGTGCGCTGGAAAACGGCCAGCCGGTAAATATGTTCACCGATGCATATTATACACCTGTTTATATGCCCAATCTGATTGAGGCGGTGCATGGTCTTTATGCAGCAGGTCAATCGGGTGTCTTTAACATCGTTGGCGGGGAACGATTGTCCAAATATCAGTTCGGTAAGCGTTTGTGCCGGGTCTTTGGTTGTGATGAAACTCTTGTTAGACCAACATTACTCTCAGAGATGTCTAACATGGTACCACGTCCGTTTGATATGAGCCTTTCTAATGATAAGGTGCTTTCGATCAAAGGCATCGTGATGCCAGATCTATCAACAATGCTTGAGGCTTTGGCCGCAGACCGTCCTGTTGCAGATCTGCTTGCCGGGATCGAAGATAAATGAATTCTTGCATAATCCATTCTAGCATTTGTTCTGTAACGCCTAACATTGTAGGCTGTTGCCAACGCGTCGCAGGGATTGAAAAATGACCAATAAAACGATCCACCTTAGATCACCGCATTTTGATGAGATCCAAATTGGCCATGGCAAAGACCTTGTTCTCATCGCCGGTCCATGCGCTATCGAAAGTCGTGATCATTCTATGAGGATGGCTGAGATGATCGGCGGTGTATGTGACAAGCTTGGTGTGAGATGGATTTTCAAGGCTTGTTATGACAAGGATTGTCGCTCGTCTCCGTCCAGCTTTCATGGTCTTGGTCTTGATGACGGTCTGCAAATTCTGGCTGATGTGCGGGAAGCGCATGGTGTTCCGGTGACCTCTGATTTTTCTGATCCATCCTGGGGGCCGGCCACTGGTGAGGTGTGTGACATGGTGCAGGTGCCAGCATATTTATGCCGCCAGACATCCATGCTGCGCGCGGCGGCGGCAACAGGCAAACCGGTGCATCTGAAAAAAGGGCAGTTTATGAGCCCGTGGAACATGAAGAATTCCTGTCGCAAGCTTGAGGCCTTTGGCAATGATCAGATTTTGCTGACAGATCGTGGCACTTTTTTCGGCTATAATATGCTGGTCAATGACATGCGTTGTTTCCCCATTATGCAGGAAACCGGATATCCGGTCTGCTATGACGCCACGCACTCGATCCAGCTGCCAACCTCGATGGGTAATATTTCGGGTGGACAGCGTGAATTCATTCCGCATTTGACGCGCGCTGCTGCGGCTTGCGGCATTGAGGCGTTGTTCATGGAAGTGCATGATGACCCGCCGAATGCGATGTCGGACGCCAATACGGTTCTTGATTTCAAATATCTTGAAGTGGTGTTGGCACAGGCCAAAGCCATGCACGAGATGCGCCAGGAACTTCGCGCCAAATGGGGAGAAGACAATGTCCACCCAGAGTGACAAAAGCCTTACAGTTGCCGATGTGATGCTGACGATGGATGCGTGCCCGGTGGCGGATGAGCGCACCATCCTGAAAGAGGTGCTTGAGGCGATGGATAAGCACCGCCTTGGCGTGGTCTGCATTGTTGATCAGGATATGCATCTTGCCGGTATTTTGACCGAGGGTGATGTTCGGCGAAAGCTTTTGCGCGTGCAAAAACCACTCGCAGCCCTGCTGGCAGATGATGTGATCACACATGCGGTGAAATCACCTATCAGCATCACCGCTGATGTTCAGTTGATGGATGCGCTTGATCTTATGGGCGAAAAGAAGATCTGGGATTTGCCTGTTGTCGATGCGGATATGAAGGTTGTTGGATTGCTGCATCTTCATCAGGCGATCAGAGGCGTGTTGGATACATTGCAGCAAAGTTAGAATGCGCACTCAGCCATTTGTTAAAAAATTAGTTCAGACAACCCTCGCCGAGTTGGTCTCTTTGCTCGACAACAGCAAAGTTGGACGCTTTTTTTTCAGAAAAGTCCTCGAAAAGGCTTTGCAAGAAACCGAGGTCATGCATCGTGATGGGATGACTTTCAGGTTTGCTGTTGCCAACCCCTTGCTTGGACTTCGCGCCAGAACGCTGTTCACCAAGGAGCCTGAAACGCTGGAATGGATTGATCGCATGAAACCGGGCGCAGTCCTGTGGGATGTTGGTGCGAATGTTGGGACATACACCGTTTATGCTGCTGTTGCGCGACAGGCAAAGGTGGTCGCTTTTGAGCCTTCTGTATTCAACCTCGAGTTCCTTGCCCGTAATATTAACAACAATGATATTGTGGATCAGGTAGCCTTGGTCCCATTGCCTCTGTCAGATTGCACAAAAATCAACGAAATGCGGCTTTCCAGTTCCGAATGGGGTGGTGCGTTATCGACATTTGGCGAGACATATGACGGCAACGGAGACCCGCTTGTTCAAATATTCGGTTATCAAATGCCAGGTTTGACTATGGATGATGCCAAACGACTATTTTCGCTCAGTCAGCCAGATTTCATAAAAATTGATGTTGACGGGATTGAAGCGCTTATTTTGGCGGGGGGCGAAGAGGTTTTGGCCGGGGCACGATCCGTGCTCATAGAAATTAATGATGATTTCGAAAGCCAGGCTGTGACCTGTGAATTGATACTGAAACGTCAGGGGTTTACCCTGAAAGAGAAGCGCCAGTCTGATTTTGAGAAGCGTGACAATGACAATCGTTTCACAACGTTCAACCAGATCTGGACACGTGATTAGTCCTTTTTTCAGTGATAAAGGAGCTATGCAATGATTAAGGACCTCCTTGAGGCTGGTGCCAAAATTGGCAGAAAGGCATCACCGCCTGAGACGATGGGTTCGGTGGCAAAGGCCAAGTTGGATAGTTTGCGTGACCGTGGTTTCGTCATGTTCGACCACGTTGTAGGCACGCCAGAATTTGCCAGAATTCAGGCCGATCTTAAAAAGCGCATCGAAGGGGAAATGAAATTTGAGTTTCCCTGTTTGGCACAAAGCCGTATTGATCAGCAGCAACATGCCGATTTGATTGAAAAAAGCTTCCGTGTGCCTGCCTCAGAGCTTGCGCGTCATGGCCTCACCTTTGAGAGATCTGACATTGAGAGTTATGAAGATTTGGTTGAGAGGTTTAAGCCGTCGACCCTCAAGCTATTGATGCCAGACAATCACGATTATTTTTCATTATGGCTTGATCCATTGGTTTTGTCCGTCATTGAGGGATATATGGGCTTTCGGCCTGTACTTCGCGAGGCTTATGTAAGGCGTAATTTCCCGTGTTCATACAAAGTCATGAACCATAACTGGCATCGAGATACAAACCATCAGCATCATCTTTTAAAGGCATTTATCTTTTTTAATGACTGTTATGTAGATACAGGCGCACATCGATATATTGCCGGATCGGTAGACAGCCCATTGTTTAGAGATAAAATCTATTACAGTGATGAGGAAATTGAGGCTGTATTTCCTGATGGAACTGATGACCACATCATCAGTGAAGTCCCTGCCGGTACGATCATTCTTGAGGACACGCGGGGCCTGCATAAGGCGGGTATCCCTCAACGCCATTATCGGGATCTTGGCTTTGCGGTATTTGTGCCGCCGATGCTGTTTCGCGATGATTCTGAATATTTTGCGATAAGCAAATCTGTGCATGCGAGCTTGATGCCAGGGCAACAAGCTTATATCGGTCGATCAAACATTATTGGATAGAGGCTCGAGAATGGCTGTCAGGCCAATATGTATGATCCCGGCGAGACTTGCCTCTACACGCTTTCCAAGAAAGCTGCTCGAGCCATTTCGGGGGCAACCAATTCTTGAGCATACCCGTCGCCGCGCCTTATTGGTACAGGGGTTGGATAGGGTGATTGTTGCGACCTGTGACAAAGAGATTGAGCACCTTGTTATCGATAATGGTGGCGAGGTGATCATGACCGGTGATCATCATCCGAATGGAACAAGCCGTGTAGCCGAGGCAATACAATCCGTTGATTGTACCCATGTCATTTTGGTGCAAGCGGATGAACCGCTGATCATGCCCGAACATGTTGAGGTTATGATGAATGCCATTCTCACGCACCCAGAGTGCGATGTGTTCAATGCAGTGGGTCCTCTTGATGGTGATGAAGAGTTGGATCAGGTATCTTCGGTTAAGTGCGCGTTGGCAACGAATGGTGATATTCTTTATTGTTTCCGCCGAAGTCCCGCTATTGCAAAGGGATCAGAGCAGCGCCTCTATATGCGAAAACTTCTTGGTCTGATTGCGTTTCGCAAAGAATTTCTGTTAGGCCTCACTGACTTGCCAGAGACGAATATCTCCCAAAGTGAATCCATCGAGCAGATGAAGTTGCTTCAACATGGAATTACGTTGAAATCTGTTGCACTGGACGAGGCTATGCCGGGGGTGAATGAGCCATCAGATATGACGCTGGTGGAGGCCTGTTTTGTTGCTAATTCAAAACAACAGGCCTGTTTTGAACGAGCATTTGCGCCGCAAACGGTGGGTGATGCTGGATAGTCAATCAGCCGTGGCGGCATTTGGCCGTTTGGGACGGCATGTGCTCAAACAACGCCATGAACCAGAACGCTTGGCCAATCAAGCTCTGCTGATCCAAAACAACAGTCGCAAATCCCTTGACCTCTATTCCGCATGGTTTGCTCGTAAAGCGCTGGTTCCGGTACTGCTTCGTTCAATCTTCTCCGGTCTAGCCGTTTCACTGCAGTCCATTAGTGTGCGCAACAGGACAGCCGAAAAAGCGAAGCAGCAAATCCGGCCGGACATCCTATTTATTGGTCATTTAACCAATGCTGAACATTTGTCCTATCGCTATGACATGTATTATGGGGACTTGCCGGAACTCTGCGACGGTGAGGGATTGTCAGTTCAGCGTCTTTGGATCAACCAAACACGCAAAGAATTGACTACAGATGAGTGTAAAAATGCCCCGGACATACCCGTTTTGTCACGACGTTTGCCCATGGCCGATGAGCTGGGTATGTTTTTTAAATTGTGTTGGGACGCAATCAGAATTTTGCGGGGGTCAACTATCGGGTTGGACATTGAGGACAGTTCAGCCTCTGAGGTAAGGCGCCATAGGTGGTTCATTGCGGCAACGCATATGGGTCACCGCACAATGAGCGCCTTACGGATTGCAAGCCAGCTCGCAAATTTTATCCAACAAACGCGGCCTCGTGTCGTACTTTTTACCTATGAGGGCCAATCATGGGAGAGGGTGTTGTGCAAACTGGTAAATGATAAAATGCAAGACGTATACATGGTTGGGTATCAACATAGTGTCTTGACGCCGGGTTTGCGAAATATCGATGTCCGGCTTGGCGCGGGATGTGATCCGGACCATATCTTGACGGCCGGGAGAGTGACCAGAGCGATTTTGCTTGATCAGTCACATTTCAATGCAAATGAGATTGATGTCCTCGGATCGCCAAAAGCGATTAATGTTGAAAATGTCAAAGTGCAGTCATTTTCAGGTACAGTTCTTGGTGTGCCAGAGGGACAATTATCAGAGGTCAGGATTATTTCTGAATGGCTTTTGGCTGGGGCAAGAGCGAATGGTGATGTGAAATTCGTGTTGCGACTTCATCCTCTGACAAGCAAAACAGATGTGCTTAAACATTGTCCTGAACTGAAGTCGGCGCCTAAAAATTTCGAAATTTCAGACGCTCCTTTGCAGGAGGATTTGGAAGCGGCGTCTTGGCTTCTGTATCGTGGCTCAAGCATTGTACTTAATGCATTGGTGAAACATGTACGTCCAATTTATGTTGATTCGGATAACAGCCATGTTTTCACCAACATTGTTGATCCATCGTTGAAATGGTGTCGCATTTTCCAGAACGCAGACCAATTGACTGCACAAATCAATGAAGACCGCATCAATGGGGGAGTGGCAAGCCAGACAGAGGCTGAGGCACTCGCGAAGGCGTCCAAATATGGTGCTGACTATTTCGTTCCCTTTGATCTCTCGCCCATCTTCGGTGTACTCAAAGCCCAATCTGTAAAACAGAAGGTTTGATCGGTCATGTCTGAAAACAGATTCAAGATCCTCTTCACTGCTGGCGGAAGCCCGGGACAGGAAGCGCTTTATCGTGATCTGCAGGATCAATATGTGATGTTCTTTGCCGATATGGATCCGCAGCGTATTTCACCGTCGATCCCTGCCACACACAGATTTCAAATTCCAGCAGCAACATCGGAAGATTTTGTGCCGATGCTCTCGCAATTATGTGGGCAACTCGGGGTTGATCTTCTGGTGCCCGGGGTGGATGAAGAGTTGCTTCAAATTTGGCGTGCAAAAGAGATGTTTGGTGCGACACGCCTGTTTATGCCAAAGGCGTCATTTGTAGAAGAAATGACTGACAAGCTACAGATGAACCGCATCTTTTCCAGCCTCGGTCTTGATGTGCCGCGTGCTGTTCGAGCTGACGATTCTGCCGATGGTCTTGAATTTCCAGTTTTGGTTAAACCCAGATGGGGTCGGGGGTCGCGCGATATTTATCGCGTCACCACTCGGGAAAAACTACCCTTTTTGCTCAATGCTCTTGATGGTGATTTATCACGCTGGCTTGTTCAAGAATGTATTGTTGGCAAGGAATACACGGTTCAAATTGTTGCCGCAGCTGACTCGTCATTGCAGGTCATTTTACCAATTCATGCGCGTGAAAAGCGCGGCAGTACCACGGTGGCTGCCATGCATTCAGATTTAGAAATTGAGCGTTATTGTGAAGACATTCATCGTCACTTGGATCCACAGGGTTGCTATAATGTTCAACTGATCAAAAGTGCGGATGGACGGGTACGTTGCTTTGAGGTCAACCCTAGAATTTCGACAACTTTTTGTATGGTGATAAGGGCGGGCTTTGATCCTTTCAAGTTCTTCTGTGAGGGCATATCGGCAGAGAACAGGCTTGGCACGGTGCCTGATATCCGTCTTGTACGGCATTGGATCAACGAATTTGTTGAGGCTGATTGAGTGCGAGTTCTGATCTATGGTGGCACCAGGTTTATCGGCAAAAAAGTTGTTGATAATCTGCTCGCATCCGGACATCAGGTCACGCTCATATCGCGGCGTGAGGCGTCACCCCATCCACAATTGAACAGTATCAAAACTGAGCGTGAGGATAGTTACGAATGTCTTGGTGACATGCATTTCGACTGCATCCTTGACTTTATGGCATATGATGTGAAGGCAGTTGAGGCGGCAGTGAGTCTAATGCCTGAAACGCCCTATATTTTTATCTCCACCGCGTGGATTGATGTGTACAAGACTGGCGCGCGCCGGTTCTTGTCGTTTGAAGACAGCTATGTCAGGCGAAAAATTGAGGCAGAGGCGTTTTTGGAAAAGGTCCACCAGCATGGCAGAAAGGTTATTATTTGCCGCTTGCCGATCACCCTTGGTGCTGATGACCATTCAGAAAGATTTAAATTTTATACAACCCGGCTTCTGACCAACAAAGGTCTGATACTACCGGGTGGTGCTGCCTGCAAAACCCGGATTGCCTTTCGGGATGATGTGGCGGCGGCGCTATCCGCTCTCGTAACACGATATGATATCTGTGATGCGCTAATCTATGAGGCGCTACCCGACACCGAAATCAGTTTGGCCGAATGGGTTGGGTTTATGACAAAAAGACTTGGTGTTGAGGCAAATCTTGTAAATTTGGAGCCTGACTTCATCGAAGGGGCTTTTCCCGAATACCTTGATATGGAGCCTCTATGGCGTGAAGGATCTTATTCCTTATCGCATCCAAATTTATTCGAAATGATGAAGGTGCCGGTTACTGGTTACCGAGAATGGATATCAGTTCTTTGCGAATTGCCAGAGATGACGAGCCAAACGGGTAAGAATACCTTCTTGCAGCAAGATGTGTTGTTGCGGGAACAGGAGTTTTTGAAGCGCCTATGATCAGCAAGGAAACGAAGCAGAAGGTTCTTTGTCTGCTGTGTGATGTTGGCAAAATGATCCTTGAAATGCAGGGTGACCCTGCATGGCGTAACGTGTCATCCTTGGAGGGGTTTAAGACAGGTGGTGATCAGCAGGCACACAGCATGCTTGTTTCAGGCTTACGTGACATCACCCCAAAAATACCGGTTTTCTCAGAAGAAACGCCCCATTCAATAGACGATAGGCCATCGCAATATTGGCTCATTGATCCAATTGATGGCACATCAAGCTGGCATGGCGGTTTCGATGGTTACGTTACGCAACTTGCCCTAATTTCAAATAATGATGTCGAACTGGGTGCCATCTATTGGCCATGTCGTGACCGAATGTTCCATGCGGATAATGCGGGAGCTTTTGTTGATAACATGCCTATACAGCCTCCACAGCGTGGCAATTCACCTGTTCTTATCGACAATTACCCCGAGCCGCGAGGGATTGCTGCAGAATTGATCGAGAGAAAGCCTGAACTTAACTACAAAGAGTGCGGCAGTCTTGGTTTAAAATCAGTTCTGGCATTGACTGGCGAGGCAGATTTGTTTGTCAAGGACGTGACAGTACGTGACTGGGACATGGCGCCTGCTATGGCGTTTGCAAAATTTGGTGGAGGCGTTTGTAATTTGTCAGGCGAACCGTTGGTTCTTGGGCAAAATATTGAATTTGATGATGGGCTGATTGTCAGCCACGATGTTGAATTGGTAGGCGAAATCTCACTGTTACTTGCAAATGATGAATGCGGGTATCAGGCAGATAGGGAGCGATAAAAGGTGTTTTCAAAACAAAACCGTTTTCTTGTTGTGGCGGCTCACCCTGATGATGAAGTTCTCGCGATGGGCGGTATTTTGGCCCGTGCCAGAGATGCAGATGTAGAGGTTGCCGTACAATTTCTTGGTGAGGGCATCTCGGCACGTTTCAATCCTGAAGATTTTGGCAATGATGACTATGAAACAGCGATGAAGACGCGCATGGATGGCGCGAAGGCCGCTCTTGGTCTGCTTGGGATCAAAAATGTTCGTTATGAAAACCAATATTGTTGCCGATTTGATCGCTTGGACATTCTTGATCTGGTGAAATTGGTGGAGCGTCAGATTGTCGACTTCAACCCAACGCATATTTTTACGCATAACCCTGTCGAGGTGAATGTTGACCATAGAATAACCTACAGGGTGGTTGAAACGGCAACCAGGCCAAAGCCCGGTTTGGCCTTGCGAGAGGTGTATTCGTTTGAAATTCCATGCAGTGGTAACTGGACATTTGATGAGAGTTTCAAGCCGAATCTCTATGTGGATGTGAAAGACGTGTGGGATCAAAAAATTGCCGCGTGGAATTGTTATGAGGGTGAGGAGCGTGACTTCCCGTTTCCAAGATCGGTAAAAGGGCTCGAAACCATGGCACAATATCGCGGCATGCAAGCTGGATTAGAGTGCGCCGAAGGTTTGAGATTGCTTCGTGGCGTGGTCACTTCCAACTAACATGTGGCCATGATGAATAAACAGACGATCAACGCGGCACAAATTGCCATCATCTGTGCGACCAAAGATCGTCCAGACAAGATCAGGAATCTGCTCAAGAGTGTGGCCAGGTTGGAAAGTCAGCCTGGCCAAATTCTTATTGCAGACGGTGGACATAATCTTAAGCCACTGGTCAAGGAATTTGCCGGGCGAATAAATGTATCTTGCCTCTACTGTCCTGAGCCGGGCCAGATATTGCAGCGCAATTATGCGCATGCGATGCTTCACCAAGATATCTGTCTTGTTCTGCATCTCGATGATGATATTACGCTGGAACCAGCCAGCCTCGACAAAGCGCTCTATCATTGGAACCGGCTGACATCAGAAACCGGAAAGCCTTTGGCGGGCATGGCATTTAACGTCGTCAATTTGCCCAAGAAAAAAGATAATCTTCTGCGCCGGTTGGCAATAATGCGGGTTGAACCAATGGGGCGTGTTTGGTCGTCAGGTTTTGCCAGCCCACATGTACCAATTCCTGACGGAACCGGAGAGATCAGAGAGACTTCGTGGCTGGTTGGCGGTGCTGCCTTGTGGAGCAGAGAGGCCCTGGCGACACCTCATCCTCTGTCTTTTCCAACGCGTTGGGCGGTATGTGAGGATGTAATTTTCAGCTATCCCCTGTCTCGTGATAACCGGCTTGTCGTCTGTGGCGATGCGGTTGCCCAACACAATGACAGCTATGTCCACCACAGTTTTGCAAAAAGTATGTTTTATGGGAAAAGTCAGGTCGTCATGCGATATGTCTTGGTGGGCTCCAACGATGATCTCAGCAAGCTGGCTTTTTTCTGGTCTAACGGACTACACATGTTCGGCTATCTGGCGCGTGCGATCCTTGGCAATAAAAATGCACTTGGTACGGGCATCGGCATGATGTCAGGTCTTGTGAAGGTCTTGTTTGCGCAATTTACGCGCAGGAGCCACCTTGATCTGGCCCGTGATTTGGCCAAGTGATGACAATGCTCGAGTCACAAAACGACAATGGTGAGATGCCGGACAGGTTTGCCAATATTTCTGTTGTGATGGCTGTGTGGCGCGGCGATAGCCCGGATCAGATCGCAGCAGCGATTGATAGCGTGTTGGCGCAGACATTAAAGCCAACAGAATTCGTGGTTGTGATAGATGGGCCGGTTGATTCCACAATTGACATTTGCCTTACCCGTTACAGTGAGCGAGGTGATATCACACTTTTGCGGTTGCCAAAAAATGTCGGTCGTGGGGGCGCCCGCAACCATGCGATAAATGCCACCTCAGGCCAATGGGTTGCCATAATGGATGCAGATGATATCTGCTGTCCCACGCGTGTGGCAAAACAGGCAGATTTTGTCATGCGTCACGATGTTGATGTGCTGGGCGGCCTGATATCGGAGTTTGATCAGGTCGTTGGTGATAATGTCTCCACCCGCAAGGTTCCACAAAACCATGACTCCATTTGCCGAATGCTCAGGCGCAGATCGGCTTTTAACCATGTCACATTGATGTTTCGAAGAGAGATCTTTGACCAAATTGGCGGATACGGGCCGTTGAATTATGTGGAAGATTGGGATTTTTACCTCAGATGTGAAAATGCCGGGGCACGTTTTGCCAATCTCGATGTGGTCCTTGTTGACGTGCGCCGGGCACTTGGCCGACGCCGTAGCATTGCATATTTCCGCGAGGAGATGCGCGTTATGAATGACGCTTATCGTCGTGGGCAATTTGGTTTGGCTGATTTTGGTGCGGGGTATGCATTGCGGGTGGCAAAGCTGTTTGTCCCCATCTTCCTCTATAAATTTGTCGATAAGCATATTCTGCGTCGTCAGTGAGGGCCCAAAAACTGGATAAGCTTTGCATCATCGGCGCGTGTCACACTGACACAACCAGCCGGATCATCGGGCCGGTGCGTCATGGCCGCACCAATCCCGCCACATCGAGCGCCTTGCCCGGCGGTGTCGCGGCGAACATTGCCAGATCCATTCGCCAGCATCGCGCCGATATGAAAATCACATTTATCGGCGCGGCAGCGACCGGTAATGATGACGCCGCAGCATCGCTTCGCAACGCCGATATTGATGTCGCTTTCGCCCGG
>Ga0181572_10002865_pt1 | contig 12227 bp, 15 predicted proteins | sample 101ome_26_FD_133004 | JGI IMG/M metagenome (GOLD analysis project Ga0181572, IMG submission 133004) | Coastal salt marsh microbial communities from the Groves Creek Marsh, Skidaway Island, Georgia - 101408AT metaG (megahit assembly) | ecosystem: Environmental > Aquatic > Marine > Intertidal... | reverse complement strand
CGCGACCAGTGGCGGTCGTAGGTCGCAGCTTCAATCGCAAGCACTTGTCGCAGATGGCGGCGCTTCATCGCTTCGATCACGATTCCTCGCCGCATCATGACCTCACCTCGCGCGTGCTCCAATTGATCTGGGCATCGGGCTGGCGAAGGTACACCGGCTCAACCATCTGCTCTGCAACCGTCTCATCACGAATCGCCCGAAGAACTGCCTCACTCGCCAGCACCGGAGCTGATGGGTGCACCGCAGCACCAATCGAGCAACTGAATCCGGCTGTGATGTCATCGCCGTAGCGGTGGGCCCCATCGCCGACACACACACTCGACTGGTCTCGCGCCATCAAATCTGAGACCAAATCGTCGACTGACCCGACGGTTGGTTGATGCAAGAGTTCAAGCCCTTGGTGAGTGCGCCGGTACATCGCCCAGAAGACTTCAGACTTTCGCGCATCAACAACAGGCACGATGATGTCGTCGGTGGTCGCCTCCGCTGCAGCCAATACCTCAAGTGATGTCATCGGCACCATCGGGATGTTGAGTGCCATTGCCAACGATTTTGCGGTCGCGATTCCGACCCGCATGCCGGTGAATAATCCGGGGCCGACATCAACTGCAATCGCTCCCACTTCAGAAAGTTCGATATCGGTTCGTTCGCAGACGAACTGAACACAGGGAACGATCGACTCTGCATGACGACGGCCTCGAGCAACTTCGACACTGGCTAACACCCCGTCTGACGCTGCAAGGGCGACGCCGACCGATTCGGTTGCACTTTCAATACCGAGAACGATCACGACCATGCCTCCAGAGCGGTTGACAGCATGTCGCGACGACGGTCCCAACTGGGCCCCACCGTGTCAAAAGTAAATTCTCGGAGTTCACCCGCGTCATCATCGATGTCGACATCGATGTGGACTTCTAAATAGTCGACGATCTCATCGATGGCGGCCTCTCCCCATTCGATGAGCACGACGCCGCTGAATTCCGCCAGTTCACTCAACGCAAGGTCTGCGACCTCTACCGTTCGATCGAGCCGATAAAGGTCAGCGTGGTGCACGGTGAGATTGCCACAGTCGTAGGTGTTCACCAGCGTGAACGTGGGAGAGGTCATCGGTTCGGTAACGCCGAGGGCGGCTCCAATGCCCTGGGCAAACACCGTTTTCCCGGATCCCATTTCACCGGTCAACACGACGGTGTCGCCACTTCGAAGGATCCGCGCGAGAGCAGCCGCGAAGTCGCGCGTGTCGCTCGGGGATGTCGTTCGAAACCACATATTGGTAACGATGCTACGACTGCTCAGTCGGCAACCCCACTGCTCGTCGTGGAACGCGCCCACTGATCTGGCAGACGATCTCATAACCAATCGTGCCCAGTCGTTCTGCCCACTCTTCAACGGTCAGTTTCTCGTTACCTTGGCGGCCGATGAGTACGACCTCGTCTCCGATGTCAATCGGATCACTGGCATCTTCGGGGCCAAGATCGACCACGAGTTGATCCATGGTCACCACGCCGACGACATGTCGACGGCGACCACCGATGAGCACCACGCCACCAACTTCAGACCACCGACGAGGGACTCCGTCGGCATACCCGACGGGAATGGTTGCGAGCCGTGTGCGTCGAGTCGTTTGATATCGCCACCCATACGAAACGTGCTCCCCTGCTTCAACCACTTTCACGTACGACACCCGAGCCCACCAGCGCAGCGCTGCCGAAAACACGTCTCGATCGAGTGTGACCTCGGTGGACGGGTCAATGCCGTAGAGCGCAATGCCGGCTCGCACAAAGGTGTGACGGCTATCAGGCACCGACAACGCCGCCGCAGAGTTTGCCATATGAATTTCGATGTCGGGTTCAACGAGTGAGGCCACCGACGCAAACTCGTCACTCTGCTGAGCAATTCCGGGATGATCAGGTATGTCGGCCGTCGCGAAATGGGTCGCCACACCGACAAGTTGAAGATTGGGGTGCTGCTGAATGCGCGCTATCAGCGCTTCAGCAGACGAAGGTTCTGCACCAACTCGGCGCATTCCGGTATCGACTTTGAGGTGAACTCTCGCAATCACTCCGCGTTGCTGTGCGACCGCTCCGAGAGTGTCGATCAACTCTGACCGGTACACCATCACTTCGGCGTTTGCATCGAGAAGCGTCTCATATTGCTCGTGAGGCTGATCGCTCAACACCAATATCCGTGACTCAATGCCGGCGTGACGTAACTCGACGGTCTCTTGCACGAGCGCAACGGCAAGACCACTCGCGCCACCCGCAACAGCTGCCCGACTCACCGTTATCGCACCGTGCCCGTAGCCATTCGCCTTCACCACTGCCCACACAGAACTTGGTGCACATCGCTCCACAAGGTGACGCATATTGCTCTCGATGGCGTTGGTGTCGACATCCACCCCCGACCATCGCTGCAACGAGAGATCTTCCTTCATCACTCAGCAACCACCTGCGCTATCGCCACGCTGTCACCGTGGGACAGGCTGAGATGCCAACGCTCGACCCCTGCTTCGGTTGCGAGTTCAAACGCTCTTCCGACAACAAGCAACGATGGAGCACCACTTTCTGCTTTCGTCACCGACACGTCGTGAAATCCGAACGCCCCAAGCCCAAGACCAAGGGCCTTCATCGATGCTTCTCGGGCGGCAAAACGAGCAGCAAGCCCGGGCACGTCATCGGCACGGCCTGACAGTGAGTCGAGTTCGGCGTCGGTAAACAACCGGGTTCGCATCGACGGTGTTCGAGCCAGCGAACGACGAAATCGCTCGATGTCGACAACGTCAACGCCGACACCGATCATCACGACATCCAGTGATTCGCGGTCTCTGAAATCGGAAGAATGAGGAGGTCGGCAACCGACACTTCGGCGAGCTTTGCCTCATCGAAGGCGCCTTCGGTTTCCGTCACCCAGTCGACGAGACGTTCGTAGCGGTTGTCATAGCCCTGCAAGAAGGTTCGGGCATCATCAACCGACACGTGATCGTGAAAATTCACGTGCAACAGCATGAGACCGGTGCACACACCCGCTTTCGTCTCGGGCACCAGAATGACCGTTCGATCATCACGTCGTCCGCGGGCCACCAACACGTCTCGCTGTTCAGCGACGTACCGCTTTGTACCGGTCAACGCCGGATCACCATCAACACGACTCGAGAGGGTTGTCGCAACACCGTCGCGATCTACAACCGAAATCGATTCACCAACGATGCCGTAACGCGTTGCACCAGTTACTTCAGCGACTGCTACATCAAGTGCAGCGAGCACCTTCAGCGACCGATACGACACAACATCTCGTCCCGCTCCACGTGACATCACCGCCTGTACGAGAGCATTGTCAACGAGGTCAGAATCACTACGAGAAATTCCGACGGTAACCGTCTTCGCTTGGTGCTTAATGGCATCAATCGGGCGAGTGAGTTCGTCGATCGCAGCAGAGAGTGCATCGACGACTTCAGCGATGACAAGTTCAGGAGTTCCGATATTGCCTGTTGCAATCGTGAAATCTTCAACGGGTCGACGCGACCGCACAAAACCGATTGCAGAACTCACCCGAACTGCAGTTGAGGCTTCGAGGTGCCCGTCATAGATCTGTGCTCGCACACCCTCTTCAAAGTCTCGGATGTGCACCTGGATATCTCCTGCAAGGTGAACGATTAGATCGTCAGCGGTTTCATCAGACTCGATCGATCGTTCGATGACATCTCGAGCTGCACGCAAAGGAAGCGCCGACCGATCGATCGCTCGTGCCGCTTCATAGCCGAAGAGGTGGCCAACCATGGCCGACAAAATGAACCCGAGCGCCGGGTCAACAACGGGTACCTCGATCACCATGCCTACCGAGAACCGGGTTTGACCCTCATCGCAGACCACGATCGGGGTTGCCTTATGAGCGTTAAAGATCGCAGTCTCTTTGGCGACATCGTCTGCGGTTGAACCCTGAAGGCCGGCCGCGCACACAAAGATCAGGGGCTCGCTCGAGAGATCAATGTGTTTTTTATCTTCGGTGACATCCGCAGCGATCGACTTGTAACAGAGCTCACTGAGTTTGATGCGAACCTCGTGAGCAGCGACAAGGTTGGGGCCGTTACCGACAACGGCCCAGTAACGCTTCGAAGGGGCAGTCGCTGCCGCGATTTCGGCGATCGATGATCGAAGGCTCACCACCTTTTCCATTGCTGAAGGCATCTCTTGCAGCGAGCGGATCAACCGCTCACGTCTGCGTTCGCTTCCAATTCCAGCCGACGTAGCGATTTCGCATGCGAGTAACGCTCCAGCTGCAACTTGTGCGTAGAACGCCTTCGTTGATGCAACACTCATTTCGACATCTCGGCCATCAGATGTGTACACCACTCCATCAGCTTTTACAGCAAGATCACTTCCGCGCCGGTTCACGATCGCAATAACCGGCGCTCCCCGAGACCGCAACAAGTCGACCGTCCGGTTGGTGTCGGTTGTCGTCCCGCTTTGGCTGACAGCGACGATCAGCGTGTCTGACATGTCGGCTCGAAGTTGGAAACCCGAAATTTCCGTCGCTGTCACGGCATCGACGTCGAGATCTCCTTCACATAGATCTCGAAGAATTGCGGCAACACCCTGACCGGCAACAGCGGCCGTGCCTTGACCGATCACCCGAACGTGGGAGATATGTCCCGCTGCGAGCCGCTCACGCACCGCTGTCGGTACCGAGCTTTCAGGAAGCTTGACGACACGTGTTCCGTCATGATCGTCGATTCGACCTCGGAGGGTTCGCTGAAATGATCGGGGTGATTCTTGAATTTCCTTAAGCAGGTAGTGAGGTGAGTCCCCGCGGTCGATGTCACGTGTCGTGACCTCCGCGTTCAGAACGTCATCATCTTGAATCGGCATCTCAGCACCGGAATACGCACGACGGTACAGCCCATCGAGGCCAGCACGATTGAGATCGACGACGAGAATTTCTCCACCGGCTTCCCCATCAAGGCGCATGTATCGGTCGGTCTCTTCGACAACGCCATACGGCTCGCTTGCGATGATGTACCCGTCATCGGTGATACCCACATACACACCCTGGCCACTTCCGCGAAGCGCCAGCATGAGATGCTGTGGGCGATCAGCGGCAATCGCTCCGATGGCAACCGAGCCTTCGAATTCGGTCACCGAACGTCTAAACGCTTCGACCGGGTCAAGGCCCTCGCCAATACGGCGGGAGGTCATCGTTGGAATCACCTTCGCATCGGTCGTGATCTGATGATGGATCTGTAGCCCGAAACGTCGGCTGAGGTCTGCGTAATTGTCGACATCACCGTTCAATACCCCGACGACGTACGGGCCAGCAGTCGCCTCGTGTTCTTCACTGTTCAACGGGTGCGCGTTTGCTTCCGAGATCACCCCGATGCTCGCCCACCTCGTATGACCCAGCACTGCGGTCACTGCGGTCGGTGATGACAGTACGGCTCGCAACAACCCATCGTTGCGAACGGCCTGTCGAATTGCGGTTGTGTTGTCGCCAAGCTCACCGATCTCGGCCGCTGCTTTGTAGACAAACGACAACACCGGTCCACTCGTCGTATCGACCCATCGAACCGAATGTGAGCGAAAGAGGGCGTCATTCGACCGCTCGGAAAGTTGCTGAGCGACAAATGGGTCGTCGACCGCAAGCCCGTGGTCACTAACCATGACTTGAATTCCCGCCGAGTCACGACCCCGAACTTCAAGCCGATCAAGAGCAGAGAGCGCACGCTGTATCGAAAGATAACCGTTAAAGGAATCTTCTAAAGCGCCGTCTGCGAGCGCGTGAACTTCTTGAGCGGTTCGAATGCGGTCGCGAACAATTGCCCATGACGCGTCACGAAGAGCGATCACGGCTGCATCATCGTTGCGCGTCCCAGATTCGATTTCTGCTTCGAGTTCAGCAACCTTGCCCTCGATGTCGGCAAGTGCAGCGACGATCAAATCGACAAGTTCTGCCTCATTGGTGAGAGCGATGACCCCGGGAACGCCGCGCAACGCCTTGTCGACTGCAGTCAGCGCACTGGCGGCTCCGACGGGGTCGGTTGTGACAGAATCGAGTGCCGTTGCCAGCAATGTTGACAACTCAGCAGCTGTCGGCGGTGTGCGACCGTCACGACGACTGAGAACCGCAATAATCCCGCACATTTGATCAGCCTACTCGTCGCCGTCGTCGTCATTCATCGGCTCATATGAGCGTTCAATGGCTTCGGCGAGCGTCGTAGCGATTCGTTCTGCGTCTGCCTGAAGGGCGGCTTCGACCATCACGCGAACGAGAGGCTCGGTGCCGCTTGGCCTGATGAGAATTCTGCCGTCGTCGCCGAGTTCGCCCTCGAGCTCTTGCCGAACCTCGCGAATGGTCTCATCTGGAACTTCACCACGTACCGGAACTGGAACGTTGATGAGCACCTGCGGATACGACTTCATCGATGCAGATGACAGTTCGGCAAGTGACTGGCCCGAGCGGACAACTGCATCGAGCAACACAACTCCTGTCAGCATGCCGTCGCCCGTCGTTGCGTGAGCCGGAATGATGATGTGGCCCGACTGTTCACCACCCAGAGAAAAGCCGCCTTCGATCAATGCCTCAAGAACATGGCGATCCCCCACTGGTGTTTCGACCACCTCGATACCTGCGGTGGTCATCGCCCGACGAAAACCAAGGTTCGCCATGACCGTCACCACAACGGTGTTACCGGTGAGCATGCCTCGCGAGCGCATGTCGCTTGCGAGGATGGCGATGACTCGATCGCCGTCGACGAGATTGCCGAGATGGTCAACAGCAATGAGCCGATCGGCATCACCATCGAGTGCGAGCCCGACATCGGCACCATAGGCGAGTACCGCCTCTTGCAGGCTTTGCGTGTGAGTCGCTCCACAGCCGTCGTTGATATTGGTGCCATTCGGGTCAGCGTGGATGACGATGACATCGGCACCGACCGAAGCAAAGACCTCGCCGGCGAGTTCAGAGGCGGCACCGTTTGCGGCGTCGATCACCACACGGATGCCTTGCAGTGATCGTTGTTCGATTGCACTAGTGATGCGCTCGAGATAGCGAACCTGTACGTCAGCCATCTCTCCGGTGGTCATGTTTCCCAAAGGCTTGGCGACCTCGTCGGAGGCATCCTGCCGATTCCACTCAGCTTCAATCTGTGCCTCTGTCTCGGTTGAGAGTTTGACCCCGCCGGGGCCGAACACCTTGATGCCGTTATCGAAGAACGGGTTGTGAGACGCCGAGATGACGACACCGACTGCGTTCCTTCTCGACGATTCAGCGGCGACGATCGGAGTGGGCACTATTCCGAGCGACTCGACTTCTGCCCCGCCATTGATCAGCCCTTGCGATACCGCAGTGATGAATGCAGGGGTCGACTCGCGGCTGTCGCCTCCGATGACCACAGGGGTTCCGAAAAACACACGAGCGATGGCCCGACCAAGGTCGGATGCCATCGCTTCGGTGAGTTCGCTGTGCGCCCTCCCGCGTACACCGTCGGTGCCAAAACGCATCGGGCTGCCTGATCAGCGCTTCGTGTACTGAGGAGCCTTGCGGGCCTTCTTGAGTCCGTACTTCTTCGACTCTTTCTTTCGTGAGTCTCGAGAGAGGAGGCCAGCCCGCTTCAAGGCTGGACGAGTTTCGGGATCAAGATCGACAAGTGAACGAGCGATCGCCATGCGAAGCGCGTCTGCCTGACCAGAAACGCCGCCGCCGTGAATCGATGCGTCGATATCAAAACGATCTTCGACATCGGCAACCCGGAGAGCTTCTGAAACGACCATGCGCTGCGCTGCGGTCGGGAAGTAGGCATCAAATGCACGACCGTTAATGGTCACGACACCTGAGCCTTCGCGAAGCCGAGCTCGGGCGACGGCCTCTTTACGGCGGCCAGTTGTTTGCGTGAGAGGAGTGCTCATATCAATTGCCTCGAATCAATCAGCGGGCTGCGGCACCAGGCACCGCGAGCGGGGTTGGGGACTGTGCTTGGTGCGGATGATCTGGTCCGGCGTAGACCTTGAGTTTTGTCATCTGCTGACGGCCAAGACGGCCCTTTGGCAACATGCCGCGGACGCTACGACGAACTGCGTCAGCTGGCTTACGATCGAGAAGTTCCGCGAACGACTCGCTCTTCAATCCACCCGGATATCCCGAGTGACGGTAGATCATCTGACGGCTCTCTTTTCCGGAGGTCATCACGACTTTGTCGGCGTTCACGATGATGACGTGATCACCGGTGTCGATGTGTGGTGCAAAGATTGGCTTGTGCTTGCCACGGAGCACTCGAGCAACTTCAGTGCAGAGGCGACCGAGGATCATTCCCTCAGCGTCAACGATGTGCCACTCTCGGGTGATCTCACTCGCCTTAGGTGTGTAGGTCTTCATCACGTCAATTTCCAGTCGTTTTTGCGATTTTTCGGTGGAGGTCAGGTCCACTGAACCCTAAGAGGATACGGGTGAAGCGGGTAGTTCCCCAACACTCACTGCGAGGCGCCCCCACCGCGGTCTCTCTCATAACCAACCTTCATGAGGATAAGACCTTGTGGTGGGGCGACTCGTCCTGCAAGTTGGCGATCTTTCCCGTCCAAAATGGTGCTCATGTCGTGTAATGAACGACGCCCTGAGCCGATATCGACCATCGTGCCCGCTAACGATCGAACCATCTGATGGCAGAACGCCATACCGACGATGTCAAACATCACCAAGTGAGATGGGTCCCCTCTCGTCCAGTTTGCAGAGATCACCGTTCTCACGAGTGATAGCGGCGTGCCATCTGGAGCGGGGTCTGGTGCTCGACAGAACGAGGAAAAGTCGTGTTGTCCCACAACGGCCTGTGCGGCTTCGTTCATGAGATCGAGGTCGAGCGGTTGGGCCACATGCCATGTGAGTTCGTGTAGGAGCGGATTGCCCTCTGGCGCATTCCACACGTGGTAGCGGTATGAACGAGAAGATGCAGAGAACCGTGCATTGAAATCGTCAGGAGCCCAGTCGCCTGACCGAACAGCGATGTCTGGGGCACACATGCGCGAAAGTCGATGAGCGAGATCTGATGGATCAACTGCATCTGGCAGATCACACGAAATCACTTGACCAAGAGCATGAACTCCGGCATCGGTGCGTCCCGCCAACGTGAACTCGATCGGTTGCCCAAGGATCTGCTCACACGCGGCGCGAAGCTCACCGATCACCGTGCGAACCCCCGGGCTTTCGGCAGCACCTCGAAAGGCGGTACCTCGGTAAGAAACGACAAACCGGGCCCGACGAATGTCGGACCCGGTCGTCATCGTTCTAGGGGTGGTCAGACGAGCTCGATACGAGCCATGTCGGCGTTGTCGCCAGACCTGGTGCCGAGCTTCAGAATGCGGGTGTAGCCGCCGTTGCGCTCGAGGTAGCGAGGCGCAACCTCATTCACGAGTTTGTGCGTCATCTCACGGTCACCGAGGTAACCCTGAATCTGACGAATGCGGTGCACGCGCATTGGGCTGTCATCTTGAGCCTTCTTGGCCTTCGTGATGAGTTTCTCTGCAATTGGACGCAGAGCTTTCGCCTTCGCCTCAGTGGTGGTGATGCCCTCAGCAGCAAACAGTGATGCTGCAAGGTTGGCCATCATCAAACGCTGATGGGCCGCGTCGCCACCAAACCGGCGAGCACGTCGTGGGGTTCCAGGCATGTCAGTTCTCCGTTGTTGTCAAAAATCTCACGGGCGAAGAGAAAGCCCACGCTCATCGAGTTTTTCGATGACTTCGTCAAGGCTCTTCTGGCCAAAGTTGGTGATGTTCAGAAGGTCGTCGTGGCTCTTCATGAGAAGTTCGCCAACGGTGTTGACCTGGGCCCGCTTCAAGCAGTTGCGCGGACGCTCTGAAAGATCGAGGTCTTCGATTGGAAGATCAAGATCAGGCGAAGAACTCGCGGTGTCAGGCTCTTCGGTAAGCGCAAGGCCCTTTGGCTCATCGCTGAGTTCGGCGACGAGAGCGACAATCGTGCGGAGGGTCTCTCCAGCGGATGCCATTGCCTCGCTCGGCGATGTTGATCCGTCTGTAGTGACGTCGAGCACCAGACGGTCGTGATCGGTCGACTGACCAACACGGGTTGGTTCAACCGCAAAGCTCACTCGACGAACGGGTGAGAAGATGGCATCGATCGGCATATTGCCAATCACCGGGTTTTCGACCTCGCGCTGGCTGCTTGCGTACCCGTTACCACGCTCAACGGTGAGATCGATCGCAAGACGGGCTTTGCCGTTGAGGGTTGCGAGATGGAGATCACCGTTCAAGATTGATACGTCGGCGGGACAATCGATATCGCCAGCGGTCACCGAGCAGGGGCCCTTCGCGTCGAGACGGAGTGTGACTGCCTCTTCTGCGTCCGAACGAATCACGATGTCTTTGAGATTGAGAATGATGTCGGTGACATCTTCAATGACGCCGCTGATGGTGTCAAACTCGTGGAGCGCGTCATCAAACCGAACCATGGTGATCGCTGCGCCCGGCACCGACGACAGGAGGGTACGACGGAGCGAGTTTCCGAGTGTGTGGCCAAAGCCAGGCTCAAGTGGCTCGATGACGAACTGCTGGCGTTCGCCGTTGCCGTCGGAGACGACCTCGCCGAGTACTTCCACTGAGGGACGTTGCATGACAAGCATGTCTGCCGGTTCCTTTCCTAGAACGATTACTTCGAGTAGAGCTCAACGATGAGCGATTCGCGGACGGGGACGTCGATGTGATCGCGCTGGGGCAGATCACGGACGGTAACTTCCTTGCCACCATCACCGGCTTCTAGCCAGCCGACCAATGAGCGGTCGTTGGTGTCCATGTTGTGCTGGATCACGATCATCTGAGCAGCCTTTGGCGACGGCGGAACGCCGTGGCCCTGCCGCACCGAATACGACGAATAACCAACTCGCCGGCGTTGACCTGAATCAGACCGTGATTCACAAATTGACGGGCCTGAGGACGGGTTGATCCCCAGCCGGCACGAAAAGTGACATTGTCGAGACGTGACTCAAGAAGGATGAGAAGGTTCTCACCGGTTGGACCCTGAAGGCGACTTGCCTCGTTGTAGGTCTTCTTGAACTGCTTCTCGAGTACACCGTAGATGTACTTCGCCTTTTGCTTCTCCTGCATCTGAGCGAGGTACTCAGAACCTGCATTGCGACGACGAGTACGGCCGTGAACGCCGGGCGGGAAGGGCCGACGCTCCATTGCGCGACGACCTTTCTCGTTCTCGAAGACATTGACGCCAAGGCGACGAGAGGTGCGAACTTTGGGGCCTGTGTAACGAGCCATCTCAGTTCCTCCGACGCTTCGGTGGGCGACATCCGTTGTGCGGAATCGGGGTGACGTCTTTAATTGTCGTCACCTCAATGCCTGAGTTTTGCAATGAACGAACCGCTGTGTCGCGGCCAGAACCTGGGCCTTTGACTTCAACGTCAACGCGACGAACGCCGTGCTCCTGCGCTGCCTTCGCGGCGCGCTCCGCTGCAAGCTGAGCGGCGAATGGGGTGCTCTTACGAGAACCTTTGAATCCAACGGCACCTGATGATGCCCAGGAGATGACATTGCCATCAACGTCGGTGATGGAGACGATGGTGTTGTTGAACGAGCTCTTTACGTGAGCAACGCCCACAGAAACGTTCTTGCGATCGCGTTTGCGGGGCCGACGGCCACCTGGCTTTGTCTTAGCCATTACTACCTCACAGCCTTCTTCTTATTAGCAACAGTGCGCTTCGGGCCCTTGCGGGTGCGAGCGTTGGTGTGGGTGCGCTGCCCACGGACAGGAAGCCCCTTGCGGTGGCGAACACCTTGGTGACAACCAATTTCAATTTTGCGCTTGATGTCATTTTGAACGTCACGACGGAGGTCACCCTCAATCGTCAGGTTGGCATCAACCCATGAACGAATCTTGTTGACCTCATCTTCGGTGAGAGAGGACACTCGAGCGTTGAGGTCAAGACCGTTGTCTTCGCAAATGCGGATCGCGGTGGTGCGTCCGATTCCGTAGATGTAGGTCAGCGAAACTTCCAACCGCTTGTCGCGGGGAATATCGATACCGGCGATACGTGCCATCGTTTACTGCTCTCCGTTTATCTTTCAGCCTTGGCGCTGCTTATGGCGCGGGTTTTCACAGATCACTCGAATCCGGCCGTGACGACGAATCACACGACACTTCTCACACATCTTTTTGACGCTGGGTCGGACCTTCACTGCGTTCTTCTCTCACTTGTAGCGATACGTGATACGGCCTCGGGT
>Ga0181572_10002864_pt1 | contig 12227 bp, 6 predicted proteins | sample 101ome_26_FD_133004 | JGI IMG/M metagenome (GOLD analysis project Ga0181572, IMG submission 133004) | Coastal salt marsh microbial communities from the Groves Creek Marsh, Skidaway Island, Georgia - 101408AT metaG (megahit assembly) | ecosystem: Environmental > Aquatic > Marine > Intertidal zone... | reverse complement strand
GATCTCTACCTCCAGCGCCCGATCAAGATCATCAGCTATGACTGGAACGGTCAGGTCGGGGGATACATCGCGGGCATGACCGGACGCAAGACACCCTTGCCCTCGGGGAAGACCTTCAAGATTGCCGCCCTGCGACCGACCGGCATCCTGCAGTGGGAAAAGGATGAACTCATCCCTTTTTATTTCAATGATGCCGGCAATCATCCAGGGGAGGGCATTTCCCAGCGTCATGGAGGGGGCCGGGCCAGCAAGGCCCAGGTGGATGTCAAGGGTGGAGCCTCGGTGGGGCTGTTGGATGGTTCGGCCAGCCGTATCACCTACCAGGCCTATTACCAGATGTCAGGGCCGCCTGCAGGGGGGCTCCCACCGGGGAGCACCATCCAGCGATCGGTGCCGGCTCCCAATGACCTTTACTACGATCCTCGCGACCGTTGGGGAGGGGCCATTCATCAGCCCGCAGTGGATGGACGGTGAGCTCTGGAAACCGCAGTGCTTGTCTTCAATAAAATCTATTTTCCCGGCATCGCCGACGCCCACAGGCCCACACCCACCAGTGCCAGTGTCCAGAACAAGGCCCAGAGGGCGGCGCGACGACCGAGGTCCCGACGGATGGCTAATCCGTAGATCAGAGGGCAGATGGGGTAGAAACAGAGGTTGAGGAAACCCCACAGCGGCCCGCCGCGGAACCCGGCCACCATCCCCCAGATCCATCCTGCAAAATGCATCAGGATGACGATCCCACCGGTGATGAACAGGGCGATCCATGCCTTGAAATCCAGATTCGCCCCTTCCAGGTCGGCTCCCTCTGCCATCCCACTCAATTGGTCGCTGACCGAGGTGTGTCGCTCGCTGACAAAATACTTCAGGGGATGTTTTTCCCACCACACGGGTTCGTCCGCCAGGATGGCATCAAAGCGCTCGGTTGCCTTGGGCCCATTGATGGCTACCAGGGGTCGCACCGTTTCGGCCGCGGCATCGATTTGGCGGTGGAGTTTTTCGACCTCAAAGAGGGAGCCCAGATATTCCTTGAGGATGGCGTGGTAGTGTTCCTTGTGTTCAGGGATGGCCAGAACGCGTTCGATGAGTTTGTGGTCCCTCCCCCCGGGGTGATCAATGTTCAGCGCGCGTCTTGATTCAGGGCTTCCTTTGAGCGGAAAAGAGCCAAAGGAATGATCCATGTCCCAGGGCAGGAATTGAAAGCGGTTGCTCTTGGGCTCCAGGTAGACGTAGTGATTCTGGGTGTTTCCGAGAAAGCTGTCCAGATTGCACAAGAGGGTGTTCACGGCCAGAAAGCGGAGAAACTGATCGACATCCAGGTAGTTTTCCAGCTCCGCTGCAAAGTCTTCCTCGGCGGCCTTGCTCACCAGACGAGCCAAAGCGATCACCCGTTCTTTCTGAGCCTCCGTCGGGCTGGTCTTGGGCACGAAACCAATCTCGTAAGGTTCCCATGACTCTCCCAGGTAGCGGAACGAACCAAAAGTGCTGGGCTTAAGCAAGAGCCCCTCGGCCGATCCATAGCGGTCCTTCAGAAAGCGTTTGTCTACTTGTTCGACCACACTGTAAAGCCCATGAGGTTGACGATCGACCAAACCGGGGATGCTCAAGTTCACTCGCGCAAAGCTCACCCGCGAGCAGGGGATACCCGCTTCCCTGAACAGCTCATAGGAGAGGGCCTCACGCAAATAGGACGGATCGGTGATGTTGTTGTTGAGATTGAGTTTTCCCAAGCCTCGAAAAGAAAGGTCTTCCTGAAATTCATTGAAGTCGACCTTGAAAGAGAGGCGTTGCTCGATCCTGCCTTCCTTGTATTCTAGGAAAGTACCGTTGCCTTTGTAGCGCAGCCCGACTGGTGAAATTTTTTCGCCCTCTATTTCAATGCTGGCCTCCCCGTATTGGTGATTGATCCCCAGATAACCTGCCAGTCCGGGCCGAGTCGCTCCCTCAGCTCGCATGTGTCCCCCTTTCATGGCATCGCCGATCAGCTCTCCAAAGGCCTCTCCGACATCCATGCTGAGCCCTTCCGGGGGTTGCAGTTTGGCCCATTCTTCGGGTTCGATGGTCAGGGTCACCTCCAATACCCGGTCGAGCCCGAACAGGGAAGCAGCATCCTGACCTTTAGCCATAAATTTGATGTCGCACTGCAGTGCGAGGATCATAACCCATGCAAAAATTTTGATTCCTTGGTATAATCTCATCTGAAAAATGCCCAACTACCATCGATCCTATCCGGGTCACCCTGACATGGTCTGAGCCGTTTTCAACTTTTGAAGGTGCGCGGCGGGGCAAACACAGAGTCTGGCTTAGCGGTTGCGCCATCGCCAACCTGTCCCTCTTTGTTGCGGGGATAGAAGATAAAAAGTGGTGGAGGCGGCGGGAGTTGAACCCGCGTCCTAAGCAGACCTGCCGTGAAGCTTCTACATGCTTGTCCGAGCTTAAGATTGTCGACAGAGAGGATAACGGCTCGGCACGAGTCCCTCTGCCTAGTCCGCATGAAAGGGTTTCGGCTCGTCACGCGCGGTCTCCGCTTAAAGCCTAGCCAGCTGTCGTCGCCTCATTCACCTAGCCGGCGTCAATGATGAGACGTCGCGGACCTTAGGCCGCGAGAGCTAATTCTTCGTTAGCAGTTATTTTTTGGTCCGATGATTAACGAGGCCAACGTACCATCCTCGGCATGCTACCCCAGACGTATCCACCCAGTCGAAACCAGTACGCCCCCATGGATTGATTCAATCCAAAGCCATACTCTGCCCTGGGGTGAGGCTTGTCAAGCTAGCTTGGAGATAGCGTGTCTTAAGTAGGAGTAGCTCACGCCTCGATGTGGCGAGTGAGGATCTCCATGCTTTCAGGTGGCAGGGAAGAGAGTTTGATGCCCGCATTGGTTTCCTCGAAGTAGCTTGCTGCCCAATCTGAATCAAACAGGGCGACAACGTGCTCATGCCGATCATAAGCCACCTTGGTGCCGGTTGGGAGGGATAGGGCATCAAGCTGTGCTTCGGTGATGTCGGTGGGTAACCATCGGATGACCGACCAGGGAGCTGACTCCAAGCGTGATTCGGCATTGTATTCGGTCTCCAAGCGATATTGCACGACTTCAAACTGGAGTTGACCGACCGCTGCCAGCAGAGGCACTCGTGTGAGTGAACCGCGAACCTCCAGCACCTGGATGACACCCTCCTGCAGCAACTGATCAAGCCCCTGCCTGAATTGCTTGAACTTTGAGGTGTTGGGATTGTGCAGGTAAGCGAAGCACTCAGGGGTGAAAATCGGGATTTCTCGATATTGAATACTAGGATCGGTGGTCAGGGTGTCACCGATGCCATAATCATTGAGCCCGACCAGGCCAACAATGTCTCCAGGGAAAGCATCATTGACCGTTTCGCGCTCATTGCCAAAGAGCTTGTGAGAGCTTGCTAGCCGGACTTTTTTGCCAGAGCGGGGGTGGATGACATTCATGTCTCGTTTGAACTGGCCCGAACAAATGCGCGCAAAGGCAATACGGTCACGGTGTTTGGGGTCCATGTTGGCCTGGATCTTAAAGATAAAGGCTGAGAAGGCCTCATGGTCTGTGGGGATGGTTTGGCCATCACAATCCCTCGGAGCAGGCGGGGGTGAGTGGCTCAGAAAACCCTTGAGTAATAACTCAACCCCAAAGTTGTTCATGGCACTGCCAAAGAATACCGGGGTCATCTGTCCCGAATAGACCGAAGAGATATCAAAATCTTCCCCAGCCATGTTCAGCATCTCGATTTCTTCAGTCAGCTTCGCGTGCATCTCGGGACTGAGTTGTTCGCGAATGATGGCAGCCTCGACATCACCAACCGATTCGGGGGCGCGATAGAGGCCTCCTGCGGTGCGTTCGAAGAGATGGACCTCTTTGTGGAGGCGATCGAACACCCCTTTGAAATCCACGCCGGTCCCGATAGGCCAATTGACGGGGAAGGATCCGATACCCAATACCCTTTCAAGCTCGTCCAGGAGTTCAATAGGATCCTTGGTAGGGCGATCACACTTGTTGATGAAAGTGAAAATGGGGATGCCTCGCCTGCGGCATATTTCAAAAAGTTTCTGAGTTTGAGACTCAATCCCCTTGGCCGCATCGATGACCATCACCACACCGTCCACAGCCGTCAGAACACGGTAGGTATCTTCGGAGAAGTCCTTGTGACCGGGGGTGTCGAGAAGGTTGATCGCAAAGCCTTCATACTCAAATTGCAGGACTGTGGAGCTGATGGAAATGCCGCGCTTGCGCTCCAATTCCATCCAGTCAGAGGTAGAAGCGCGCTGATGCTTGCGTGCGGTCACTGACCCAGCAAGATGAACAGCCCCACCATAAAGCAGCAGCTTTTCGGTGAGCGTGGTCTTCCCTGCATCAGGATGGGAAATGATGGCAAAGGTGCGGCGACGTTCGATCTCTTTTTGCAAACTCACAAGGTGGCGAAGGGTAGCAGGAATCGGACAGTGAACAAGTGGGAATGCTCGATCCGAGGATCAGCTTGAAGGAAAATCATGGATGACTTGGCTTGGAAGCCTGCAAGCGGCGCCAAACTCGCAATGCCTCGGAAATGCTCCAGGCTTGGGCATCGCAGCCACGCTGGGTGTGCGGGGCGTCGCCATCAAGGATTTCAGGGAGTTGCCCCGAGCAGCCTTCCTTCCAGTGGGCCTGCATGGAGCTCAGGTAGTCCAGCGCGGCTAGGTGGGCCTTCTTTTCTCCGGGCCACGCCATGGCCAGGGCCTCGCAAAAAGAGGGAAAAGTCCAAAGCCAGGCAGTGCCATTGTGGTAGGCGGGTTTGCGGCGCTCATCCTCGTCTCCTTCATAACGTCCCCAGTAGGGATGAACAGGATCATTGAGCAACCCACCATGATTGCCGTGTATGGGCAGGGGAGGCATGGTCGGCAACGGGGCCAGGGAGCGCAGGGCACCTGGAACGATTAGGTGGCGCTGTGCGGCAAGCACGGTGGCCTGGGCTCGTCTACCTTTGAGGCAGCCCAGGGTGACCGCCCATAAGGCATTGCTACGCAAAGCCTGATCTCGCAAGGCCTCGCCGGCAGGGGTTCCGGATGAGGCGATGAGTAAATCCGCAGGCCATTGTTTTTCTTCTATCCAGAAGAGCTTTTCAAAATGCTTGCGTGCCGTTTGAGCCCACTCCCCCCAACTCCCGATGGGGCATTGGGTGTGGATGTGGTTTGCTTGAGATGTTTTGAGTCGACGGGTGAGCTGATCAAGTTGCTCAAGCAGACGTATCCACAGGGCCTGAATTTCGACGGGATAACCCTCCCTTGGTGTCCCTGCCGGATAGTTGGTGTCCATCCAGGTGAAATGGCTAGGGCTCCAGACCAGCCCTGATTCTCGATCCATCCTGATCCCATTGGGGGTCCCTTGCATGATCCCCCGAGCCATGCGGAATATCACCTCACCCAGAACGGGCCCTGAGGTGCTGACAGGTTCGTGGTAGAGACTTTCGCCTGCCATGGAGGCGGCTTCTTCCAGCAGGATCCCATACCAGAGCGGTGCATCGGAGGTATCCCGATTGGAGGCATCATCTCCGTGGATGGTGTTGGGTAAGGTGCCATCGGATTCAAAGCGACCAAAGACTTTGAGCAGTGCTACCACGCTATCCTGCATGCCAGCATGGAGCATGCCTCGAGCCACGATGATGGAATCGCGACCCCAGTCCAGAAACCAGGGATAACCTGCAATGATTGTCTTACCATCATCTCTTCGAACCACATAGGCACCTAGCGCTTGAGTGAGCTCATGGCCCCATGGATCGCATTGACTCTGGTGTAAGGAAGGTTCGGTTTCCGAAGTAACTGACTCTGCTTGCCTCAGGGCGGTAACGATTTGCGCTTTGCTTGGGATTTCGGTTTCGCAGGTGGCTGTCAGATGAATGGCTTGATCGCCGGTCAGGGGTAGGGCAAACCATCCCGGGCTCCAGGCATCGCCTGAGCCCTCCTGACCGCGGGTTTGCTCGATAGGGTGAGCTATGCCCTGCGACCACTCAGGCTCGGGATGAAAGTGGCCTGAATCAACCCGGACGTGCAGGCTTCGATCCTTGGCGGGTTGAAAGAGGAATCCATCCCCTGAATCCAGGGCTTGGCAATGGGTTTGGAAGTGGGCATCGGCTCCATCCGAGCGTTGGGTCTGCTGATGGAAGTTGCGATCTTCCAGGTCCAATCGCAGGGTCAGCTGGAGGCGGCAACCAGCTGGGAGTTCCTGCCCCTCGGAGAGTCGCTGGTTTTTTCTGATGCGCTCGAAGCGAGCGACCAAGGTGTTGGCGCCCTCCAGCAGATTAAGGGTCATTTCTACCTCCACGGAGCGGCCACTTCCGGCCGGAATGTAGAAGCGCCACCTGGCCGGGGCTTTGGCTGAGAAGTCGACCAAGGCTGCCTGGTCCAGCGGGGTGATGAATCCATCGGCGTTGGCCCACAGGCGTAAACGCTTGATCATCACGTGGCGATCAACCGGAAGGTTTGGGTGCAGATTAGCCCCCAGCAGGCAGTCGTATTTGGAATCGATCTGACTGGGGTCAGCATGCACGCGTGCCATGGCGCCTCGGCCGTTGGTCAGCAGGGCCATGCAGTCGGGCCCATTCCCAAAGCCAGGCTGGCGGTGGTCGCAAACCAACCAAGTGCTTTTAATAGCGTTGGTTTCCCTGCCAAAAAGATCAAGTTGAACCAAGAGCTCTCCGGGAATGGCGTTGAGGATGGCAACGACGTGATCCCCTCCTGCCGGCACCGAGTCATGACGGGTGATCGAGGATTCAGAATCGGATTTCAGGGTAAGGCGGAAAGGATGGCGTTCGCGAACGACAACCCAGTGCCCTCGTGGCACCACCAGGATACGCGGGCGGTCGGAGGAAGACCATGCTATGACAGGAGGCCAGCTTGCCTTAGTGGAATCCGCCTGGCCGTCTTGATTGGTGAGATGATTTAACCAGCCCTCGAGGTCGCTATCGATATCCCTGGCTAAATCCTTCCAGTCTACCCAAGGGGTGTGTTCGGTTCCATGGATCTGCGAGAGACAGGCCAGCCCCATCGCAGCTCTGGCACGAGCGTCACGGTAACGATGCCCTTCAAGCCCATCATCTTGTTTTGCGGAGGTGACATCCTCTAGGCAGCAGACCTGTCCAGGAGCCAGCTCAAGGATCCATGAGCCTTGGTTTTGGGTCCACTGGACCAGGCTTCCTCCCTGCATCCAGTCGAAGCTTGGTGGCTGGGAGATTTTTGGAACCTCAGAGACCTTCAGAGTGATCTGCTGGGATTGCGCCACATCGGTGTTGATCAGAATCCATAGATTACGATCCCCATTCTGGCTCACGCGATGGAATAGGCATGTTTGGGCGTTGGGCTGAGGGCTGAGTTTTAGGGAGGCTCCATCAAAGAAGCAGGGATGGTGATTGAGCAGACGACCCAAGCGGCCCATCGTGTGAACGATGTTTTCCTCAGCCCCCCAATTAAGCCCCGTACATTCATGGACAATGATTTTTTCGGCAGCCAGCCATTCGACGCCACAGGTAAAACCGAAGGCTCCCTGCACGCTGGTTAGCGCGCATAGTTGATTGCGCAGGAGTGACCAAATCTTCCCCTTGGCTGCTAGCCTTGAGTTGTCGTGGGTTTCACTGTAGTGAACCAAGGTGCCAACCCGGGGGCTTTGATGAAGGCAATGTTCAAGGTAGGCCTGCACTGAAGGGCCTTCATATTCCTGAAAAAGCTCAGAATAGGCCCATTGCATCCCACCCTCTGTGAGCAGCCTTTCGGTGGCTTCCCAGGCCCCACCCAGGCCTTCGAGTAGAAACAGGGTGTCGGGGAAGGATTCTCTGACCCGAGCGATGATGTATTGCCAGGCTGCCAGGGGTACCATGTAGCCAGCATCGCAGCGGAACCCATCGACTCCGCGTTCGCACCATGTCAGGAAAACCCCGGCCAGGTAGTCCCAGGTTTCTGGCTGGTCATGCTTTAATTCCACCAGATCTCCCCAAATATTCCCCCAGGCCCCTGGGCTGATGAAGGTTCCGTCACCCTCGCGGGCATACCATTCGGGATGGTTTTCATGAATGTTGGACCCCCAGCCGGTGTGATTGGCAACCAGATCAATAATCACTCGTGCTGAGCGGGCATGGATGGCCCGGGTCAGTTCCATGAATTGATCGATAGCTGTGGTCCGTTGGTCAAACGTTACCAGAGCAGGATCCACCGCCTCTAGATTTTGGGCGGCGTAGGGACTGCCAAATCGGCCAAACCGGGCGTAGGTGGTTGGGGTCGGGTTGATCGGTAACAGGTGAATGATGCGGCATCCCAGGGTATCAATGATGTGTGGGAGTTGCTCGATGAGGTCCCGAATTTTTCCTGAAGGCGGGATGACGGCGAAGCCATCGGCATCGAGGGTCGCCAATTCAGGACGCTCACGTTGAGACTGCGTTTCGGATCGATGTCGATGTGCCCCAAAGAGTCGGATCCAGGCACAGTAGATGGTATTGCCACTCCGGGTGGCGTTGGGATGGACGGCAATGCCCCCATTGGGACCATCGGGCCACTGCTGGGTGCCCCGGGCATCAGTGAGGTAAGCCTTGTATTCGAAAAAGCCAACCTCATTGAGTGGCAGATTGATGACCCACCGATCGGTTTCCCAAATCATGGGGATATCCTGCCAAGAGAATAAAGCGATGGCATTTTGTCCCGCCCGGCTTTGAATGATTTCCTTGCGTAGGGTCGAAGCTCTTCCAAGGTTGGTCCGGAGGAAGGCTTGGCAGGTATCTGGTGTCTGATCGGCGGAGGAGGGGAAGAGTTCGACTCGGTGCCAGTCACCAGTGTGTGAGACCTTACGGTCACCGGGTGGTGGGGTCATCATGGCCATGGCGTGAAAAGGTTTGTCTCGAAGATTGCCTGGTGGTCGACGCTCAACAGCTTACCGCTGGCTAGAGCAGGACGATCTCACTAGGCTAGCATGTTGAGCAATTTGAAATCTTTGCTCAGGGGGCGAATCAGGCAAGCAGCGCCTTGAGCGTCCGGATATGCCTTGGGATGGCCTTCCAGGGATCTTCGGCTGCCTCATATTCCAGCACCACAAATCCCTGGTAATTGGCTTCTCTGAGGATCCTGACAAGGCGCACCAGATCCGAAGGCATCTTGGGCATTCCCCGCGGAGCTATTTCCACCTTAAGCTGAACGTTGACCGCAAACGGAGCGCATTTAACTAGGTCGCCGTATGGGTCTTCGGTATGGAAATTACCGGTATCCAAATTGATGCCTACCCAAGGACTATCAACGGCTTGGACAATTTCCAGCAGAGGATCCGCTTCCGCCACGATTCCCCCGTGATTCTCAATGCCTAAGAAGACGCCTCGAGCCCCGGCATAATCGCAGCATTGCTTGAGTCCCTCGATGCACCGTGCGACCGAGTTCTTCCAGCTTTCTCCTTGGGGTTTGTCGCCCGCAAAAACACGAACGTGAGGCGCTCCCATCTGAGCCGCATGATCAATCCATTGCTTGACGTGAAGGATTTGTTCCTCACGTTTGGGGCCGGGCATGTCGGTAAAACGATTGCCAACAGCCGTGCCACTGATGGTCAGGCCTCGCAGGAAAGCATGTCGCTTGAGATCGCTGCATAGTGCCGCATCAGTTCGAGGCGGAAAGTAGTAACTGGTCAGTTCAGCTCCGTCGCACCCAAGTTGTGAGCAGTAATCCAGGAAGTCATGCAGGCTGATTCGTTTGGCTGGGTCCACTGCTTGAGGCCTTTCATGCGACGCATGCTGGAAATGATCTCTCAGTGAGTAAGCGGCCAGTCCTAATTTGAAGTTGGCGTGATTCGGGCGCTCGAATGCTTCGATGGCTCCTGCTTGCTGCGGCGTGATCAGGCTTCCTACTGAACCTGCCATGGCCATCAAGGCCGTCTGCTGCATGAATTGTCGTCGTTGCATGGTTTGTATGGCTGAGGTGAAAGAAAGTTCAGGGAGTAAGGTGATGCCGATCAGCTTTAAAACTTCTCGAGACTAAGATTCGATGAATTGGCCAAAAGCCCTGAAGCGATCGTAACGGGCCTTCATACGATCAGAGACCCCCATGGACCCAAGCTGTTTGAGGGTTTGGCTGATGACTTGCCTCATGGACGTTGCCACAGCGCTCACATCGTTCTGAGCTCCACCCAGCGGCTCGGGAATAATCTGATCAACGAGCTTAAGTGACTTCAGTTGGTCTGCTGTGATGCGCAGGCACTCGGCAGCTTGGGGGACAGCTTCGCTGCTTTTCCAGAGGATTGCAGCACAACCCTCTGGGCTGATGACCGAATAATAGGCATTCTCGAGAATCATGACTTTGTCGGCTACCCCGATACCAAGCGCACCACCTGAGCCACCCTCGCCAATGACAATGGCTAGAATCGGAACCTCCAAAAGCATCATCTCCCGCAAATTCACAGCGATGGCTTCAGCAATGTGTCTTTCTTCAGCGCCAATACCAGGGTAGGCCCCTGCGGTATCGATGAGAGTGACAATGGGTAGGCCGAACTTGTCGGCCATTTTCATCAGGCGCATGGCTTTGCGGTATCCCTCAGGATGGGCAGAACCAAAATTCCTCAGGATGTTTTCCTTGGTATCCCGGCCTTTCTGGGTGCCGATGACCATGACTTGACTGTCATCAATGCTAGCAAAGCCTCCAACCATGGCTCGGTCGTCGGCAAAAAGTCGATCACCATGAAGCTCGGTGAAGTGGTCAAAAACCTCTCGGATATAGTCAAGGGTGTATGGCCGCTTAGGGTGTCTGGCGAGCATGACTCGCTGATGAGCAGTCAGGTTGGAAAAAATCGTTTCCCTGGTATCGCGAATTTTTTTTTCAATCAGGGCGATTTCTTCTTGGAAGCTCACCGAGAGTGACCCCGAGGCCTCATGGCTCTTCAGCTCATCGAGTTTCTTTTCAAGCTCGGCGATCGGTTTTTCAAATTCAAGCGTGTGCTTCATTACCGAGACCAATGTAAGGGGTGAATAGAAAAAAAGGTAGCAAAAAGGGCATCCGGCCAAGTGTGGCTCACTTAATACTTCAGGCGTCGCTGGCGTGCCTCCACTGGCCACTTCCCTGATGCCCTATGAGATTCAACCCGATACAGCTCCTGGTGCAGGGCTACCGTTGGGCAAACATGCCATGGAATAGCGTATATAACCGCTCCAACAGGTTTTTGATGAGCCTCTTCGGAAGAGACCACCAAATGCTCCTCACTATGGCCAACAAAGCGATCAACCCTGAGGTTGAGGCAATGCAGTCTCGGGTGTGGCATTTCCGAAGCGACCGATTTGTGCCCCAAATCCAAGCATAGAATTCCTTCGGCAGGCTTGGAAACGACCCTTCCCATGAGGACACAGGCCCATTGAAACTCCAGGTCCGGAAAATGGCTTGCATACCCGGCATCCCACAGGACGGAGGTACCTGGGCTGCATATCGAGTCCGGGCGTGTAGCGTGCATGGGGAAGGTGGGGGTGCCACCCGCAATAAGGGGCTGGGGCTTGTCTTGCAGCCTCGGAACCCCGGCCCACCAACTTTCTAATGACTGGACCCATTGTTGACAGGCCTTTTGACGCTCGCTTACCGATGGCTGATGCAGGTGTCCATCGTAAGCATGCCAGCCACCAAAACGCAGCTTCGGACAATGATCCAGAGCCTCGAGTAAGGAGACGACCTCTGGCCCTGGAGCAATGCCCGTGCGGTGCATGCCCACATCAAGATCGATCCAGATCGTGAGTGATTGATGGCGCTCTTGAGTCAATTGATCGAGCATCTGGAGGCTGGGCATGCAGTCTACCAGGGTGTGGGTCTGAACCGAATCATGCGCCGTTGCCAGGTCCAATAATCGGTGAGCCATCGAGGCGTGGGGCTGCATGGCGAGCAACAGATCGCTTGCACCCGCATTGGCTGCAATTTCTAGTTCGGCTAGCGTGGCCCCTTTGAAGCGCCTGATCCCATGTGCCACCATGCGCTCAATGATGGACTGACACTTGCTGGTCTTGATATGAGGCCACAGGCGATTTGGGTCCCCACCGACCATCTGGATCATGAGTCTCAGGTTGGCATCGATGCGATCGGGGTAAACCAACAGGGCGGGCGAGCTGATGGAATCAGCTTCCTCTAGCGCATACCAATTTGTTGAGGATTCAGGGCTCATCCGCGGTAAGGTTGGGACGAGTCAGCGCCCTGCTGTAACTCAGGGGTGTAGTTCGAGGATGGCCTCGATTTCAACGCTG
>Ga0181572_10002863_pt1 | contig 12228 bp, 10 predicted proteins | sample 101ome_26_FD_133004 | JGI IMG/M metagenome (GOLD analysis project Ga0181572, IMG submission 133004) | Coastal salt marsh microbial communities from the Groves Creek Marsh, Skidaway Island, Georgia - 101408AT metaG (megahit assembly) | ecosystem: Environmental > Aquatic > Marine > Intertidal... | reverse complement strand
TGTTGTGATCAGGTCACAGTGTACGCTGGGTTCATCACCAGCACAGATTCAGTTTGATTTACCACCCTATTTGAGTGGCCTTCCTGCTGTATGCGGTGGGTCTGTCATTCAAGCCAGTTTGCCTGGCGACAACAGAGCATTGGAACCACCTGAATCCATCCCGAACTCAGAAGTGAAACGATGCATCGCCGATGGTAGTGTGGGGTTTCCCCATGTGAGAGTAGGTCATCGCCAGGCTTCTAAATTAAAAAGGGCTGCCCATCGGGTAGCCCTTTTTTTATTTTCACTCGGGCAATTTAATGTCCGGGTGTGAGATCAGGTGAGAAGGCAATTTCAGTCACGACCTAGCGAGTCTGCGAACACCGGGATCCCCGAATTCTCCAGGGAAAATGAGTCGAATATGGGACTACTGCGTATATTTTCTGAGACTTAGATACATACTTTGTGTAAGTCAAGAGTATGAGGCCTTTGGAGACACAAAAGTGCAGCTGGTAAGCGATAAATTAGTTGTCGATAGCGGCAACCTTGACCCTACTTTCCCGCAGGTCTATCCCTCTTTGTCGGGGTTCCAGTTGGATAACCCGGCCTCATGGACGAAAGGGCAGCCGTTTGAGCTTTTTAAGGCCATGCGTGAGCAGGCCCCTGTGATGTGGTCGCGCCCCATGCCCAAGAAGCCAGTATCGGGCTTTTGGTCTGTTACCCGATATGAGGATATTAAGCAGGTGGAGCTGGCCCCTGAGATTTTCTCCTCACAGCGCGGCAGCATGCATCTGGCTATTCCCAACCGTTCTGAATGGAAGGCCCGTCAGCTAATGGAGGCATCGCTGAATAGTTTGATTAATCTCGATGGCGCGCTGCACATAAGCCTTCGCACTCAGCACACGCCGTTTTTCTATCCTCTTTTTATCGACACACTTAAAGCCCGCGTCACTGAAAAGGTTGATTCGCTGCTGGACAGACTCGAGGCCAAGGGCCCCGTGGTGGATTTCGCGAAGCTCTTTTCCTTAGAGCTACCGCTTTTTACCCTGTGCGAGATGCTGGGCATTGATGAAGAAGACCGGCCTCGCATTGCGCACTGGATGCATTATCTTGAAATGGCGGCCCAGTATTTAACTAATCCCTATCAAACTTTTTTTGCAGAACCCACGCTTCCTTTCCGCTTCAAAGGGATGCTCAAGGAAATGTTCGCCTACGGGGAGGCGATAATGGCGGATCGGCGGAAAAATCCGCGAGAGGATCTTCTGACCCTCATCGCTCACGCTGAACTGGATGGCGAGCACATGCCTCAGTCCTTCCTCGATGGCTCCTGGTTGCTCATTATTTTTGCGGGCAACGACACCACTCGAAACTCTCTCTCGGGGACCATGCGTCTCATGACCCAATTTCCCGAGCAGCGTCAAATGATCCTTGATGATCCTTCTCTCATTCCTAAGATGACGCAGGAAGCCCTTCGGATGGTGTCTCCTGTGGTGACCATGCGGCGGACTGCGACGCAGGATACCCAGATCGGCGAGCAGCGCATTGCAGAGAACGAAAAAGTCATCATGTGGTACGGCGCGGCGAATCGTGATCCGGAAGTTTTTTCCGATCCCGATAACTTCAATATGCACCGGCCCAATGTGGAGAAGCACCTGGCTTTTGGTCATGGGGTCCACAAGTGTCTTGGCAGTCGCGTTGCGCAAATGCAGCTCAATATTGCCTATGAGCGGATTTTTGATCGATTCCCCAAGATCCAGTGGACCGGCAAGCAGAAAATCTCCCCGGTGGTCCTTGTGCATGCTATTTCTAGTCTGCCCGTGCACCTATACGGTGGCGCTCGCCGCTAAAGAGCCCGCCAAGTATGAGAGGTGTGCTTGCCCGTCAGGTGCGTCTCCCTCGGGTGAGTCAAGTCTTTAGTAATTTAATAAACGGATCCTGCCGCCTGAACCCGCTCATATAAGAACTGAGTCAATGCCTGTCGATCTCTCAGGTGCTCGTATTCAGGTGATTCCAGTGCTTCGCCCACATCCACATGAATCCTGGTGTTAAAACGACGCAGTGCCTCATGCATAAGCATGGCCATACGCAAGGGTTCGGCAATGTGTGAGGCGACATGGAAAGCTCGGCTATTTTGACCATGAAAGAAAACGGGAACCACTGTCGGCTGGTAGCGCAGCACCAGTTTCGCCGCGAAGGTGGTCCAGTGGGTGTCGGTGACTTTACCGAGACCAAAGTGGGTGGCTGTAGAGACCGTCCCGGAGGGAAAAAGGATCAGGGGGGTGCCATCATTGAGTGCATCTCCCGCGAGTTGCTTGGTTCTTATGTTGCGACGCTCCGCCTCCCGCGTTCCGGCAAAATCGATCGGTAAAAAGTAGGGGGCCAGATCACGATCCTGACAAAGCAGCGAATTAATAACTACCCGAAAGTTACCGGCGATTTCCGAAACCAGATTACAGAGAATCAGCCCGTCGAGAATACCGAAGGGATGATTGGCAAGAAACAGCAAGGGGCCTTTACTCTCGAGACGACGAAGCGCCTGATGGTTTCCCTCAAGATTTACACCGGAAATATTTTGGGCTTCTCGAAAGAAGCTGAGGGGCGACAGTTTTTGTTCTTTAAGCGCAACGTAATGGCGCTCCAGACGACGTCGACCAAGGAGAACTTCAACCGACTGGGTGACCCATCGGCGCAGCCAGCTGTCTCCATCGTCAACGTAGGTGAGTCCGGGTTTGTCACGCAGATAGATTTCAAAGGCGGGATCAACCATCGTTGCGGGTGATTCCATCATTGGGGCAGTTGGAGTAGCTGCGGCTGTGGCGGCTGTGGCGGCTGTGGCGGATGTTGGGGGTATTCCAGTCGCCGAGGCTATGTCGGCTGCGGGGTCACTGTTAGATGGTGCGTGTCTGAGACTCATGTCTTCAAAGAGGTTGCCGGGCGATCACGCTTTGCCCAAGCGGATCAGCCGTCTCGCCGCAAAAAATCCGATCACACTGGTGGCTCCAAAAAGCCCGTAATAGATCTGAAAGCCCTGTTGGCCGCTCCAGTTGGCGAGAGCCCAGGACTGGACCATGGGGACATAGATGTCGGGGGTGTAAGCGAGCAGGCTGATAATGCCCACCGCAAGGCCTCGGGTACTGGCCGACACGTCGCACTCATCGAGCGTGGCCCAGAAAATACCTCTCACACCGTAGGTAAAGAGCCCGATGAGCAACACCATCGGGAATAAGAATGCGGCGCCAATGGTTGCGGGCAAAGAGGGAAGTAGCGCCAGCAGGCCGCCGGCAATCAGCATGAGCACGCCCAGGAAGGGGATAACCCGAAAGTAGTCGCCGATAAACCCTGCCAGCACGCCGCCAAGAGGCCGCATCCATAGCCTGCCGACTGTAATGGCGCCAACGGTGACGGCACCCAATTGGAAGATCGATTCGAGAAGGCCTGCCAAGGAATAGGTGACCCAGAATATCTGATAACCAATCAGAATGATGAGTGCCGCTAGCCATATTTTTTGATTGCTGAGGAGCTCTTTCAGATCTCGGAGCAGTCCCGACAAGCCGCCTTGGTTGGGATTAGGAGGCGGCTCCATAGAGGAGGTTCTGAGAGCAAAAAACAGGATCGGCGCAAGGCCAATTGACACCAGTCCGTAAAACCAAATCACCGCGATCAACGACCCAGTGGTGCTCGCTTCCAGAGTAGTAAGGAAGTAGGCAAAAACAGCGAGACCGATTGTTGCCAATAGCGCCTCGACCAATCCCCGACCACTCTCTAATAAGCCAAAAAATCGGCCCTGTTGATCATGAGGGGCGAGCAGCGAGGTGCCCCTGATGAGGGCACCCCAAAGCGTCAAGCCACTGGTGAGTCCCCAACCTATGAAAATCAATTTTATTTGCGCGAAACTCGGTGCCGTGCTCAGCCAGAGCGCGAGTATGCCGGTGCCGGCCATGGATACGCTGATCAGCCAGCGGGTGGGCAGTTTGTCAGAGAGCCATCCGCTGGGGACATAGGTCAAGACAAAAAAGACGCCTAAAATCGAGTGGCATTCACCCAGTTGAGCGCGGGTGATGTCGAAGGTCTCGAGCATCGATCCCTCGAAATTCTGACGCATATAGACGACGGGATAGATGACGCCACTGCCTACGATCAGGAGCAGTAACTGTAAATAGCGCTGCTTCATGCTGGGATTTGCCACATGGGGCTCCTGCTGCGCCGATATTGATGTCTCGATGGGTTTCTCCTTGCCGCCAGCGTGTCATTCCTTATCAGAGTGTAACCTGCTACCAGAGTTTAAAGAGCGCTGTGCCAATAAAGGTGCCCAAGGCATAGCCAAGAACTCCAACCAGTACCCCGGGGGTAATCTGATCGCGCCAGCCCTTGGCGGCCGCCATCGCGGGCGCGGTTGTTGCGCCCAAAATAGCCGCGTTCGAGGCGGTTAGTAGCTCAGGCAGTGTGAGCTTGAAGAGGGAGCCAACGCTAAGTAACACCGCCAGATGTATCACCAGTAGGATGCAGACCAGGCTGATGAGCAGTGGTGCGACTGAAAGCATGGCGGGGATGTCGGCTCCCGCCGCAATAGCCGCAAAAAAGACAAATGACAGGGCGATACCCAGCTCGAAAGCGCCACTAAACCACCGTCGAGCATTGGGTACCAACGTGGCGACAATAAGGACTAGCGCCGTAAGGATAATATAGCGCCATCCTGACAGGCCGAGCATCGACTCGATACCGTCGGTGATGGCCACTAGTGAAAGGCTGGCGGCGATTCCGAGACAGAGTGATGTAGCTGTGATCGGGCTTTCGGTAGCCGCTTCACCGGCCTCGGCAGTGGTCGGATTTTGGGTAATGCTGGGAAAAAATCGCGCGATCGCCGTGACACCCGGTATCAAGGCAATGAGGCTTAGATAGATGGCACTGAATAAATTGTCGGCCGCCGTGGCCGCAGAAAAGAAAGAGGCGTCTTCATTAAGCCCTGTAATTTCGCCCAGGGCTGCGTAGTTCACCGACCCGCCAATATAAGTCGAAGCAAACAGCCCCACGATACCGGCCTCGCGATTTTCGATGGCCAAACTTGAGCCTGAACCCAGAGTGCTAAGGTCTAGAAGTAATGCTGCTACCGTGACCCCGGCTACCGTCCCCACGGTAGCCAACAGGAACGCTGCCGTCGTGCGCGAGGCTTCCGTTACAATGCGCCGCAGGTCAGCCTGAAACAGGAACAGTGGGATTAGCACGGGCACAAGGTAAGTGAAGACAAACCCGTAAGCCGGTGCGCTGTGGGGGATAATGTTCAAGTTACTCGCCGCGATCGCCCCTAAAATCACGATGACCGTGCCAGTCAACTGAGCGCCGAGTCGGGTTTTGGCGAGTAGCATGGAAGCACCGGAGAGCACCATAAGTGCGGCGATAACGGCGATAGAGTTGTCTGCAGGAATCAGGGGCATGAAAACCAGAGTGCCTCATTTTTATTTTATGGTGTGACCACCCATACAGCGTGGTTAATCTTAAAGCATGGTTAACCCCAGTGAACGTGGGTAACCCCATAGGGAAATGCGTTGATCAAGCATAGACGATGTCGGGTAATTCAGGCTAGGTTGTGAGGATGAATAAACAAGCAGACTGGCGTGACAGGCTAGACAGCGCCCTCAAAGGCAATCGACGGGACGCGTACAGCCGCTACCTGCAGCTAGCTACGGTTGGGCTTGATGGCGCTCCCCGCTGCCGGACGGTGGTTTTTCGTGGGTTTTTGGAAGAGAGCAATACGCTGCTTGCAATCACTGACGGACGCAGCCAGAAAGTGGAAGAAATAGCGCGAGATAATCGAGCTCAGGTGCATTGGTACTTTGCGCGAAGTCGCGAGCAATTTCGGATGGAAACCCGGGTAACCATGGCGGAACCTGGGAGACAGGGAAATCTGATTGCTGATGTGTGGTCCCGACTGTCGGAGGCCGCGCGGGATCAGTTCTTTTGGCATCCACCCGGTGAACCTCTGGAGTCTGGCGAAACTCTTTCACCCACCGAATCTCCCCCCAATACTTTCAGGCTGATGCTGATGGAGCCTCAGAAGGTCGACTATTTGTGGTTGGGTAAACGTCACCAGCGTGTCATCAGCGTCTCCTCTGGCGATATGTGGGAAGAAACCCAGGTGAATCCATGACTGGGGCGGGTCTGAAACTCCTGGGATGGAAAACGCCGTGTTAGAGGATGGTCTTAAACAAGCTGCCAGCTTGTTGCAGGCAGGGGACCACCAAGCGGCTATCGATGTTCTCACAACCCTTGAGGCCGCAGGGGGCGAGTCTCCAGACTTCTGGCAGCTTGTCGCGTTAGCGCACAAAGGGCTCGATCAACTGGGCGAAGCGGAAGCAAGTTATCTCAAAAGTTTGGCGCTCAATCCCCAGCCCCACGTGGCTACCAATCTGGCAAATCTGTATAAACAGCAAGGGCGGTTTGATGAGGCGGAGAACCGATATCAGCAAGCCCTGGGTGCGGACCCCAATAACCTGCCGGCGCTCGTTAACTACGGTCAGCTCCTCATGGACGTCAAGCGGGCGGATGCGGCCGCTAATCAATTCTCCGCGGTTCTCGAAATTCGCCCCGAGCATGTCAATGCGCGAATTGGACTTGGGCAGGCGTTGCAGCAGCTGGGTGATCAACAGGGTGCCGTAGGGCTTTTTCAGGAGGTGCTCGCAGAGCACAAGGACAACGCCGCGGCCCTGAATGGCCTTGGGATCTCCTTGAAGACCATGGGATACGCGGATGAGGCCGTGCACTCGCTTCGGCGAGCCCATGAAGCAGCGCCTAACTCGGCCGATGTGCTGCTCAACCTGGCCAGTGCGTTGGCTTGTGCCGATCGATCCGAGGAGGCGGTTGCCGCCTATGAGGCGACGCTGAGGCGGGAGCCGGATAACCCTGATTTTCACAATTATTTTAATGGCTACCTTGGCGTCATTGGCCACACAGATTATCTCGGGTCCTACCGTCAGGTGCTTCAGCGTAATCCTGCTGACGCGAGATTCGCCGTGCCCCTCGCGAGGAAGCTGTTGCTCGAGGAAAAGGGAGAGGAGGCTTTCGATGTTCTTTTGAAATCTCTCGAAGCAGGGGGAGACTCCAGCATGCTGCGTCGGGAAATGAGCTACGTTAGGCGCGAGCAGAGCCATTTCGGGGAGGCCTTGGAATACGCGCTAGCCGCAAGAGATGAAGAGGCCAACGCTGCTAACGAGCGAGAACTGGCTACTGCGCTGATGGCTGCCGGGGCTGACTATGAGGAAGCGCTAGCGCTTCTACGCTCGTTGGTAGAGCGATTTCCCGAGGACCAGGGATTGTGGGCGCTGTTCGCCACAGGGTTGCGGTATGCCGAATACGACGCCGAGTACCGCGCGCTAGTCGACTACGACAACATGATTAAGGTCCGACAAATAGCGATGCCCGAGGAATTTGATAGCGATGCTGATGGCTTGGCTTTTTTCCGTGAGTCCCTTCTCCGCCTCCACACCACCCAACATCACCCGGCGGAGCAATCAATGATTCATGGCACCCAAACTCTCGATGACCTTTTTAGTCGGCGTGATGCGGCCATCCAAAAGCTGACAGCAGCGCTCAGCGATCAGCTTTACTCTATTATCTCGTCGATGCCTAAAGATGATGTAAACCCTTTGTTTCGTCGCAACACCGGTAATTTCAAGTTTTCAGATTCCTGGTCAGTGCGCCTCTGGCGCGACGGCTTCCACAAAAATCATTTTCATTCTCAGGGGTGGCTAAGCAGTGCTTTCTATCTCACTGTGCCCAGCGCCGTAGGTTGTGGTGGGGAGGGCTGGATTAAGTTTGGAGAGCCGGGTTTCAAAGCGCGTGAGCCACTCTCACCGCAATACTGGGTGAAGCCTAGAGAAGGTTGTTTGGTCGTCTTCCCCTCGTATCTCTGGCACGGTACCGAGCCCTTGAAAACCGCCAGTGAGCGCGTGACCGTGGGATACGACATTCTCCCCACAGCCCACACTCAGTAATAACAGGTTAGGAAAGCCGGTTCAGGAAATACGGCGCTCAATACCCTTCCAGTAGGGTTCGCGCAGGACTGTCTTTAGAATTTTGCCCGAGGGGTTTCGGGGGAGCGAGTCAATTAACTCAAGGCGCCGGGGTATCTTGTAACCCGCCAGTTTGTTACGACAAAACTCGACCATACTATCCACATCAACAGTCTCACCAGATTTCATGGCAAAAAAAGCAAGAAGTGCCTCGCCATAGGTCTCATCAGGAACGCCAATGACGGCGACCTCAACAACCCCAGGCAGGCCGGCGAGAACATTCTCGACTTCTACGGGGTAGATATTCTCGCCGCCGCTAACGACCATGTCTTTCAGTCGATCGCGCAGATAGACGTAGCCTTGATCGTCCATAAAACCCGCATCCCCGGTAAAGACCCAGCCATCTCTGATGGTGGCCTCGGTGGCCTCTGGGCGGTTGTAGTACTCCACCATATTGCTGGCGGAGCGGAGACAGATCTCGCCGGTCTCGTTTGTGGGTACTCGGTGACCATCGCCATCGACAATCTTGACCTCATTGCCTGCACAGGCTTTTCCGCAGGAGGTCAATAGCTCGGGTTTTTCTTGTAAGGCCCGCTCGTGATCTTCAGGGGGAAGGGCGATTACCGTACCGGTTGTTTCGGTCATGCCGTAAACCTGACTGAAGTCACAGCCGAAGACGCCCATCGCTTCCTCCAGCAGACTAACGCTAATGGGCGATGCACCATAGGCAATTAATTTCAGCGCGCCAAAGTCATAATCACGTACATTGGGCACCATTTTTACGATAGCTTGAATCATGGCTGGAACCATGAACATCGTGGCAACCCGTTCATTCTGGATCGCAGTGACAACTCGAATTGGGTCAAAAGCCTCATGCATCAAGTTGTTACAGCCCTGAGCCAAGCCGATATAAACCACGCCCATACCGCCGATGTGAAACAAGGGCGCGACGACCAGACATACGATGCCCGGGCCATAAATGTTGTCGTTCGAGATAGCCATCATGTGGGTGAGCGAGCTCATATTACGATGGCTGATTACTGCGCCTTTCGGCTTTCCGGTGGTGCCGCTGGTGTAAAGTTGCAGGACCGGACTGGATTCATGGAGTAACCGGTCCCTGATGACAGGCGCCACCTGACGCTTTAAAACCTCAGCCAATGTTGCTTCAGCATCTACCCGCCCAGCAATGAGTCGAGTGGGTTGCTCGCGGCGGGCAAGAGTCTCTGTGATGACTTCATCAATACTGTTATCCGTGACGACCAGCACCGAAATCTGCGCATCATCAAGAACAAAGGCAAGTTCAGCAGGAGCGAGGCGAAAATTAGCGGAGACGGTAACCGCGCCAATACGACTCGCACCAAGCAATACCGCAAGATGGGCCGCCGAATTTAACCCGAGAACCCCAACGCGTTCACCTTCCTGTACGCCCATATCGAGGAGGGTCTGGGCGATGGCATGGGATCGTTCGACCAGTGTTTTGTAATCCCACTGGTAGTCTACAGCGGCGAGCGCGGGAGCATGAGGGCGGCGGGTAGCGTGATAATCAACGGGTTGATGGAGCAGCATGGCTATTCTCTTTTTTATTTGTAATCGAGCAGTGCTGTGCGTTGCTGCTCCATGGTAGCTTGCAACAAAGACAGCTACCAGTGTTGCCATCGCTACCCGCGCAGCTTATGAGTCCAGTGACCAGTATCGTAATCAATGTCGATCGGGACGTTCTTAACCACTCTTGCTCTATTACACTTTCTCGCTATAGTTAGTCGCTCGGCTATTTACTCGATGGCCCTAACCGTACCGCGGAGTTTTGGATCAACGGTCTTGCCAAAATGCACGCTCAGGACATGAAAAATAACGAAATTTAGAGAATATGGAAGCGCTGATAGTGCCTTCTTTAGGCTCGAGTTCTGCTACGCTTGTCGCCATGACTGAAACCGCGTTGTCCCACAATTATTTGTCGAAATTGAGCGTTTCAGTCGTGCTCTATCGTGGGAACTTGGATCACCTGCGCGCCACTCTATGCGGCGTTAGGGATGCAATTGTCCCATCCCTACAGGAAGCAAGAGTCTATGTGGTCGATCAGAGCCTTGATGATGCCTACAGCACCGACTCCAGAGCCTTGTGCACCCAAATATTTGAGGAAGCACCCGTTGCTTGGGAGTATCTGAAACTCGATCACAATGCCGGATACGGAGCTGGTCACAACGCTGCGTTGCAGCGAGATCTTGGCGAATATCATTTGATCCTCAACCCAGATGTAGAGCTCCCCACCAACTGGCTGGCAGACTCTCTGGCGTTTCTTGATGCCGAGCCCGATATCGTGTTGTTCGCCACGCGGGGCAAAAATAGTCAGGGTGAAGAGGAATACTTGGCAAAGCGTTACCCAACGGTGTGGGTGCTTCTTTTGCGTGCCTTTGGAGTCCGGTGGTTGGAAGATCGGTGTAAAGAACAACTAGATCATTATGAAATGCGTGATTTGTCGACCCAACCGGTTGCCCACGACGTACCGCTACTTTCCGGTTGCTGCCTGTTGGCCAGAACTGAAGCCCTCAGAGCGGTGCAAGGGTTTGATGAGCGCTTCTTTCTCTATTTCGAGGATTACGATTTGGCCATGCGTATGCGTGACCTAGGACGAGTGGTACGCTTTGGTGCGCTACAGTTTGTCCACCATGGAGGTAAGGCGTCCAAAAAAGGGTGGCGACATATTTTATGGTTCACGCGAGGTGGCGTTCGTTTCTTTTCTCGCTGGGGTTGGCGCTGGGTCTGATCAGCTGATGAGAGTCGCCGAAGCCGCGATGTGAAAAGGCAGGAAGAGAGTAACTGTGGAAGAGTTTGCAACAACCCCCGAGGCCCGTGAACAACGGCGGCGCCAAACCTTGAGTGCTTTGGGCATAGAGCCACTAGTAAGCAAATTTGATGCGCCGTATGGCAAGGCATCGGTGCGCTTCACTGAACTCGAAAGCGCTTCATATGAGGATATCGGCAGTCAGGTTGGGGCCGAGCAGCAGTCCGCGCAGGGCGAGCGGTTAGACGGTTTGGAAGCCTCTAGTGCTATGACGAAGGATGGGCCGCGAAGCGCTTTAAAAAGCCTGGCGCCGGATCCCTCGCGACAGCCCGAGAGTGTGCAAAAAGTGCCAGCCGTTGCGCACAATGCTGCCCGACAAACAGATGCGGTTGCTTTTCATCTCCTGCTTGTGAGTGCCGGGGGTTGGCTGTGGATCGAGTGCCTCGAGGACGGTCTCCTCCATAAGGAGCAACTGGCTCTCGTTCATAATATGGCTGTCGCGGTGAGCGACCCATCAGTGGATTTGTTCCATCGCCAATTCGTTTGGCCTATGGCGGAACACCCTCATTTACCCCGGGATGCTGTTGCTGCCCGTCAAAGTCTTAACGCCCAGCTTGAGCGGATTGGTAAAGAAACCCCATATCACGGCGTTGTGCTGATGGGGGAGGCCGTATGCCAATGGGTTGGCTCTCAGGACCATCCCGAGATAGTGCGTATCCCGTCGACCCGACAGATGTTGCAGGCCCCGATGATGAAGCGTGATGCATGGCAAGTGTTGAAACCACTTGCACAGGCTAAAAGTGCGGGGTAAAACAGTTAGCTGAGATGGCTGAAGCGGCCCTCGATACCATAATCAGTCCTCTGCTACCTGGCGATCAGCCCCAGTTGGTCGATTTATACGCTGGCGCCACCGGTCCCTCCCTCGAGTTTCTGATAACCCTAAAGCAGCAACCGACAACCTGTTGTTGGCTGTTACGGCAGGAAACCTCGGTGGTTGGAGCGAGTTGGTTCACCTGTGTGAAAGAGGAGGCCGAATTGATCGATTTCGTGATCTCCCCCAGCCGACGTCAACAGGGACTTGGCCTCATCCTATTGGGAGGGAGTTTGCAGCGGCTTAGGGCTGATTCGGTCGCTAGGTGCCACTTGGAGGTCCGCCACTCCAACTTTGCGGCGATAGGGCTTTATCACAAAGTCGGCTTTGTCATTGTGGGACAGCGCCCCAATTATTACCGTGGTCAGGAAGAAGCGGAGGATGCCATTCTTATGCGCTGGCAAGCTAATGATGGATCTGTGCCCCCGTGAATATTCTTGAGACCGACCAGTGGTGTTTGCTGTTGCCCCCTGAGAGGATAGCGGAGCGCGAGGACTACATCGTCCAGATCACCGATCGAGATGGCGTGGGCGAACTGGAAATCACGACCCTCTGTGGCGACGCGGGCGCGATCACGATAGACGAACTTA
>Ga0181572_10002858_pt1 | contig 12241 bp, 11 predicted proteins | sample 101ome_26_FD_133004 | JGI IMG/M metagenome (GOLD analysis project Ga0181572, IMG submission 133004) | Coastal salt marsh microbial communities from the Groves Creek Marsh, Skidaway Island, Georgia - 101408AT metaG (megahit assembly) | ecosystem: Environmental > Aquatic > Marine > Intertidal... | reverse complement strand
CACCAAGAACCTTTCTTTGTAGGGGTTTGAAGATGGTTCAATGACTAGTTTATAAAAATCATTAAATTCAGTATTAAGTAACTTTTTTACCTTTCCTATTCTCAAGCCTTTGGGTATATTCAAATTATCACCAGTCGTAAATACCTCATCACCCAAATTAATTTTATTGGTTTTGTTGAAATAATCTACAGTGAGATTTTTTCCATCACCTTTGATGAGTGATTGATAAATTATTTTTCTTGATTTGATGTAACCAGTAAGATACAGTTGGTTGGATAATATTGTTCTAATTACAGAGCTGGCGTTGTTTACTTCGATAACCTGTCCCACAATTCCTGATTTATCTACAACAACTTGTCTACTGTATACACCATCTATTTTTCCTTTATCGACCAAAAAATGATGATTTTGACCTTGATAATTTAAATTTAAAATTTGGGTGACGAGGGATTCCTTAAAATATTTTTTTTGGATATTCAATTTATCATTTAATTCATGGTTCTCTGACTCGATATCCGCCATTTGCATGACATAGGCTTTTAACTCAGCATTTTCTTTTTGAAGATTTTCATTTTCACTCAGAAGATTTTGTTTAAAAGCAAAGTAGCTCGATACGTCATTAATCAAATCTTTTCCAAACTCAAAAATTAAACTAATTGATTGAGGGGCTAATTGAAGTGATTTTTTAATCGAATTGAGAAAACTATTGTCTTGATTACTCGAATAAACTGAAAAATTTATGATTAAAAGAATAATTAACAGATTTAAATTTATGTCAATTTTTGTGAAAAGATTTTTACTTTTTCTTTTTTTTGAAGATAAAAACATTAATCATTTGCAAATGCAGTTTTAAACTCATCCAGAGAATCAAGAGCCATCCCACAACCATTCACAACACACATCAATGGTTCTTCAGCCACCAATACTGGGATCCCAGTTTCTTCAAATAATAATCGATCTAAGTTTTTTAGTAGGGCGCCTCCACCAGTTAGAACCATACCGTTTTCAGCAATATCTGCACCTAGTTCTGGAGGAGTTTTTTCAAGCGCACTTTTAACCGCACTGATTATTGCATTTAATGGCTCCGCCACTGCTTCGAGAATTTCATTGCTACTGATAATAATTTTACGAGGTAGCCCTTCTGACATACTTCTTCCTGTCACTTCCATCTCTAAAATCTCGTTTAAAGGGAAGGCGCTACCAATTTGTTTTTTTATTTTTTCTGCAGTGGGTTCAGAAATCATCATTCCATAGTTACGGCGCATATAATCAATGATGGCTTGGTCAATTTTATCTCCACCAACTCTCTCAGACTCAGCATATACAATTCCACCTAAAGAGGTAATACCTACCTCGGTAGTTCCTCCACCGATATCAATAACCATAGATCCTGTTGGATCATTGACTGGAAGGCCTGCTCCAATCGCAGCAGCCATGGGCTCTTCAATTAGATACACTTGTTTAGCTCCTGCACGTTCTGCAGATTCACGAATTGCTCTTCGTTCAACCTGGGTAGCTCCATATGGAACACAAATAACAATTCTTGGATTGGGTGAAAACCAACTTTTAGATGTAACTGTATTGATGAAATATTTAATCATTTCTTCTGTCACATTAAAGTCAGCTATCACTCCATCTTTCATCGGCCTAATGGCAGTAATATTTTGTGGTGATCGACCAAGCATGGTCTTAGCTTTTGCACCAACTGCTAGAATATCTGTTTTAGGTTGTGATCCAGTAGGACCAGACTGATATCTCATTGCTACCACTGACGGTTCATCTAAAACAATTCCCCTACCTTTAACATAAATTAGGGTATTTGCTGTTCCAAGATCAATCGCCATATCTTGTTCAGAAAATAGGTTTTTTAAAAAATTTTTCATGATTAAATATGTCTTACAAACTATTTATGAATACTTATGTCCATGTATAATACTGCATTCTGATTATTATATCCTTATATTTATGGCCCTAACAGACAAAGATATTAAAAAATTAAGTCATTTGGCTAAAATCAATATTGATTCTAAAGATGAAAAAATAGTCCTGTCAAAACTAGAAGGAATTATTAAGCTCATTGACACAATGCAGCAAGTTGATACAAATAACATTGAACCAATGTCTCATGCTCTGGATATTACCCAACCTCTTAGAGAGGATGTGGTGACGGAGGAGAATCAAAAAAATGATTTTTTAAAATTAGGACCTGAATCAAACGAAGATTATTTTATAGTTCCTAGAGTTGTTGAGTAATGTTATGAAAAATTTATCTTTAAGAGAATTAAATTCAGGACTTTCAAATAAAAAATTTTCAAGTGAAGAGCTTACAAAATTTTTCTTAAATGAAATAAAAACATCTAATCCTAAAATCAATGCTTTTATTACTGTTGATGAAGAAAAGAGTCTCCAGCAGGCAAAGGATGCTGATAAAAGAATTAGCCAAAATGATATGAATGAATTGACGGGTATACCAATTGCACAAAAAGATATTTTTTGTGCTAAAGGATGGAAAACCACCTGTGCCTCTAAAATGCTTGATAATTTTTATGCCCCTTATGACTCAAAGGTCATAGAGTTATTCAACCAACATGGAGCAATTAACCTTGGTAAAACAAATATGGATGAATTTGCCATGGGCTCTTCAAATGAAACTTCTTACTATGGTGAGGTAAGAAATCCATGGAATTTAGATTATGTACCGGGTGGAAGTTCTGGGGGGAGTGCAGCCGCTGTAGCTTCTGGAATGGCACCAGCTGCAACTGCAACTGACACCGGTGGATCTATTCGGCAGCCAGCATCTTTATGTGGACTCACGGGCCTAAAACCTACTTATGGTTTGGTCTCTCGTTTTGGAATGATCGCTTTTGCATCCAGCCTAGATCAAGCTGGCCCGATAGCAAAGTCTGCTGAAGACTGCGCGCTGATGTTAAAGGTTATGGCAGCCCATGATGAGAGAGACTCGACCTCAATTAAACATAATGTTCCTGATTATCTGAAAAATCTTGAAAGCCCGATTAATGGTAAAACAATTGGCCTTCCAAAAGAGTTTTTTAACGATGATTTAAATCAGGATATAAAAGTTATTTTAGAGCAAGTTATTGATTCTTATCAGAAAATGGGGGTTAACTTCAAAGAAATTTCTCTACCGAATTCACATTTATCAATACCTGTCTATTACGTAATTGCGCCCGCAGAGGCTTCAAGTAACTTATCTAGATATGATGGAGTTAAATTTGGTTATAGAGCAGAAGAATTCAAAGATCTTGAAGAGATGTATTTGAAAACAAGAGAACAGGGATTTGGAGACGAAGTTAAGAGACGAATTTTAGTTGGTACCTATGTTCTTAGTGCAGGGTATTATGATGCTTATTATTTGAAAGCACAAAAAATTAGACGACTAATAGCTAATGATTTTAAAAACGCTTTTAATGAATGTGACTTAATCTTGGCACCATCCTGTCCATCCACAGCTTTTAAAATTGGAGACAAAACAGAAGATCCTGTCGCAATGTACATGCAAGATATGTATACAATTTCAACAAATCTAGCTGGACTTCCTGCGATTAGCTCTCCTGCAGGATTTTTAAACAAAATGCCGGTTGGTTTTCAGTTGATTGGAAACTATTTTGATGAGGCAACGATATTAAACTTTACACATCAATATCAGCAGATTACAGATTGGCATCAAAAAACTCCTGAGGCTGATGTATGAGCTGGGACATTGTTATAGGAATTGAAACCCACGTTCAGCTAACCACTCAGACAAAAATCTTTTCCGGGGCTTCAACAGCGTTTGGTATGCCGGCCAATGAAAATGCTTGTTTAGTCAGCCTAGCATATCCTGGAACCCTGCCGGTGCTGAATAAAGAAGCTGTCAAAAAAGCAATTAAATTTGGTCTAGCTGTGAATGCTGATATTGCCGAGTATTCTGTATTTGCTAGAAAAAATTATTTTTATCCAGATCTACCTAAAGGTTACCAAATTAGTCAATTTGAATTACCTGTCGTGAACAATGGTTTTTTAACAATTGGGGACAATAAAAAAATTAGAATACTACGTGCTCATCTAGAAGAAGATGCCGGTAAGTCTGTTCATGGGATATTAAATAATCAGACAGGCATTGATTTAAATCGCGCTGGGACTCCTTTGCTCGAGATTGTGACAGAGCCTGATATGAGTTCTGCTCAAGAAGCAATTGCTTATGCAAAAAAATTACACAATCTTGTCCAATGGATAGGAGTTTGCGATGGAAATATGCAAGAAGGAAGTTTCCGATGTGATGTCAATGTATCTGTCAAACCAAGTGGTTCGGAGAAGTTGGGAATACGAAGGGAAATTAAAAATTTAAATTCATTTAGAAATATGGAGCAAGCAATCAATTATGAAGTGAATTGGCAAATTGAACAGCTTGAGGATGGAAATGAGATTATTCAATCTACAGTCTTATTTAATCCTGACACTGGTGAAACTAAAGCCATGAGATCTAAAGAAGAGGCTAACGATTATCGTTACTTTCCAGATCCAGATTTGCTTCCTCTAAAAATAAATCAAGAAGATATTGATGACATTAAATCTTCTCTAGGTGAACTTCCTGAAGCATCAATAAAAAAATTGATAGAAGATTTTAAATTGAACAATGCAGATGCTTCAATTATTACCTCCAATAAACAAACTTATGAATTCTTTCAATCCTTAATTTCTGAAGGACTAGATCCAAAAATTACAGCGAATTGGATCGTGGTTAATTTATTTGCAAAATTAAATGATAATGAATTAAGTATCGAAGAGTCTCCAATAAATAAAAATCAGTTTGTATTACTTATTCGACGAATAATGGATAAGACTATTTCAAACAATGCAGCGAAGAAAATTTTTGATCTGTTATGGGAAGATTCTCACGCAGATGTTGATCAATCTATAGAAGCATTGGGACTTAAACAAGTGAGTGATTCATCCACGATTCTTCCTTTTGTCCAAGAGGTTATTGCTAATAATCAAGCCATGGTTGAGCAGTTTAAATCTGGTAAAGATAAAGCATTTAATGCACTTGTTGGACAGGTAATGAAATTATCTAAAGGGAAGGCAAATCCAGGTCAGGTCAGTGAAATCCTTAAGGACGAATTAAATAAAGTTTAGGCTCCGTAAATACTGCGATAATCTTCAATTTTTTCTAAATATTGATTTAACTCTTCATTTTTTTTAATGAAATCTACAACGTCATCAAGATTGATTATAGGAAACACATCAATATTGAAATCATTTTTAACTTCTTGAATTGCACTTTCATGACCTTGGCCTTTTTCTTGGCGGTCAATAGCCACGATAATTGCCTTTGGATTTCCACCGTGCGCTTTAATAATATTTATTGATTCACGAATAGCAGTACCAGCAGAAATAACATCATCGATAATGACCACATCACCTTGAATTGGATGTCCAATAATTTGACCTCCCTCACCATGATCTTTTACTTCTTTTCTGTTAAAAGCAAATTTTATATTAGCATCTCCAAATGCTATGACTGTTGCACTTACTATCGATATTCCTTTGTATGCTGGACCAAACAATAAATCAAAGGTAATATTATTTTTATTAATGTGTTCCAGATAAAACTTACCTAATTCTTTTAAATCCTTACCGTTATTGATGAGACCCATATTAAAGAAATAAGGGGAAATTCTTCCGGCTTTTGTTTTAAATTCTCCAAATTTAAGTATCTGATTTGAAATGGTAAAATTGATAAATTGTTCGGAGAGTGTATTCATATATGAGAGTTATAACAATTAATTTAAATGGTATCAGATCTGCTTTAAGAAAGGGATTTTTTGAGTGGATGCTATCACAACAAGCTGATTTTATTTGCATTCAAGAACTAAAGGCTCAAGAGAAAGATATGACCGACGAAATGCTTAATGTTGGTGGATATAATGGGTATTTTTCATATGCCGAGAAGCCTGGGTATAGTGGTGTTGGAGTCTATACAAAAAAAAAACCAAAAAAGATAATTTCCAAATTAAATTTTGCCACTGTTGATGATGAAGGACGATATATTGAGTTAATTTATGATGATATATCCATAATTTCATCATATTTTCCATCTGGATCAAGTGGCGACATTCGCCAGGAAGTAAAATTTGACTTCCTTGAATTTATGACTGAATTTTTAATTAAAAAAACTCAAAAAAAAGAAAAAGTTATTCTGTGTGGTGATTTAAATATTGCTCATAAAGAGATCGATTTAAAAAATCATAAAGGGAATAAAAAGAATTCAGGGTTTTTACCTGAAGAAAGGGCATGGATAACATATCTATTAGAAGATTTGAGTTGGCAAGATGCCTATCGAAAAATTTATCCAAATGAAGAAGTATTGGCATATACGTGGTGGAGTAATCGAGGTCAAGCTTGGTCAAATAATGTTGGATGGCGGATTGATTATCAGATGGTCGCACCTAGCTTTACCAACAAAATAATAGATGCTTCTGTATACAAAAATGAACGTTTCAGCGACCATTCTCCATTAATAGTAGATTATGACTTTGATTTATAAGGAGCAACTTTAAGTAGTAATAACATCCCAGGGAGAGCCAGTATCAAACATAAATAAAAGAAATTCGTCCACCCTAGTGATTCTACTATAAAGCCTGTTGAAGCATTGGTGATCGATCTTGGTATAGATGCAAGGCTTGTGAACAAAGCAAATTGCGTTGCTGTATATCTAGGATCAGTTTGCTTAGAGATAAAAGCAATCAGTGCAGTTGTGCCTAAACCCATTGCGAAAGATTCCAAACCCACGGTGACTCCTAGTAAGATAAGATTATGTCCGACCACTGATAAGATGATGAACGGAATGATTGTAATCAATTGAAGAAAACCAAAAATCCAAAGAGCTTTATTAATACCAATTTTGATCATCCAAATTCCGCCAAGAAACCCTCCAGTCACACTTGCCCAAAGGCCTGCATTTTTAGCGATGATTCCTATTTCTGTCATGGAAAAATTGAGATCAATGTAAAACGGAGTAACTAATGCTGTTGCCATACTATCACCCAGCTTGTACAAAAATATGAACAACAAAATATATAAAGCGTTCTCCCTGCCATTCTTTTTAAAAAAAGAAATAAACGGTTGAATGATAGAGTCCTTAAAATTCTTTGGCTGAATATATTTTATGTGTGGTTCTGTGACTGATAAGGTCATACCAATTCCAATAAGCATAAATAAGGAAGTAATAATGAAAACATTTTGCCATGACATCATATCTGCAAGAATGAGGGATAAGGATCCTGGGATCAAGCTAGAAATTTTATAAGCATTGACATGAATCGCGTTTCCAATACCGAGTTCAGCATCATCTAGAATTTCTCTTCTATAGGCATCAATAACGACATCATGACTTGCACTAAAAATTGCAATTAAAAATGAAATTAGAGCGATAATTTTTAAATCTATTACTGCATTAAAAAAACCAAGCAATGCAATTGAAAAGAGTAATAAGATTTGGAAAATAATTAACCATCCCCGCCGACGGCCCATTAAAATTTTATATCGATCAAATATGGGAGCCCATAAAAACTTCCAGGTAAAAGGTAATTGAATCAGAGAAAATAATCCGATAACCTTTAAATCAATATTTTCAATTCTTAACCAAGCGGGTATTAAGCTAATTAAGATAAAAAGTGGAAGACCAGAAGAAAAACCGGTGAGGCAGCAAATGCCCATTTTTTTATTTAAAAGAACTTTTAGGTATTTATTCATTGGCTATTTGCTTAATTTAAAAATACCAATTGATCCTCTTAAGTTAGAAAAATATTTTATAGGTTGATTTTCAGTTAGAAATAGCTGATCTTGGATAATTAAACGTTTTTTTTCACATAATTCATAAAAATCTTTTACCGTGCACAAATGAATATTTGGGGTGTTATACCACTCATGTGGCAAATCAGAAGACTTTGGCATTTTGCCGTTAAGAATTTGAAATCTATTTTTCCAGTAACCAAAATTTGGAAATGAAACAATGATATTTTTTCCAACTCTTTTCATTTCGTCCATAATCTTATCTATGTTGACCATCGCTTGTAGGGTCTGGGATAAAATAACGGTATCGAAAAATTGAGTATCAAAAACAGACAAACCATCCTCTAGATTCATTTGAATAATGTTTACTTGATTTTTAATTCCTTTTTCAATATTTTTAGGACTGATTTCAATACCATAGCCAGTAGTTAATTTTTTTGCTTGCAAAAATTTTAATAAGGCTCCATCAGCACAACCCAAATCTAGAACTTTGCTACCAGGTTCTATCCATTCAGAAATTTTAATAAAATCGAGTCTATTCATATTAAGACCTTAGATAGCTCCCCACAGTATTATGATAATGTTCATTTTCTAACAAGAATGCATCATGTCCAGTTTCAGCTTCAATCTCTACGTAAGTAACATTGATGTTATTGTCTAGTAAAGCTTTTACTATTTCTTTAGATCGTGATGGCGGAAATCTCCAATCACTTGAAAAAGAAATCACCATATATTTTGCTTTAATCTTAGCAAAGACTGTTGATAATTGATCTTTGAGATTTTTTGCAAGATCAACATAAACAAGCGCCTTAGTCATGCGTATATAGGTATTTGCGTCAAAAGTCATTGCAAATTTATCACCCTGATAGTTTAGATAGGATTCTATTTCATAATTTTGTTGAAAATTATAATTATATTTCCCATGAATTAATTTTCTTCCAAATTTTTTATCCATAGAATCATTTGATAAATAGGTGATATGGCCCAGCATCCTCGCTATTCGAAGCCCCTTTTTTGGTTTTGTTTTTTCTTGATAAAAATTACCCTTATGAAATTCATCATCTTGAAGAATAGCTTGTCTAGCAACTTCATTGAACGCAATATTTTGTGCGGTAAGACTCGGAGCTGCCGCAATACATAATATTTTTTCCACTGCATCAGGAAAGTCTATGGACCATTGCATAGCCTGCATTCCACCTAAGCTTCCACCCACGATTGCATATAGTTTTTCAATACCTAAGCTATTAATTAATTGTTTTTGAGAGGCAACCCAATCCTTCACAGTTAAAATAGGGAATGAAGATCCCCATATTTTTTTTGTGTTTGGATTTATAGATTTTGCGGAAGTAGAACCATCGTTACCACCAAGATTATTAATTCCGATAACAAAATATTTATTCGTATCAATTGGCTTATCTGGGCCAACCATATTGTCCCACCACCCTGTATATTTATCATTTTTATGATATTTGCCAGCTACGTGATGATTCCCTGACAATGCATGAGGTACAAAGATGGCATTTGTTTTTTTATTATTTAATTTTCCATAAGTCTCATACACTAAATGAAACTCGCTGAGTTTTTTGCCACAAGCTAGTGCCAGCTCATCATGACAATGAAATATTTTTGACTCTACAATTCCAACCGATTTGCCCAATTTAAGAAAATAATCCTTTTGTGATCCTGTAATGACCTAATAAATCTTTATAAGATTCTATCTGATTAAAATTATACCTATTAAAAATCTCTTGCACTTCATCTTTTTGATTATAACCATGCTCAATAATAATTAATCCGTCTTTATTTAAAAAGTGGACACAATTTTCGATAATTGTATGAATATCAGCAAGCCCTTGTTTTTTTGCTACAAGTGCCCGCTTTGGTTCAAAACGAAGTTCATTTAAATGGGGATCTTTATTTGAGATATAGGGTGGATTAGAGAGAATGAGGTCAAATTTTATCTTGGGGATATTTTCAAACCAGTTGCTGAAATATACTTTAGCTTCTATGTCAAATTGTTGCAGATTTTTTTTTATACCATGTACGCAACGTTTTGAAATATCGCTTAAATGAAGATTGGCGTTGTTATAAATTTCTAATTTAGCTGTAATTCCAATTGCTCCACTTCCTGCACCCAAATCTAGTAGCTGAATATTGTCTTTTAAGATTTTTCTTTCTTTCAATACATCAATAATTAACTCTGTTTCAGGTCTAGGAATTAACATCGATTCATTGATATAAAAAGTTCGTCCATAAAACCCCCACTCTTTAAAAATATAAGCAAGAGGTTTTCCTGTTGTTCTGATACTGACTATTTTAATTAGTTTGTTATATTGAGATTTGGTTATTGTTTTTTTTAATAGTAACTCTGAATTATTAATTTTTAGTGTAAACAATAAAATTTGATTTACTTCTAAAGATGCTTCTCTAGATGATATTTTTAAATTATCTGCTATTAAATTGATACATTCTTGTTTGATTTGACTAAGATTGACTAAAATCATTATTCATTTTCTTCAGCCAGCAGTGATGCTTGATGCTCTAGAGATAGTGCATTGATCATTTCTTCAAGATCACCATCCATAATAAAATCTATTTTATAGAGAGTTAAATTAATACGATGATCTGTGATTCTTCCTTGTGGGAAATTATATGTTCTAATTCTTTCACTTCTGTCCCCGCTACCAATTAAACTTTTTCTTTCACTAGCACGCTGAGATTGTTGAGCTTGAATTTGATTATCTTTAATTTTTGCTGCAAGAATACTCATCGCTTGTGCTTTATTTCTATGTTGCGAGCGATCATCCTGACATTCAACTACAATCCCAGTTGGTTCATGGGTAATTCTAACTGCGGAATCTGTTTTATTAATATGCTGACCACCTGCGCCAGATGCACGATATGTATCTATTCTGATATCTGCAGGATTGATATCTACATCTTCAATTTCATCTGCCTCAGGTAATACTGCGACAGTACATGCGGAGGTATGAATTCTTCCTTGTGTTTCTGTATCTGGAACTCGTTGCACCCTATGCCCACCAGACTCAAATTTTAATTTTGAGTACGCCCCGTCTCCATTAATCTTAGCCACAATTTCTTTATAACCTCCCAGCCCGCTTTCATTTGATGAAATAACTTCAACTTTCCAATTATTTCTTTCTGCATATCGCGTGTACATTCGGTAAAGATCCGCAGCAAATAAAGCAGATTCATCCCCTCCAGTACCAGCCCTAATTTCTAAGAAAATATTTTTATCATCATTAGGATCTTTTGGTATCAACAGTGTTTGTAATTTTGATTCAAAATTTATGATTTCATCTCTACTATTATCAATTTCTTCTTGAGCAAATTCTTTCATTTCAGGGTCAGATAACATATCTTTTGCTTCTTGAATATTTTGAGTGAGTTTTTTATATCCAGTATAAGTTTCGATAATAGGTGTTAGGTCAGCATGCTCCTTTGAGATTTTTTTGAATAAATCTAAATCAGAAGTGATTCCTTCCGAGCTTAATTTATTATTTAATTCTTCATATTTAAGGATTAAATTCTCTAATTTATTTTTCATTGAATCTTTCATTCTCTAATCCTTTAGCTTATATATTTGTTTAATTAGGTTTGCATTATTTTTATCTTCATTAATAGATTTTGTTGGAAAATGAAGTAATTTTTTAGTCAGGTTCCTGGCAAGTTTTTCACACACCTCTTTTGGATCAATACCCTTTTGGATATCTTTCATCGCCTTCTCCAACTCCTTAGATTTTGTGTCATCAAAAAGATTTTTTAGTGAAATAGTCAAAGGAACATTTTTTGTATTTTGGTTATTAAGAAAATCATTTAAAAGTTTATCTAGAAGCTTAAATGCTTTTTCGAGTTCTTGCGTGCGAAGATCCATACCTTCTTGAGCTAACATCGCTAAATCATCTAGGTTGTATAAAAAAGTATCATCAAGATTTTCTATCTCTTTTTCAATATCTGCTGGTACCGCCAAGTCGACAAAAAACATCGGTTTGTGCTTTCTGATCTTGATTGCCTCTTCGATCATACCAAGTCCAATGATGGGTAATTGACTGCCAGTACATGCCACGACAACATCATATTGATGAATAATTTTTTCAATATCACTTATTAAACATGCATCACCATTAATTTTTTTTGCTAGCTTGGAGGCCTTGTCTAAAGTTCTATTTGCTATTGTGGATTTTTTTGGGGAATATTTTGTAAAATATTTTGCACTTAATTCATTCATTTCCCCTGCTCCAATGAACAAGATATTAAGATCACTAATGGCTCCAAAAATTTTTGAAATGAGTTTAACTGCAGCAGATGCAATGGTAGTTGAGTTGGTTCCTATTTGGGTTTTTGTACGAATCATCTTTGATAACTCAAACACCTTGCTAAAAAAAGGGATTAAATTACTATCTAGTAAATTACCATTTTCAGAAAT
>Ga0181572_10002855_pt1 | contig 12246 bp, 11 predicted proteins | sample 101ome_26_FD_133004 | JGI IMG/M metagenome (GOLD analysis project Ga0181572, IMG submission 133004) | Coastal salt marsh microbial communities from the Groves Creek Marsh, Skidaway Island, Georgia - 101408AT metaG (megahit assembly) | ecosystem: Environmental > Aquatic > Marine > Intertidal... | reverse complement strand
GATTAAAACCTCCTCTCGCCGCCGCCGGCTCGGTCGAAGACGCCGCCGCCAACGCCTCGAGCGCGTCTCCAATCTCCCCCATCGATCCGAACGACCCTCTCGCGCGCGGCGGCGGTGCAAACATGAAATCTTCCAACGACGCAGAGTTCGTCCGTTCTCGATCTCGCATCTCTGACAACGGTTTAATCTCGATCATGATCTTCCCCGCCGGCGCCGCCCGTCCGCCGCTCGTCTCGCCCGCGTCTTCATCGTCCGAACTCTCCGCTCTCACCCCCTCGTTCGCGTACGACTCCCGAGCCATGGACGCGATGACGACGTTCCACGCCTCGACCCACGGTCGCGGTCCCACCGCGCGCGATCACCACCCCTCGGTCGCGCGCGCCGAGCGACGACGATGGATTCGATATCGTTCGACTCGAACCGTTCGGTCGACCGCCTCCGTCTCTCTCGCGCGCCTCCGACGCCTCTCCCGCACCGTCTCGCACTTAAAACGACGACGGGCGTTCACACGACCGTCTCACGACGCGACGCCCGTCTCGCACGTCGCGCTCGCGGTGCGCGCGGCCTCGACGACGCGAAAATGCGGAGACGCGTCCCGTTCGGTCGAGTACCGGGGACGTGCGTCTCGCGACCGAGATCGATCGATCGACGGGTCGGATCGATCGATGAATCGATCGGTCGATGAATCGATCGAACCGTCTCGATCGATCGATCGATCGGTCGATCCAGGCGGTCATCGACGCGCACGCGCCCTCGCGCCCGCGCGGGGACGGGTGTCCTAGGGTTTAGATAGATGCCCACACACACCCCCACTCGCGCGCGTTCCATCGATCGCGCGACTCCGTCTCGATCGATCGATGCGATGAATCGATCGATCGATGCGATCGATGAATCGAAGCCACCGATCGATCGCATCGATGCATCGATCGACCATTCGCATCGATTCATCGATCGCATCGATCGCATCGATCGCATCGATCGCATCGATTCATCGATTCATCGATTCATCGATCGATTCATCGATTCATCGACCGCGGGACCACGGGACGTCGGTATCCGATGGGTCAACTCGTTCGAACGCACCGATGAACGCGATCGGGAGGACGCGTGATCGAATCGATCGACGCGTACGATCGAATCGAATCGAATGGAATCGAACCCAATCGATCGGTCGAATCGATCGATCGATCGGTGGTCGAATCGATCGAACCCGATCGATCGAATCGATCGGTGCCTTTCGCGTCGACCAATCATCGGTGACCGACGCCGACGGAGGATGAATTCAACCTCGACCTCGACCGCGACCGGGCGTCGCGTCGCGCGGTGGCGACGGACGGACGGCGCGCGTCGGCGCGCGCGTCACCTCTCGCGCGCGATGGAGATCGACGCCCCGTCTCGTCCGGCGGGCGATGCGTCGGGGAAACGCGAGAACGTCGATCGAACGCCGACGTCGAGGTCGAATTCGTCCGACGCCACGAGATGTGATTCGGCGGCGGACGCGACGGCGGTGGTGAGGGACGAAAGGGGGACGGAGGCCGTGCGCGCGGGGAGAGGTGGGAAAAAGTATCGAGCGAGTGAAACGCGCGAGGAGCACGTGAGTAAGAAGATCAACGCCGCGAAACGACGGACGAGGAGTGAATTGAGCGTCAGTGGCGGGGGGTGGACGAAACACGGGTACGCGTACGGCGACGACGCGACGACGACGATTGGTCGATTGCGACATTTGGATACCATTGAGCGCATCTCCGTGAAGACGACGACGAAGGAAGAGTTTATCGAACGTTTCGAGCGGACGCGGACGCCGTGCGTCATCACGGACGCGATGGAGGATTGGCCGTGTTATCGAAACGACGGCGACGGGCGACGGTGGAGCCTCGACGCGCTCGACGAGAGGTTCCGCGAAGTCAAGTTTAAAGTCGGTACGGACGACGATGGATACCCGGTGAGACTGAAGATGAAATACATAAAGCATTACATGACGGATGCGGCGCACATGCGCGACGATTCGCCGATGTATGCGTTCGACGGGAGCGTTTTCGACAAGCCCGCCACGAAGAGTTTACTCGACGACTTTAAAATTCCAGATTGGTTCGAGGAGGATTTGTTCAAGCACGTGGGTGAAAAACGTCGACCGCCGTATCGATGGATCGTGTTCGGTCCACCGCGCAGTGGTTCGTCGGTGCACGTCGATCCCTTGGCGACGAGCGCGTGGAACGCGTTGATCTCCGGTAGAAAACGCTGGGCGCTGTATCCGCCGAGATCCGTGGATAAGCAAACCATCAAACCGCGCGGGATCGGTCTCGACGGTGAAGCCGTGACGTGGTTCAACAAGATGTATCCGAGAACGACGACGGAACAGTGGAAACGCAGCGGCTTACCGCCGCCGATTGACGTTATTCAACATCCCGGAGAGATTATGTTTGTACCCGACGGTTGGTGGCACGCGGTGCTCAACCTGGATCACACCATGGCGGTGACGCAAAATTTCTCCACCTCGGCGCGATTCGACGCCGTGTGGCGCATCACTCGTCGGGCTCGACCGAAAATGTCCGCTAAGTGGTTGGAAAAGTTGAGACGCGTGCGTCCGGACCTCGCCGCCGTCGCCGACGGGCAGCCTCGACGAAGCGAGGCGAGCGCGGGGGAGAAGACGAGCTCGACGAGCAGTTCCTCCACGGGGTCCAGCGACACCGAAGAAGACGAGAAGGAGGCGACGAAAATAGAGCGAGAGAGCGACGCCATGGAGATATGATGATGAGATTAAAGAATTAGCTATACAACTACACGCCCACCATTGTTTTATAAATATATTGTACATTCGAGTTGACCGAAATTTCACAGCGACAAACTAAACGACATGTCGATCTCGGTATCCGTCACGCGCTCGGTGTACGCGCTCGAGATCCCCGATTCCGCCAGGTACGCGGTGAGCGTGAACCCGAGAAACTCATTCGTCGTGACGATGCCGCGATTGATCAACTCTCTCGCGCCCCACAGTGTGGCGGGTCCGTTGACGCGCACGCGCACGCGTCTTTCGGCGTCCCCCGGTTTCGATGCTCTCAAATCGTTATCCACCGAAATCCTCAACGCGTACCCATTCTCGACGAAAACTTGCGCGAGATCGCGCATACCGACGACCGCCTCGTCCAATCGCTCCGCCCCACGCGCGTCTGTCGACACCGGTTTCGGCGCGCCTGGAAAATACGCCACGTCGAAATCCTCCCCTCTGTCGAAACCGTTCACCAATCGCTCGTAAATCTTCTTCCCACACCTCTCCGCGATCGCCTCCGGCAACAAATCGTTATCTCTCAACGACGCGTCCCGTCGCACGATCCTCGACGCGCCCTCCGCGCCCACGCGCTCCTCGAAGACGCTCGTCGATTTCGGAATGGCTCTGCCGATTGTCGCCGTCTGCACGAACGTCACGAAATCAAAATACAACGGATCCGCGATCGCCCCTTGCTCTATCCGCAACGGCTCGTACAGATACTTGTACGGCTCCCACTCGCTCGCTCTAAATTTCCAAGACGTCGCCTGAAACACATCCATCGGCAAGACGTCGCACTCGTCGACGGCTTCGTAGGACGAGCGCAAGAGACACACCGCGAACGCGAGCTCGACCTTTGGTCTCGGAAACATCACCGGTTCCGGAGGAGATCTGGAGACGACGAACGGAGACGATGGTCCCGACCCGTTCGCGCGCGTCGGGGCGTACGCGTTCGCGCGCCTCGAGGGCGTCGGGAAGACATCTTCTTCATCTTTGACGTCGTCATCATCGTCACCGACGTTCGACGCGCTCGACGGCGCGCGACGCGCGAGGACGAGGGCGAGCGGCGCGGTGGTGATAACGACGCGTCTCGTCGCTCTCGCGCCGTCGCGCGCGCTCGCGCGCGAGGCGGCGGTGGCGGCGAGGATGACCGGGGACGACCGCGCCATACTATGACGACGTGCGCGACGCTCGCGCGCGAGCTCGCGCGATGGCGCGCGACGACGACGCGAACGACGGTGCGCGCGGTGTCGAGCGGCGAGCGGCGTCTCGCCGCGCCGCGCGCGCGCGGGGCGTCCGCGGTCGCGCGCGCGCGGGATGAGGAGGGAGGCGGCGGCGGCTGGGGACGCGGATTGCGTCGCGCCACGGGACGCGAGGGCGCGGATGAGGACGACGCGCGCGCTCGTGAGGTCGAGAGGAATGACGTCGGTCGTCGCGAACGATCGAGAGGCGACCGCGGTCGCGGTGGACGAGGGGAGGAGGAGGAGCGGCGGTCGGGACGGTTCGCGGCGAGCGCCGCGGGACGCGACCGAGGACGGCGACGGGATCGAGGCGAGAGATACGATGATCGGTACGGGAACGGTGAGAATCGTCGCGGCGATCGTCGCGATCGAGGGTCGGGGCGTCGGAACGACGAGCGCGGGGCGCGCGAGCGCGGGGAGGCGGAGGAGACGGTTCGGCCGCCGAGGAGAGGACATCGAAGGTTTTACGCAACGTGTCATCCGGGGCTGGAGGAGGTGGTGGCGAGAGAGTTGGAATCGCCGATGATCAACGCGAGCGATGTCGTCGTCGGGAAATCTGGGGTATCGTTCACCGGGACGCAGAGGGTGGGGTACGACGCCAACGTGTGGTTGCGAAGCGCGGTTCGCGTGCTCGTCGAACTCAAGCGAGGATATTTGGATCCGAACGCGCGAGGGACGGAGAGCGTGTACGATTTCGTGAAAAACGCGGTACCGTGGGAAGAGGTGATTCCTGGAGACGTCGATGGACGAGGCGAAGGGTTGAGATTCGCGGTGGAGACTCGAGTGTGGGACTGCTCGCAAATTACGAGCTCTCACGCGGCAAAGATTAGAGTCAAGGATGCGGTGTGTGACGCTCTCGTGGACGCCACAGGAACGCGTCCGCCACCACCGGACAGCTACGCCACCGCGGACGTACCGCTGTACGTGACGCTTTATCGGGATGAAGTCATCATGTATCGAGACATGAGCGGCGAGTCGTTGCATCGAAGAGGGTATCGAAGCGCCATGCATCGCGCATCTTTGAGCGAATCAGCGGCCGCCGGAATGTTGAGCCTCGCGGGATGGCCCGACATACTCGACCACTGGCGCCGAGATCCCTCTCGAACGCCTCCTCCGGTGTTGATCGATCCCATGTGCGGCAGCGGGACGTTTCTCATCGAGGGCGCTCTCATGGCAGCCAACGTCGCTCCCGGTTTGATTCGAGACGAAACCATTGGTTTCGCGTTTGAACGTTGGCCCGATCACAATCCTGAGACATACGACGAGTGTTTGGAGGACGCTCGACGAATCGGCGCGGAAACGCGGGCGTCTGCTTCGACGCCGCCGGTGATTGTCGGCAACGACATTCATCCTGGCGCGGTGACGCTCGCAGGTCAAGGGGCCGAGACAGCTCGCGTGGCGGGGATGATCGACGTCTTTAGAAACAACTGCGAGATGTTCAAGCTCGCATCCTCCACTGCGGGATCGAAGATCGACCCAGACGCACCGAAACTCGTCGTGACGAATCCGCCGTGGGGCAAGCGAATCGGGGCCGGGCAACAAGGCGGCGGGTCGCGCGGGGGTGATCGACGACGACGCGATTCCGAGGAGGAGAACGACGATTTCGATTACAAAGACAGCGAGTTTGATCGAGACACGACGGTCGGTTCCCAAGGTTTGAGCGAGGAAGAGGCGCTCGAACAAGTGTGGAACTCGCTCGGCGTTTTTTTGAAACGCGAGTGTCCCGATTCCTCCGCCTTTGTTTTGAGCGGTAACCCCGCGGTATCGCGGGCCATTCGAATGCGCGCGTCGAGAAAACACGTCGTTGGAATCGGAGGCGTGGATTGTCGCCTGCTGAGATACGACATCTTGCCGCCAAAACCGCCGGGATACTCTCCTCCGCCGCGCAGTCGAAGAGATATTTGAGGATTTTAGGTGGGATTTGAGGAATTTTTTCAATGTGATGTAAGTGTGCTGTATTACCACTTTTCAAATCGTTCGCCGTCGTGAATATCAACAGCCGAACGACACGCTGCCGCTAGAAGAATCGTTTGAATATCGCTCGCCGTGTGCTCTTACTTCAAAAAAGTACACGTCACCCACATGGCGACAAAGCTGAACAAGGCGAGGATCAACTCGGGCGCCGCTCCTTGCGGGAACAAAGGAATGTACACTGGAACGATCGATCCGACGAGCCACGCAAGAACGAGCGCGATGAGCGAATCTCTAAAAGCTTTGCCCAAAGTACCTTGACCCCCCCGCTTTTCATTCAGAAAGTAGACGCACGCCCCGAACGCGCACGCCATCTGAAACGCCGGTCCACTCGACGCCGGCGCCGCGATCGCCCATCCCGAAATGAAGACATACAACATCGTCCGACGAATCAACGTTTGTTGATCCGGTTTGGCGAACATGGCTTTGATTCTCTGCACGATCGGCGCGTCGTAATCGACCTCGTCGCCCTTCTTCTCCTTCTTCATCTTCCTAAGTCCCTTTTGCATCTTCCGCGTCGTCAACCGCTGGGAAATCACCTTATCGTACGCCGCCTCGATCGATTCCACCCCGCTCTCATCTCCGGCGTGCTCTCGAATCAAGTAATTAAACGCGCTCGACACCTCCTCGCTCGTCGCATCCGCGTCGATCCCTAACCTCTTGTACGGATCCTTCTCCTTGGTTCGCGTAAACTTGACCACGCTTCGCTTCACCGGGGTCTCACCGACGTCACCGACCATCGCATCATCGCCATCCTCGCTCGCGGCGCCGCCGTCGTACGCCGCGCCCGCGTCCGCGCGTCGCGTCGTCACCGTCCCTCGCCTCGCGCGCGTCCCGACCGCGACGGCGGTCGATCGGCGTCCCACGACCGACGCGCGTCGCACCGCGCTCGACGCACCGCGCGATGAGATGGTCATCGTCAACATGCTCGTCGTCGTCGTCGTCGTCGTCGTCGTCGTCGTCGTCGTCGACTGCGGCGCGACGACGACGCGCGCGGATGGCTGAGAGGCTGGACACAAAACGAGGGCTCGATCGACCGTTCGTGACCCATGAGGGAAAAAGGTGCGCCCTCGCGGGTCGGGGGACGCGGCGCGCGGCGGCGCGGATGACGATCGGGTGGGTGGAGACGGTGGGCGCGAGGAGAAGAGGGGGCGGTGGGATGAGACATGGATGCTTGTTTTATTGCGTGTCGTCGTCGTCGGCAGATGGACGGACGGACGGACGGACGGATGGATGAGTCGTCGGTCGTCCGTCGTCGACGCGAGAACATATATGAATGGAACGAACGAAAGAAAGATACACACGAGTACAGGTCGTCGTCGCGCGGTGAGACAGACCCAAACGGTATATCGCCTACGCGGCGATGGGTTTGGGTAAGACGCGCTTGCCGATGGCGGCGCAGTACGGCGTCGCCGCGGCGATGGCTTTGCTCACCGCGGGTTGGGCCAAGACGCGCTCGGCGACCGGAGTCGCGCGGTTGACGACGGCGACGACGCGGGGATTGGTGATGACTTGTTCCCACAGATTCTTAACTCGAGCGAAGAGCTTGTCGGAATCGAGCGCATCGCGAGCTTGAGAGATGGCGGTGCGAAGCGCCGAGGCGACCTCCTCCGGAAGCTTCACAGCGCGCGCCTTCAAGTCCTCGAGCGTCGATTCAATCTTCGCCAAGTACTCGGCGCGCGCCGTCTTGAGCGTCTCCAAATTTTCAGGATATCGCTCCTTCGCCTTGATCGCGTACGCGTAAGCCGCGTTCGCCGTGCGCATCGGCGCCGAGTTCTTCACCCGCGCGTCGTATGTCTCTCCCAACGCCTTGACCGCGTAATCCACCCGCGCGTCCGCCTCCGCCAACGCCACGGGCGCCGTCTCCACCACCTTCTTCGCCACAGGCGCGCCGTATTGCATCAAAAGAGATTCAATCATCGTCAACGAGCCCTTGAGCGGGGTCGCGTCTCTCGCCGCCGAGTACGCCGCCGCCGCCTTGGCCGCCAACGCGTGTTCGGACACGTATTTCACCCCGCTCTCCGTCGCGTCTCGGACGAATCCGAGCTGTTTCAACTCGCTCGTCGTCGTCGTCGTCGTCGTCGTCGTCGTCTCCGAGACCGCGTCGAGAGGCGTCGTCGTCGGCGCGATCGGCGCTGCCGTCGTCGTCTTCGTCTTCATCTTTTTTTCACCCATGACGAATTCGGTCGTCGTCTCGTCGCCCGTCGTCGCCGCCGCCGTCTCGCTCACGGCGTCGTAAAAACGCTCGGGTTCGGCGAAGGAAGGAATCGTCGTCGTCGTCGCGCGCGTCGTCGTCGTCGCGCCGGTCGTCGTCGTCGTCGGTGTGTGACGCGAACGTCGTCCCCGCGCGTCATCTCGGCACCCACGCTGCCAGAGCTGGCAATGTGAGGTGCGGGGGGGTGGGACAAGTCATGAGTCATGAACGGTCGATGGGGACGAGACGCGGGGCGAGGACGAGCGCGCGACGGGCGCGACGGGCGCGCGGGACGGACGCGGGGGGAGCGCGTGCGTGGTGTGATTACATCGACACTCATGTCGCGGTGGTTGAATCGATGACGCGCGAATCGTGAGAATCGTTCGGTGGCGTCTCGCGCGCGGCGGCTCGGACGCGCGGCGGCGCGACTCGCGGTCACGCGAACGCGTCGAGGTAGCCGTGGAGACTCGTCGCGCCGCCGGTGTGCACGAAGACGATCTTTTCGCCCGGTTTGAACGTACCGTTGAGGCAGTAATCGATGAGACCCGCGGCGGCTTTTCCGGAGTAGACGGGATCGAGGAGCACGCCCTCGGTTTCGGCGAAGAGGCGAATGGCGTCGACGGTCGACGTCGCCGGGATTCCGTATCCTTCGCCGACGTAATTTGTGTCTGCGACGATTTTCGAGCGATCTATCGGCGCGCATTCGAGCTTGGCGCACGTTCGTAACGCGAGATCGTGGACGTTTGACTCTTGGACGTCTTTCGCCGCGCGGACGCCGAAACCCAAGAGGTTGACGTCGGAATCGATCGAGTGTAATCCGACCGCCAATCCAGCCTGCGTGCCCGCGGACCCGGTGGCGTGCACCAAATGATCGATGTCGAGATCAATCTCTCGAGCTTGGTCCAAGATTTCGTACGCCGCGCGCACGTAACCGAGCGCGCCCGTCGGACACGAACCGCCTCCGACGATTGTGTACACGCGTTCGCCTCTCGCGCGATACGTCTCGGCGACACTCTCCATCTCTTCGTTCATGTTCAGCCCTCGATCGCCCGGACGATACTCTCGGGTCGCTCCGAATAAATCATCGAGCAAAACGTTTCCATTTCGCGTATAATTCTCGTCGCGACGGCCCGTTCGATCCTCCAAGAGAATGTGACACTTCAATCCCAGTCGCGCGCACGCCGCCGCCGTCTGTCTCGCGTGATTCGACTGCGTCGCCCCTTGCGTCATCACCATGGTCGCTCCGAGATCCAACGCCTCCGCCATGAGAAATTCCAGCTTCCTCGTCTTATTCCCCCCCGTCAGCGTCCCGTACGCGTCGTCTCGCTTGATCCAAATCTCGACGCCATTCAACTTTTCGCTCAACCGCGGCATGTATTCCAACGGCGTCTCCCCATGCGCGAACGTTTTCACGCGCGGGAACATCTCCACGCGCGCGCGCGCGCGCGTCACCGCCTCCACGCTCGTCTCACCCACCGTCGACGCCCCCACTCGCGCGCACGACGTTTCGCGTGCCCTTTGCGTCGTTCGCGATCGCGTCGTCACCGTCGCGCATCGCCGTCGCGCGTCACCACCGCGCGTCGCGCGCGTCATCGTCATCGTCGTCGTCGTCACGTTCGCCTTCTCCATCCTCCGCGTCCTCGTCCTCTCGTTCGAGCGTCGCGCGATGACGGTCGATCGGTGACGATGGGCGCGCCAACCGACGCCGTCGACCGATCGACCGACCGATTTCGTACACACGGGCCGATGTCGTACACTTTATGGACCGATGTCGTGTATTAAAGAAGCTCGGACCGATTTAGTGCGATCCAGGGACCGTGCCGAGTCTTTTTTCCGTGATCGACGCATCGACGCATCGATCGACGCATCGATCGACCCATCGATCGATCCGACCCATCGATCGACCGAGCCGATCGACGCATCGACCGACTCATCGATCGATCGATCGACCGACCGACTCATCGATCGATCGACTCATCGACCCATCGATCGACCGACCCATCGATCGATCGACTCATCGATCGACCCATCGATCGACTCATCGATCGACCGATCGATCGCGTCGACGGGTGCGTTCGTCTCGCGCGTCACGCGACGTCGACCGATGAAGACGGGAACGAGCGCGATGCGGACGACGCGCGCGACGAGGACGAGGGCGATGCCTCCGAGGACGAGGACGACGACCTCGCGGTCGACGCCGCGCGTCGTCGTCGTCCGGGACGCGCGCACGCCTCGTCCCGTGGATGGGGACAGTCGAGTCGAAGGTTCGCGCGCGCGCGTCGACGTCCTCGCGGTCGCCGCCGTCGCCGCGGTGGTGGTGACGACGACGACGGCGACGACGGCGTCGGCGTACGTGCCGGGATTTTTCGCCGCCGAGGCCTCGGCCGCGACGGGGGAGGCGCCGGGAGCGACGACGAGCGCGTTCGCGCACAGATACGCCGACCCGAAGCACCCGGGTTGTTATCGAGAGATTTTCGCCGACGGCGTCGTGCGCGGTGAGGACGGCGATCCCGGGTGCGATGGAAAGAAGAACGTTCGATCGTGGGCGCTCAGAGGGACGATCGGCGTCGGCGACGATACGATTTTTATCGATTTCAGTCCAAAGGGCGGGCCGGCGAACATGGTCGGCGAACGCGTGGACGAAGGCGTTCGGTTTCCCGACGGCAACGTGTGGCGAAAGATCGACCCGTGAGTCCGTCCGTCGTTCTCCGCCTGATTTCTTTGTGTGCTCGCTCTCTGTGTTTCATCATCTAGAACCGTCTTGTCTTGTATCATCGTCGCTTCGTTTTTCTTTCTTCGCTCACTCGTCACTCGAGCTCGGAAGACCTCGCGCGACGATCGACGCGTCTCGTGACTGTGCGACGCGCGCGCGCGAATTGGACGTCGTTCGACGACGCCGGATATGTTTTTCGATCGCTTCGCCGCCGTCGCGAGACGCGCGATGTCGTCGGCGCTCGCCGGCCCGTCGTCGTCGACGCTCCTCGGCGCTCGATCGCTGCGAGCCGCCGCGTCGTGCGGGACGACCACGTCCTCGAGCGGGTCGACGTCGACGACGACTGCGGCGCGCGGAGGCGACGTTGTCATCGCTCGTCGCGGTGTCATCACGATCCCCGTCGATAACGGCGACGCCGAACGCGCGTATAAACGGTTGAGGAAGATCATGGTGAGCGAAGGGATTTACAAGGAGTTGCGCGAGTCCACCACGGGACATCGAAAACCGGCTGAATTGCGAGTGTTGGCGAGGAAAGAGCGCGAGCGAAGGACGAGGAGGAGTAAATTGAACTCGAAACTCGGATGGATCATGAGACAAAAGGAGCGAGGGTTCTAGTGGGTTTGTTTTCGGGACGGGGACGCGAGACGTGCGAGACGCTCGCGGGTTTATCGTCGCTTTTTTAGAAGAGAGACGCGATTCGTTCACTTAGCGCGTCGATGACGATTAGACAGATTGAAATGAGCACGAACGGGCTTGATTTTCTTTTCTTTTTTGAAACGCGCAATATTTCACAACTAAGCTAATCTTCGCACGCGGGATCTTTCGCCAAATCGGCCCCCGGGGCGAAGAACACCGCGCTCTTATCGACGATTCCCACGAGCATGCTCTCCAATCCCGTCGACTCCTTCTTCGTCGTGAACACACTCGTGGACGAATTTTCGCTGATATCTTCCCCGTCCGCCGCCATGGCGTTGCACTCATCGCCGCACGCGTCCGCGCAGTACCCGTCGCTCCCCGGCGCGATGCGCAGACACTCCTTTTGACACTTGGACACACAAAACCCCGTGTCCGCCGCGTTCACAACGCTCGGATCGACCGTCATCGCGCTCAGAGCGATCATCGCAGTCATCACCGTCGACGTCCCGAGTCGAAGGACGTCGCGCGCGTCCTCGCGAGGCTCCCAGGCGCGCGTTCGGGTCGTCACTCTCGCGGGTCTATCCGTTCGGGACACCGGTCGAGACGCGCGCGCGGCGACGCGCGCGGGCGCGCGGGCGAGAGGAGCGCGAGCGATGGCCATCGCGCGTCGAGACGGGTCGTCGGCGGTGGAGACGGGTGTCGGACGGTCGTGCGGGCCGTCGACGTG
>Ga0181572_10002853_pt1 | contig 12249 bp, 14 predicted proteins | sample 101ome_26_FD_133004 | JGI IMG/M metagenome (GOLD analysis project Ga0181572, IMG submission 133004) | Coastal salt marsh microbial communities from the Groves Creek Marsh, Skidaway Island, Georgia - 101408AT metaG (megahit assembly) | ecosystem: Environmental > Aquatic > Marine > Intertidal... | reverse complement strand
CTGCCAAAGCCGGAATTATGGGTTTTACAAAATCTCTTGCCAGAGAAGTCGGTCCAAGAGGCATTACTGTCAATGCGATTGCACCTGGATTTATTAAAACTGATATGACAGATGCTTTACCAGATGAGCAGAAAGAATTTCTTGCCAATCAAATTCCTTTAGGAAGACTTGGAACAGTTGATGAAATTGCTCAATCAGTTTTGTTCTTGGCAGGAGAATCAGGTGGATATATTACCGCTCAAACTCTTCATGTTAATGGCGGAATGTATACCGTTTAATCTCTTCTTTCCTTAAAAAAATCTTTCAATATTAAAGAGCAGTCTCTCTCTAATACGCCGCCTTTAATTTCTGGAGTATGGTTGAAGCATTTTTGCTCATGAAGTTTAATTGATGAGCCACAAACGCCTGTCTTAGGATCGTAAGCCCCGAAAACTAATCTTGAGATACGCGCGTGAACGATTGATCCATAACACATGGCACATGGCTCTAGAGTAACATATAAAGTAGCACCTGTTAATCGATAATTGTCTCGAATCTTAGATGCTAATCTTAATGCGTTAATTTCTGCATGAGAGGTTGGGTCATTTTGAGATATAGGCTGATTATGAGCATATGATATTATCTTATCATTTATAACAACAATGGCGCCAACAGGTACTTCATTAATTTCTCTTGATTTTTGAGCCTCTCGAAGAGCCAAACTCATAAATTTTTTATCAGTATCAGAAACTGACATTGCTGGAATATCGCATCTTGCAGTTTGTTCTGAGTTTAATGCCTAGCGGCATCACCTTGACCTTTGCCGATGATGGTCAGAATTATGTACTTAAAATAACTAAAAATATTTAGTGTTTCTATCATCTTAGCATCCATTTCTGCCAATAATTTTGGCGTAGACATATCAATATTATTTACCTGAGAAAGGCCGGTCATTCCAGGGCGAACATTAAAAACCCCATATCTCTTGCGCACTTCAAATAACTCCTCTTGATTGAATAATCCAGGTCTGGGTCCTACCAAACTCATGTCACCCTTTAAAACATTCCATAGCTGAGGCAACTCATCAAGCTTAGTTTTTCTTAAAAAATGACCAAATTTAGTAATTTTTGAACTATCCACTATATGACTAGCTACAGAGGGACTATCCGGACTCATTGAACGGAATTTAATAAAAATGAAAGGCTTTTCAAAACGACCTATTCTCTTCTGAAAGAATAATGGTGACCCCGAGTCAAAAAACCCAAAAACGAAAATTAAAATCATGATTGGAGACAAAAGTACCAGTCCAAGAAAAGATAAAAGTATGTCAAATAAACGAGTCATTGGTTATTAGATATATTGTGATCGTAATCTGCCATTTTTTTTAACTGCTCATCCATAGTAATTACAGGACTCCAACCTAGTAAATTATATGCCTTCCCCGAATCTATCTGGAGATTATTGAATAGTCGATTAGTTACACTGGTCTTACCTATTAATGCTGCAACCAAACGCATTAGAAATACGGGGACTGGTAATAGATTTGGACTTACACTGTAGGCTTCGGCTACCTTATGAAGCAAAACTTTAGTCGACACATCTTCACCATCAGATATCAAAAATATTTCATTTGCCGCCTTAGTGGATTTATTCCTATCAACACAAAGCATAATAAAATCTACGAGATTATCAATTGCTATGAAGGATCTTTTGTTGCTCACCAGGCCAAAAGGAAGAGGTATGCCTTTTATAACCCAGTTCATAATTGAAGCAAAATTTCCCTGAACTCCTGGGCCATAAACCAAGGGTGGCCTAACTATAACAACCTCCATTCCAGTTAATCTAGCAACATCTAGTAAACCCAACTCTGTCTCTAGTTTAGACACCCCGTATGGATCCGTGGGATTATTTGAACTTATCTCATTAAAAGGCAAAGTCAAATCTGTACTTTCTCCATTCACTTTGACAGAGCTCAAAAAGATAAATCGTTTTGCTCCATTTTCAGCCATCAAACGAGCTAAAGCTATAGTTGCATCACGATTTACCTTTCTATACTCTGCTAATGCATCCCTCGGCCTGATATTCAAATTATGAGCTATAGAGGCGCAGTGGATAACTGAATGCACTCCATTGAATAAATTTACATTCAAATACTCTAATGATTCTAAATCAGAATAAATGACATTTTCCTCTGGGATGTGTTTGACCTTTCTTCTTGTCAGAATTTTGAATGGCACAAGGTCAGAAGTAAGTCTATCCAACACAGCACTACCAATAAACCCTGTTGCTCCTGTGATAAGAATCATAAACCACCTCTCCGAAGTATATTTAATAAATACTTAATGGGCAGGCGAACCAAGACAAACAATAAATTAGAGTAAACTTTATTTTCTTTTAAGGATTTTAAAATTTCCCTGGTTATAAGGAAAGTATTTACAACCCCAGCTGTGCTAACGCCCCCGATTCTCATTCTAACCATAACGCTGTTATTTTTTTTGTATACGATGCGATGTACAAAAAATGCTCGCACAAACCAGTCAAAATCTCCCCCAATCTTATAACTAGTTCTATAGTACCCGACAATATCATATGCAGACTTTCTGACGAAAGCTCCAGGATGAGGGGGCATAAAACCAAAGCGCATCTTCCAGGGAGAAAAGGAACAAGAAGAGTAAAGCCTAACTGGAAAATTTAAGTCTCGAGATCTCACAAAATCAACTCCTCCCAAAACAATATCGACGTCAGGATTATTGTCGAATTGATTAGCAATATCTGATATTACAGTATCTTTAAGGAAGAAATCATCAGAATGCAAAAGAGCTATAACGTCTCCTGTAGAGACGGATATTCCTTTGTTTATTGCATCATAAATCCCTCTGTCAGGTTCGCTAATCAAGAAGTTAATATAGTCTCTATTTCTATCAATGACTTTTAGAGTTCCATCACTTGAGCCTCCATCAACAACTATATACTCTATATCATTGTAATTTTGCATTTTTACAGATTGAATAGCCGTCTCAATATGTCGTTCATTATTTAACACTACAGTGATGACAGATATTTTCATAATATATTCATGAAATACTAAACAACTTACAATAACTTATCGGGCAAATTTTCATAAGACACGAGCAAAAAAGATAGGAAAAGGGATTACTTATTTTCTTCTCTAAGGCTACGTATCTTTAGATCAACAATTAAGAGATACCAAAAGGCATGCAAAAAACAAAAAACAAATCCTTGAAAGCCGCTTAAAAAACCAAGTCTAAATATATATCTATATATAAAATACAACACAGGTCTAACCCCTATAGGGAACATATAGTAAAAACGCTTATAAAGATAGCTAAGCCTTGCCGATCCTTTGAGTAATGGTTTTTCAGACTTTCTTTCATGCATAAATTTTCTTGCCTCTAATGCTGCATATTTAAGGTGTTTTTCTATCCAATAATCAATTCCTTTCAAGTCCTGATCAATCAAATCTCCTTTTAAATTTAAGACTTTGCCAGATGGTATAACGTGTTCATCCATTAAGGTCTGATGAAAATGAGCATAGCCACTTTTAAACATTCTTATAACACGGTGTGAGTTTCCGCCAAAACGAAGACCCTTGCCTAAAAAATGTATAACGCGACGCACTTGAAATGCAACTACATTAGCTGAAATATTATTAACTGAATTAATACTTGAAACTAGGTCATCAGAAAGAAATTCATCTGCATCAAGGCGAAAGAACCAACCATCAAAGTCTGAATAATAGTTCAAAAGCCAGTTTAACTGATCTGAATGAGAAATGAATTTTCTTTCAAGAACCTCAGCCCCATAATGAGCAGCTATAGAGACTGTAGCATCACTAGAAAATGAATCAAGAACAACTATGTCATCAGTTATCTTTAGTGCAGAGACAATAGATCTTGATAAATGCTTTTCTTCATTAAGGGTGATTATTATTACTTTTATTTTCATTTAAGAACAAACGAGAATAAATAGAATATAAATATACTCTAAAAATATTAGCTAAAAGATACCTTGTATATAGAACAAACACAAAGCCCAGGGAGAATTTATGCTTTCGAAATACTGAACAAGTCTCAAGCAACGAGGCATGCCAAAAAGATGTGGACATTCCTTGAGTATCAAAAACTGAGAGAGGTTTGTTTACATACAAAAAGGATGCTCCGGATTTCTTATAGTTTAAATAGTAATCAACATCCCCTGAATATTGCAAATAAGTTTGGTACTTAAATGACAAAGAATTTACATTAAAAATAATAGATTGGTGACGCGTTGGCAGGGTACAAAATACGCAAGAGGGTCGAGCTAACTTCAAGACTAGCTTGGAATTGTACAACTCCAAAGAGTCGAACAAAATTACGTCAGAGGAGTTGCTAGAGAGTATGTTAAAAAATTCTTCTGGCTGAGGAAAGCCTGAGTATTGATCACCTCCATTCAAAAACCATAAATACTCAAAAGTTGCTCTATTAATTCCTGAATTCATAGCATGATAAATTCCTTGATTAATGTCGAAGATACATTTAATATTAAGTATTTTTTTATATTTATCAATTACTGGTGAAACATATGATTCAGGGTTTCCACTTACCACAATAACCTCATGTGTTAGTTGACTCAAAGGGGAAAGTGACTCTAAAGTCAACTTTAAGCCACTATTATCATTGTATGTAATTGTAATAATGGACAACATAATCTCATTTACTCTTATTTCTTTATATTTGAAATGGCAACTAGGATTCTATAATAAGACTGAAAAACGTTTGCCCTGAGGGCAACACTAGTAAGAGTAAAAGAAGATAAATGACAAATACAACTAACAATAAAAAATATCACTGCAGAGAAAATCTGTTTAGCAATTTTTATGTGGTCACTTTCTTTTAAGTCGAACGTGGCATAATTTCTAATTTTTGAAAGTTCAGTCATAGAATCACCTTGACGAATATGTACCAATATCTCATCGCTATTAGGTAACAAAATATGCTTTCGTAAAGCCTCGGCCTTTGTTGGAAATTCGGAATGAATTACAGACCTTTCAAAATCCCAAACTTCAGGTTTTAGAACCTTATAGCTCAACTTACTCTTAAATGATGTTTTATTTTTTCTTAGGCGCAACCTCAACAATTCGCAGGTAAGATGTGAGACAAAGCCATTTGTGATTGACTTCCTAGGTATAAAGATTGAATCATAGTCTCCAGAGGAAATTAAAGTATCAACTCTGGCTAGCAAATTATGTGACCAGCGCTCACTAACAATAGTAAATATAGCCCATTCCGAAGCAATATTCTCCATTATCTTTTTAATAGTGTTTTTATCATGGTGCCCAGGATTTTTTATTTGTATAAACTTTGTATTATTTGGGCGGGTTTTTTTAACTTTTTCCCTGGTGTCATCACTCGAGAAATTATCTACGACAAGAAGGTTTATGCTCTTTGGTATGGATAGTAAAAAGCCTTCTATCCTGTCTGACTCATTATAAGTTGTGACAACCATGGTTGTATTTTTATAAAAATTGTCTGAAATTTTAGGGAATGCATGTTCAATATATTTGTCTCTTGATAATCGAAATTTTATGGAAATAGAAAGTCCGATAGTTGCTCTATAGAGGAAGTTCCTTGAATAATGCATAAATCAATCCCTCCAACCGCTGAGATAGTCAGAGTGTATCAGCAATACATCCTCTCCAGAGAAAACTGTAGAATTGCTCAAAATAAGAGAAACGCCCCTTATTTTTGGATATAGGAATATGCCTAATAAAACTTGATCATATCTATAGCCAATTAATAAAGTAATAATCTTATTTACAATTCGATTGGAAATAGAGCTTTGAAAGTAATCAAGTTCATTAAGAAAAGATTTTTTATATGAAAAAAGTCCTGCAGAAATCGGATCAAGATGTTCACTACTTGACCTTACTATCAATGACTTTTGCTTAGACCGAGAAAATAGTTCTAATAAAAATTTCTCTTGGTTTATATTAGTGTGATCCGCATCTCGAACATGATAAAACTCAGACTCAATATATCTATGAGAAAAATACCGAACTAATTTCATTGGAAGCTTGCTTAGAGTTTTGCTATCATTAATAACGATTAAAACATAATTTCCAGGTATATCAAAATTAGATACAAGAAGACTTCGCACTTCTTCACTTTCAACAAATACGCAAAAAACATGCTGATTCGAATTCTTTAAACTAAATCCCTCTAAAAGAATATGTCTAAAGTATCTTTGAACATCCCCATAAATAACAAAAGAGTAGCAATGCTCAACTTTCCGACTCATAAGTAATCAACATCCAGCTTTAAATTAAATCTATCTTTAAAAATATCTTCCGCTAGAATAGCCATAACCAAATAAACACTTGCGACCAAACTGAGCATTTTGCTGCATAAAACAAAAAATAAATAGGCAGAGTAGAAGAATGTATTTCCTTTTCCTCTATAAGACAACCTATCCATGATAGTAATAAGAATAGAAATTCCGGTCATGGCATTTCAATAGTTATGTCTGAAAACTCATTAGCCTCGCTGTCATGAGAAATCAATATTACAATTTGGTTTTTGTTAATTATTTTTTTAATATTGTGCAATATTTTTCTCCTTAATGCTGGCTGAATTGCATTAATAGCCTCATCCATGACAGCAATATCAAATTCCTCCAGGAATAATCTTGACAATACAACCCGCTGAAGCTGCCCAGAGGATAGTTCACTCTTGTCATCATTCAGGCTCTTATTAAGAAAGTTTTCATCTATATTATCCAAACAAGCTTTACTCAAAGCACCTAATAAGATCTTATCAGATATATTTTTTTTTAGAGAATTTGCATCGCCTATTAGGTAGTCTCTCACAGATAAATCAGACTTGTTAATCAATTGAGAAATATATATTATCTTATTTGTTAGTCGTCCATCAACCTGAAGGAGGCTCTGAGGATAGCTAATCGAACCAAGCTTTGGATGCAATAGATTAACTATAAGATCTACCAAGGTTGATTTTCCAGTGCCGCTTGCTCCGCTAATTCTTAAGAGAGAGCCTAAAGGAACAATTGCACTTATTGGACCAATCTTATTATGCCTATCATGCTCATAAATAACATCATTAATCAAAAGATTATTTGTCTTCGACTCCAGCATTACAGAATCAGTTACACCTGAAGAAATAAAATTCTGCTTTATGGATCTATACACAGAAGCATTTGATTTAATAACGCTAATTGAAGAGTAAAAAAGTTGAGCCACTGGCAATATCTTAAGTGCCGCAACAGAATATAGAATTAAATATGGTAAAAATTTACTGCTTTGAGAATTGCTTTCATTAACTATTAGCAAAATTGCAATTGCAGTATAGACGACCATTTCTACAACAAATCTAGGCACCTGGGCTGATGTTATTATTTTTGCCTCAGTGCCTTTTAGATTATGTTCTATCTTTTTAAATCTTTCTACATATGAGTGCTCTGAATTACTTAGTTTTATCTGCTTAACACCATCTGTTATATCCTTAACGCGAATAACAACCTGTGACAAAAAATTATCAAGGTCCTTTGAGAAAATAAGTCTTGCTTTATTGCTCAATATAAATATAGCCACATAGCCTATGAAAATAGTCACAAGAACCAAAACTGTAGATTGAAAACTATATATCAATAAACCCAGGGCTACACTTATCAACAAAGCAATCCCTGAAACCACTTGCATAAACGGTAAAATTATTCCATGAACAAAGGCGTCAGATTTTTTTGTAACTAAAGTCATAATGTCTGACTTTGATCTTTTAACAATATCTTTATAATCAGAGTTTATGTAATTTTCAAGGATTTTTGTTGATATCAAACCCCCTAGATAAAAAGAAAAGTTAGTGTAATGCCTTAAGGATATAATTCTCAATCCTCCTCCAATGCAAACTATCAAGATTGTATAAATTGCTAATTCGTCCAATCCAATACTGAGATTTACAAGCTGATTCTCTGTCAGTTGAGACAACATTAAAGAGACTGAGAAAATAACAAGGACCTCTGCTACTGAAGCGGCTAGAACAAAAAAGATTGAATGGAGGAAACTTTTTCTATGATCGAAAAATATTGCCAGCCAATATTGAAGTTCTTTGTAAAATTTCATTACCTTAATTGTCTCATTTTTTTTGAGATAATCGCTCTTGGATACTCTATGTTGAGGGATGTGGAGAGATTAATATACATATGTGTTGAAACTTTCTTAACTCATTAATAATCCCAATCACAGAGTTGTTTCCTAAAGGCACAACCTACAATATCAACAGCAACAGTTCTGATTGAGTATTAAATAACCTTCTAATAAAAGATTCACATTGATTATAGTTTTTTATGCACGAATATATGGGCTAATTTGAAATATAATTTTCAGTTCATGTAGGTTAAAGTCTACATAAATAAGTTTTCGTCGATATCAAGGACGGAGTATTAGTCGGAATCTTTATTCTGAATATTTTTCAGTGAAATATTAATTGATCTCTCAAGACTCATTAATTGATAGTCGCCAATAAATGTTCTAAGTCTATCAATATTGGGCACATAATAATTTTTCAAATTGTTGTCATCTTCGGACAAAATTTTTATATCTCCCTTATATATTTCAATTTTTTTTATGAGATATGCCAAGTCTTTTATTGATATTGCCTCATCGGAGCCAACATTAAAAACTGTATGATTTGTTTTAGAAAACAAGAGTTTATTTAAAACAAAAGCAAGGTCGCTTTGATGCATATAGCTTCGAACTGGTGTGCCGTCACCCCTAATAATTATGTCTTTATTACACAATATAGCACTTAAGAAATTACCGATAGCAAAGTGGTTTTCTAAAGGAAGATCTTCTCCTACAAAACTGAAACACCTGGCTACCACATACTCAAAACCATATTGTTGTGAATAAATAGCACAGAGGTGTTCAGCAGATCTTTTCCCTAACCCATATGCACTATTCGGATCCGACGGATCTGGGGAGCCCATGTAACTCTCTAGTATCTTGTCCATGTCCTGTGGCTGTGGGCCATATACCGCACCAGAGCTAGTCAACAAGAATCTTTTGCAGCGATGATTAACTGCAAACTTAAGTATCTCTTCAGTACCTTTTACTATTTGATTGAAGATCTTAAGGCGACCCAATGAGGGGCCTATTGTAGAGTCAGTTGCTGCATGTAATAAGTAGTCAATATTCTCATTGAGCTTTATTGCTGAAGCCTCAAGAATATCACCCTGTATGAATTCGACATTTAATTCGGCGATTAAGTCAGCATGCTTTTTTAGAAATGACTTAGGATTCCTTGAAAGGATAAATATCTTATTAAAAGAAGAGCCTGTGTTCTTCCAGAAACGCAATAATGCCCTTCCAAAAAAACCCGTTCCACCTGTTAAAAAAAGGTTCATGTTGTTAAACATCAGACAGTCTTTTTTCTAGCATAGGTATTCTATTTGCGTCCTCATGCTTTATTCTTGAATAATATCTTTGCTTACTTTTTAACCACAACAATTCAAACTCAACACCTTTCAATAACGCTTTTTCATAATCAAACTTTGTGTCTTGAGTTGACTTGTAAACCACCTTCCTTGTCTCATTTCCAGACCATTCAAAATAATTGCTAACGCAATTCTTTGGCAGCACTCTACCAACTCTAACCACCGAGTATCCTTCATTAGTAAAGCGCTTAGCTACCGCGCCACCAATCGCTCCACTAGCCCCAAAAAGCAAAAGAGACGGCATTAGAAATCAACTCCAAAAAATTCTTCCAGCTTTTCAGCTACAAAATCCAAATGCCCATCACTAAGACCAGGATAAATACCCAACCACAACGTTTTGTTCATCGTTGCATCGGTATTGGTTAAATCACTTGCCACTCTATAATTTGTATTCTGGAAATATGGCTGCCTAATCAAATTGCCTGCGAAAAGTAATCGTGTTCCAATTTTATGTTGGTCTAAAAACTTGGTTAGCTGAACTCGCAGATTGGGATCTTCAGAATTGAGTGTTATTGGAAAACCAAACCAAGAAGGCGTTGAGTTTTTTGTTGCTTCTGCAACATCGAGATACTTAGAGAGGGCTTTTAATTTATCTTTTAAATATGCATAGTTTTTATTTCTAGCATTTATAAATTCAGGCAGTCTTTCCAACTGCGCAAGACCACACGCAGCCTGCATATCGGTAATTTTTAAATTGTAACCGAGGTGCGAGTAGGTATATTTGTGATCGTAGCCAGCTGGTAGAGCGCCGCCTATTTTTTCGCAGGTCCAGCCAAACCGATTATTGCAGGTATTGTCTTCACCAGGTTTGCAATAACAATCCCTTCCCCAATCTCTAAAACTTTCGGCAATCTTTTTTAATTTACCGTTATTTGTAAATACAGCGCCTCCTTCACCCATCGTAATGTGGTGAGCGGGGTAGAAGCTTACCGTGGCGATATCACCGAAAGTGCCGACATGTTGATCATTGTACTTTGCGCCTAAAGCATCACAACAATCTTCAACCAGCCAAAGGTTATATTTGTCGCACAAGCTTTTAATTTTTTCTAGGTTGAATGGGTTGCCTAGTGTATGCGCCAACATAATGGCTTTAGTTTTTGACGTGATAGCAGCTTCAACCAGATCTGCGTTGATGTTATGGGTTTTCATATCCACATCAACAAATACTGGGACTGCACCAAACTGAGCGATAGGGTTTACCGTGGTAGGAAAGCCTGCAGCGACACCAATTACTTCATCACCCTTTTTAATTGCCCGATCGCCTAGTTTATGAGATGTGAGCGTACTAAAAGCAACAAGATTGGCTGAAGAGCCAGAATTGACAGTTAATAGGTATTTGACACCAATGAAATTAGCTAATTTCTTTTCGAATTCCTCATTAAATCGCCCAGTAGTAAGCCATCCATCAAGTGATGCCTCGACCATTAATTGAAGTTCTCTTTCACCTATTACCTTTCCAGAGGGCGGGATAACACTTTCCCCAGGTATAAAAGGCTTAGGTCTATACTTTTCTGAAGAATATTCCTTAACCAACTTCAAGATTTGGCTTTTAAGATGCTCTAACTTATCCATTTTTTATTTCATCCATGGACTGCATGTATTTTGATATTTCATCAATTGAGGCCTTCTGCATATCCGTACCAGACAACCAATTTTTATGCCAGCTAACAACGTACGAAAGGGTTTCACTTAATGACCAGACAGGTCTCCAACCTAATTTGGATTTTGCCTTCGAAATATCGAGTTTTAGATAGTTTGCTTCATGGGGATTTTCTGCGGATTGGTCTATCTGCCAAGAAGAGCGCGGCCAAGAACCCACCATATGATCAAGAATCCAACTTACTGGCTTTGCGTCATCTTCATTAGGGCCAAAATTCCAACCCTCAGCGTAATTCTTTGGGTCTTGATATAAAGCTTGAGCGAGTGTCAAATAACCGCTTAAGGGTTCTAGTACATGTTGCCATGGGCGAATAGCGTTAGGGCTACGGATCACAACAGGCTGGTCTTTTTCAAACGCTCTTAGAATATCCGGTATCAAACGATCTATCGCCCAATCACCGCCGCCAATAACATTCCCTGCTCGAGCTGATGCTAGTCCAATATGTCTATCTTCATAGTAAGATTTTCTATAGCTAGCAGTGACTAATTCAGCACATCCTTTAGAGCTGCTATAGGGGTCATGTCCACCCATAGGCTCATTTTCACGATACGACCAAACCCATTCTTTGTTTTCGTAACATTTATCGGTAGTGACACTAACGACTGATTTGATAGATTTACATATCTTAGCTGCTTCTAGTACATGCGCCGTACCTAACACATTCACAGCATAAGTTTCTACAGGGGCATCATAAGAGTAACGAACAAGAGGTTGAGCAGCCATGTGAATTAAGAATTCTGGCTGAAAATCATGGATACTTTTGGTGAGTTTTTTGAGATCTCTAATATCACCTAGCTCAGATTCGACTAATTGAGTTATACAGGCCTCCTCGAACAAGCTTGGGCTTGTTGGAGGTTCAAGAGAATAGCCTTTAACTTGTGCCCCAAGCTCATGTAGCCACATGCACAGCCAGCTACCTTTAAAGCCTGTATGCCCAGTAATAAAAACTCTACGATCTTTCCAGAAAACTCTATCAATCATTCCATGATTTCCAAGGGGCTCGATTATCATTCCAAAGTTCTTCTAAATATTGTTTATCCCTGAGTGTATCCATTGGTTGAAAGAATCCATAATGTTTGAAAGCCATCAATTGCCCATCGGCT
>Ga0181572_10002852_pt1 | contig 12249 bp, 8 predicted proteins | sample 101ome_26_FD_133004 | JGI IMG/M metagenome (GOLD analysis project Ga0181572, IMG submission 133004) | Coastal salt marsh microbial communities from the Groves Creek Marsh, Skidaway Island, Georgia - 101408AT metaG (megahit assembly) | ecosystem: Environmental > Aquatic > Marine > Intertidal zone... | reverse complement strand
TTACCGGTAGATAGGTTATCATAGAAAATGGTATCACCACCATCTTTAATATGGACTGTGAGACGGTCATCATCATAAAATTCGGCGATAGAAGCAACTTGACCGTATTGGGCGACTCTTAACGTTGGACCAGTACCATTATTGGAAATATCAATTAATTCGGTGACATTGACTAATGTATCCGTTTGCACGAAGTCACCTAAAAGTCTCAATGCACCATCTACAATTAATTCTTCTGTAACGCGTAAATTGTTACGAAAGATCGCATGGCCGCTAACATCCAATGTCTCTGTGTTTCCAGAACCATCAAAATAACCCACTTTGGTAACATTGTTTTCACTGTATACTAATTTTTTGTCTTCCACCCCAACCACATTTGACTTGACATCGACCTCTCCGGTATTTGATATAGAAATACTAGATTCTTTGGAAGTGTCCTCTTTGTCAACAAAGTGGATAGAACCTTGATTTACGAATAAATTGCTAAAAGGGCGGTCAGATGTACCTAAGCTACGCGTATTTGGAGCATCTGGTATAATGTTACTCGTAACTTGTATGCTATTATTACTTGTTTCAATAAATTGAGTTCTATCAGTCAAATCATCTAATTTCGCCTGTACGTCTTCATTTAAGTTACGAATGTGAATAATACGGTCATTCGAAATATCAAAATATGCGTTATTTGAACTATCGTGTATTCTCATCGCATCAGACTTGATACTAAAAATAGGATTGACACCATCAGCTTCACTATACAAGTTTATTGAGTTATCATTACGAAGATATATACCACCACCGCTGATATCAACAAATCCCTGTACGTACGTTTGACGGAACTTGTTGGAATTATTTGAAAAATCAAACCATTGTGCCATATGTGTAATTACTTTATATATATCCATTACAAATAATATTATACTCACTAAAATTGATGAACTACTCCCTGTTGTTTCGTTGAACCTGCTATCTCCAAGTTGTAACCCTCGGTAACTGAATTAAGTCCAAGATTCACTCCCATCGAAGATGTTACAAATGATGCAACACGGAGTTTATTACGAATATCAAAATTACCGTCTACGGTTACATTACCAGATATATCAAGTATCGTATTTGTTTCAAAATTCAAAAATCCAGGGCTATATAAGTGATGTGTTGTCATAATTCCTTCTTGGTTGTTACTATCGTCAAATGTTTGTTGAATTCTTCCAATCATGAAGTTTTCATTGTCAATCTTACGGAAATAATTCAATTTACTACCCGTTCCTAGTAATATATTCCCATTACCTGATGCATTTAATAAGGATTCCGGCATTGATTTCCAATCGGCACTTTGATTAATTCTACTAATTCCTTCATGGTGATAAAGAATTATACCATCACCTACGATATATATTTCATCATCACTCACTATCTCCACGAAACGTAGTACCTTGTCTGTGATTGATGTGTGTGATCCAAAGCTTGAACCGCCGTTTGTAGAGTATGTGATTATTCCATCTCCTACCGCAATGATTGTATTATTTCTGTATGATATATTATAATGTTCGAAAGCACTTATTGTTGTAATATTGTCACCCAATGTTGATTTATTACCATTTTTTATACCATGGGGAAATTTGTAAAAACCTTTATTACCTGCAATATACAAATTGTTATTATCAAAATTCAATGAGTCATGAATAGTATCGTTTATTTCACCATGTTTTAAATCGATAGAAACTATTGAATTAGAAATCGCTCCATACTTGATATCTTTATATCCAGTTGCATAAAACAAACTAGAACTAGAACTGGTAGAGTTAGCATTACCCAACGGTTGAGAAACACTAGTTGCACCAAAATCAATATAATAAGATGAACCATCTGTCTGTTGGAATATTAATATCAAATAATTGTCTTGACGTAATACGGCTTCAATGTACTTGAAATCTGCACCAGGTGGGAAAAAATTTACAGAACTACCCAATATGCTTAGTTTATACCAATTTGTTCCTCTATTAAAGAGAAAATTATTGTCATTTGTTGAAATTGCTCGAAATATGGTAGGAACGCTATTACTTCCCGATACGAATCGTAATGGAGAAGAAATGTAAATTTTGTTGTTATTATTTTTAATACCGCTTAGATTAGGGTTAGTCAAGTCAGTAAAATTCCATTTGATACCACCGTCAATACTCTCATATATACCATAAGTATATTCTCCATTGGTATCTTTTAAACCCTTTGATGAACCTGTGAAGTAAGTCAATTGAGGTTGTACGTCAGTTGCAAAATTAGAAATCATGCGATTTGGTTCTACATTCAAAATATACGCATTGTTGATTTCACCATTTTCAAGTCTCATTTTCCCATTGACATTGAATGAGTAGTTATTATTAGGTGCATGTGTATTCACCCCCGTACGAGTCAATTGTTTACTAGTATATCCATATTGAGGTTCAATCGTATTGTTTGAAATAATTGTCATCGCAGAACGATATTTATCATCAACATTCTTCAAGCCAATTGTTGCAAATTCTTCCGCAGTATCGTTAGGGAAAACGCCACCTCCTATACCAAAACCACGCCCATTTTTAGATGTGACATTTAAAAAAGTATTTGCGATATCATCATATGCAGACGCAAGTGACAGTGAATTACCTGTAAAAATATCGAGATTACCATAAATTTCTGGAATAAATGGTATATGATTGGTATCACCAAATTGTAATAAAGGAGTATTAATCGACAACTTTCCACCATCTTCACTTGTATAAATGATTCCTGCATTTGGGCTATCTCCCACTGTATTATCATTGTAAAATAGTAATGCAGAGGAAACATCTGTCGCAACTACGCGAATTCCTTTATCGGTCATATTTTTTGTCAAAATAGAACTACTTTGGGGATTTTCTGAACTCACAACCAAATCATGATTATTGCCAGATTGTCCTACCACGTGTAATGTTCCTGAAGCATCGTTTGTATTAATACCTATGCCACCTGTACCGCCAGTAAGATAATCGGTAGATAAGTTGGCATTATTTGTACTATCACCGAAGTATAATTTGGAATAAAAAATAGAATTGGTTGATAAATCTAATATTAAGTTGTTATTACTTTTAATTTCAATACCTGCAGCAAATACGGTCTCTTGTACGTTTATAGAACCAAGTACTTCAAATTCACCAGAATATTTTTGTCGTAATAGAATATCATCTGCTACCAATGTACCAATACTAAAATTATGAAATTTGTTTGTTCTATATATTCCACCATATTGTTTCCATGAATTATTTGACATTATATACGTTTACTTATCATTTTTATTAAGATTCTTATTCGCATTACACCAAAAGTCGGTTAGTTTGGGTGTCTTGTTATGGGAGTTGGACTTGCTTGATTTATTGGTCGCAATTTTAATTATTTTATATTTTGTATTTTTTGTTGTTGTATTTGTTCCATGTACTTCTTTGTGTGTTTCTTGTGTTTCTTGTGTTTCTTGTGTTTCTTGTGTTTCTTGTTCTTCTTGTAATTTACATAATTTTAAGTCTTCATAGAATTGTTTGACAATCGGATTTGCTTTTATGCGACTGGCATCAAATTGTGATAAATACAACCCTTCTAGAGAACGTATGCGAGAGAGTGCCACATACGTCTGTCCGTATTCAAATATATGTCCTCCTACGTCCATTTCACCTGAATCTAAAGTTGCTCCTTGTATTTTATGGATTGTGATCGACCAAGCCCAAATTATTGGAATCTGGTATATTGCTATACGAGGGCAAAATTCACTTTGCCAACAATGATAATCCATAGGAAGTGTCACTCCATTATCAAATTTTACAATTGGTATTTTTGACTTTTCTTGAAAACCTGTAACAATCCCTTGCGAACCATTACATATACCTAATGCCAAATCTTTGTTGATAGTACACATGACTCGTGTCCCTACCTTTAAACACAGTCTGCTAGTCATCGGAGCCCCCGTTAGTAAATAATTTATTTCTATTTCTTCACCCACTTTGGAAATATTACGCGATAGAAACTTTTGATGGTCGTCAAATTCTTTGTCTGTCTCTACAATCCTTGTTAGGTCTTTATCTATTCTTACATTGAAATCGTGTATTGGTTCATGGATTTTAGCAAACATCTCTTCATTCTTCTTATCTACACTATATTTCTTAGGATAGATTGTAACATGGTCTTGTTCTGATTTTCGAACTCGCTGTTTTAATAAGTTTATACTTTCTTCGCTTATATTCCCTTCACGTATTTCCAATAAAATGGATTTATATTGTGGGTCTTTTTGTCGAAATATATGCTCTAGAAGTACATGATTGCTCTTTTGAAATACATCAGACCATACTGTCGATTGAAAACAGAATTGGGATTTACTTTCGTCTTCTTCATTAATAGATACAGGTGGCAGTTGATAAAAGTCGCCCACAAAGATTACTTGGATACCTCCAAATGGTTCGGACATTCTCTTGCGCAGACGTTTTCCTATCGTATTCAACATTTCGAATATATGAGCGGACATCATGGATACCTCATCTACAATAAGAATATCGGTTTTTTTCCACGACTTCTTATAATACGAACTGTGAGCGATATCTTTGCATGTATCGTCGATAGACTTGTTAGCCCTTTTAATTCCACTCCAAGAATGAATTGTTTTGGCAGAACATTCCAATAATAAGGCAGCACATCCTGTCATAGCACATACTTGGATATCTGTGGATTGTTCTTTTGCGTAAGATACCATTTCTTTGATTAAGTGTGTTTTGCCCGTTCCTCCCGGACCACTTATGAAAAGATTCTCACCATTTTTAAATTTTTCAAATGCTATTTGTTGTTCTTTTGATAATGTCATTATTAGATTTATTAGCTAATAATAATATATTGTGGTGTCTTTAACCTGTTAAACAATTACATATAATCAATTTTTAGAGAAAATGAGAAATCAATTCCATTTAAATTTACTTTACGATCAAACTCATCAATTAATTGTACTCGTAGACGTTTCATATCACATTTTCCATTGTAATTTCTTATATCACTCAATAAATATCCATTTGCTTTGTTTGCTACAAAAATGCTTCCAAAACTACTTGTATTGCGGTCGACACAAATTTTACTTATGATATTGTTGCTATTTCTAGAACGTGCCATCATAGTATAAAAGGAATTCTGTTTTGTCTGTGAAAATTCGTCAATAGATAAGTACAATACTCTAGCAGATGATAAGTTTGTAAACATTTCAGAGCGGATGATTGGGAATGTAAGTGAATTAGTAGGTAAATTTGATGCTCGTGTATCATATGTAAGTTGAGTGTAACCTAACATCCATCCTAGTTTTGATTTAATGTTAAATTTATCGAAGTTTCCATTTTTATCTACAGCAAAATCAACCACATAATGATACTCGTTTATCATATCTATTTGGTTCACATAGAAGTTGGCTTTGTCATCGCTCATATCAAATGTCAAACGATGAAAATTATTTGGATAGGCTTGGTCCATTGCATCATTTAATGCTGCTTGTAATTCACTTTTTGTGTATTCCCCATCTGCTATGGTAATTATTTTTGTATCCCCTTCTACACCATCTACAAACACAGTCACTTTAAAAACATTGTTCTCCAATGTAGATGAAATATTGTAAAATGTAATTGGTAATTCCATATTCTCAACTGTAATGCTACATACATTATTGATATTTTCTGGGAGTGTAATATTGTAATCAACTACGGATGATGTATCATTATTAAAATCATCCCGAAATTTAGTATCAATATTGACAATTTTACTTTTTATTTCTTGACTCACATTTGTCATAACCATATGGCTAGAATATTGGTTGACTTGTGGTTCCATAAATACTGGTTTATTATCAAAATAGTTTGACATATATACTTTGTAGTTACATTTTATTTGGGTTTTGTACTTATTATGAATAGAATTGTCTAAAAAATTGATTTGAATGTTTATAGAAGTAAGAGTTTAACCAACAAAATCATGTCAGATAAGTTACCTTCTCATGAATCTATGTTTCAGATGATGCAAAACATGATGAATCGGATACAAAAATTAGAAAATGATAATGTTATTTTGAAACAACACATGTATCGTAAAGTGAAAAAAATCAATGTCATATCACATCTCAATACGAATTATACACAGAATATCGAACATATCTACGACTGGATCAGTAATTTACCATATGAATCCTATATGGACCACGTTATTAATAACGGTATTGATAATGCACTACGGAAATTGTTGTCTGATACTGCCGATACGTCACCTGTTAGGATGACTCAAATACATTCCAAATATTGCTACGTTTATACAGAAGACGGATGGATGACTAAAAACTTCAATGACGCTGATTGTTATATTTATAAAATCATGTCATATTTCTATGAATTATTCCAAGAATTATATGGTTCTCAAGGATTGAGTGATGACGAGCAAGAACAAAATGAATTTATTCGTAAATTACAGTTAGTATTGGGACCACCTAATGATAATTGGATTCCTCCTGTTAGAAGGTATTGGATGGATTCTGTGAAAATTGTTATTTAAATATAAAATTGATTTAAATCGTACATCTTTTTTATATGATATACCATAATGTGCTCTCATCTTGCTGAAAAAAATTTCCACCCTCGTGATGAATTCATCACATTCGATGAAGGTCCTCATATCTATACCGTTCATGGCGATAGTTCTTTTACTTCTGTCACTACTTGGGTCCATAGTCATTTCTCTCATTTTGATGCGGATGCTGTCATTGCAAAAATGTTACGTAGTCCAAAAATGCAAGACCCTTCTTATAAATATTACAACATGACCGCAGAACAAATTAAGAAGATGTGGGATGATAAACGTGATGCTTCCAGTAAAGCCGGTACTAAAATGCATTATGATATTGAATGTTATTATAATGAAATGGATGTAGTTAATGATTCTATTGAGTTCAAGTATTTTAAAGATTTTGTCGCTGATTTCCCGGAACTCACTGCATATCGCACTGAATGGACTGTTTATTATGAAGAATTGAAATTATCCGGTTCTATTGATATGGTATTTGAACTTCCCGATGGAAGTCTTCAAATATATGACTGGAAAAGGTGCGAAGAAATCGTTCATGAACCATCGTTCCCTAAGTTTTCCACGAATAAAATCATCTCTCATTTCCCTGATAGTAACTTTTGGCATTACTCATTACAATTAAACACATATCGCACTATATTAGAACGTAAATATGGTAAAACTATCAGTGGTATGTATCTCGTATGTTTACATCCTGGTAATGTTTATAAAAAATATGATCGTATTGAAGTTCCATTCTTAAACAAGGAAATTGGTGATTTATTTGATGAAAGACTACAACAAGTACAACTAGAACAACAACAACCAAAAAAATAATATAAAAATATCAACTGGGTTTTATGTAAATGTTATCGTGTATTTTTTCTTGTTTTCATTCCTCTACGAAAACTGAAACACCAAAACCTCTTTCTCTTCAAGATTTGTTTATTCGCTCTGGAAAGTCTAAATTTTTGAGTTTGGATAGAGAAAAACATAACAGCAATATTGAAAAAGAGTTTTATGATCTAGAATCTTATAATCAAATGATGATGGTACAAGACAACCAATTAGAAACATCCTGGAAAAGAAGAATTTTATTTTCCAAATATCATCGCGGTTCTGTATTTATGTATTATGATGCATATAAAATGGCCTTTGTCTATTATGGCGCTGAAAATCTACCTTATTCTGTCGTGAATATCCTTGCGCTAGATTATGTACGTAAATTTCATTGTCTTGATTTCTTTGTAGATGAAGAATTATACGAAGAAAATCATGAAAATCCTTTAATCTCTATTCATTACAAACCACCGAAAGCACCTGTAGATGATACAAACACCACTGACACCACTAACACCACTGATTTGTCTAACAATACTACATCTAACCAAAAAACCAAAATAGAAAATGGACCTTTTATCAAGCGTAAACGTCTTCAAGAGGATTCTAAAACTACCACAAAACCGAATGAAGAATCCGAAAAATCCAAAGAATTCGATGAAAAAAAACCCAAACCAAATTATCATCGAAATAAATTTGTTTATGCTGGTTCTACACGTAATTTCACTCCTATACAGAAACCAAAACGTCAATCTGGTTTCAATAGTTCTACATTGAATAATATAAAAACAAACATGTCCTGGGCGGATTATAAAGCATCATTGCTATAGTGTTGCGATGTTATGATGTTTTAACCTGTTTTGATTTTTTCCAATCTATAAATCCATTGCTTTTCATCAAATGAAATGTATCCCCTAAATGGTCTTTTGCTATCTCATATGCTTGACGCTCTTTGTCCGATAAACTTTCTATATATTCTTTTTCATCTTGTGTTAATTCTGTCATTTTAAATGTAATATAACATATTCTTTATTTTACATTTCAATTTTTTACATAATTGGTAATCTGCATATATTGCTTGGAACAAAAAATTTGTCGTTTTCAATACATTTTGCTCTTAACTTTTCGATAAATACACTGGAATCTACTGATGTATATTCACTCTTATCTTTTGTATAATCACAATTATTATTTTTATTGGCGCAAGTTGATACTCCTGATGAAGGATTCACACAGCTTTCATTTTCATTCAAGGCTTCTTTGCGTACATGAATTGTATATGAACCACTAGTATTTTCATTTTGGTTACTATCTGGTTTGACACTGCTATAAGGTGCTGGTCTCCATACGTATTTGTATTTATTACGAATCATACTTTTGGTATTTAATGTGCTGTCTTTGATAGAATCGTCTTCCAAACAAGTAATATATGATGGTTTTATTGGTCCCGGACTTACTACTCCATTACCACCATGACCACCATGACCTTTTGCAGTATTACCTTTCATTGGTGTGTAATTAATGGAACGACTTAAGGATGTTTGTCCTACAAATCCCTGTAAACGTTTCGTTCCATTTAATGAAAATTTTCCATTTGTACTCATATTATTATATTTTGCTGCAGTTTTCTTTTTTAATGCTACTAAAGACATTTATATATATCCACTACATTAAAATTGATACACAACACTTCCTGTAGTCAGTAACTTTCCTACGTACAAAGTTGAATCCACAGATACATTTTCACCAACGGACATACTTTTATTAAATGATATATCGCCTTGGTCTTTGATTACCATAACTAGATTATTATCGTCATAAAACTCTGCTATTGTGTGTGATACTCCTGAACCATATTGATTCACTCGCAATGCTGGACCCGTTCCACTGTTGGAGACATCCACCTGTTCTGTAATTTTTACTATTGTATCTGTTTTAATAAAGTCTCCTGTGAAGTTTATGGAGCCATCTACTGTAAGTTCTCCGTCTATGTGTACGTTTCCTACTGTATTATAAGTTAAATAATGTGTATTTAATGATAAATCAATATCTGTTTTTGTATGATAATTGTCGTGAAGATTACTGCTTACATCGTTCAATGATGTGCGAATATTATTTAATGAGGTATCTGTCTCTGTTTTGGTATAATAATTGTCATGAAGGTTACTGCTTACATCACTCAAGGATGTACGGATATTGTTTAATGAGGTATCTGTCTCTGTTTTGGTATAATAATTGTCATGAAGGTTACTGCTTACATCACTCAAGGATGTACGGATATTGTTTAATGAAAAATCAATGTATGGTTTGGTATAATAGTTATTGGTTAGATCATTTCGAATCGCATTTAATGAATTATCCATATCACCATCAAATGTATCTATAATCGTACGGATATCGTTCAAGGAATTGTCTGTGTATGTAGCATTATTGGAGATATTTGTGCGAATGGTATTCAATGAATTATCCATATCACCCTCAAATGTATCTATAATCGTACGGATGTCATTCAAGGAATTGTCTGTGTATGTAGCATTATTGGAGATATTTGTGCGAATATCATTCAATGAATTATCCATATCACCCTCAAATGTATCTATAATCGTACGGATATCGTTCAAGGAATTGTCTGTGTAGGTAGCATTATTCAAGATATCAGTGCGAATATCATTCAATGAACTATCCATGTCTGATTGATGTGTGTTTAATTTGCTTCTGATATCGTTAAACGAATTGTCTGTGTATGTAGCATTATTGGAGATATCAGTGCGAATATCATTCAATGAACTATCCATGTCTAATTGATGAATCTCTAATTTATTACGGATATCGTTCAGGGAATTGTCTGTGTAGGTAGCATTATTCAAGATATCAGTGCGAATATCATTCAATGAACTATCCATGTCTGATTGATGTGTGTTTAATTTGCTTCTGATATCATTCAGGGAATTGTCTGTGTATGTAGCATTATTGGAGATATCAGTGCGAATATCATTCAATGAACTATCCATGTCTAATTGATGAATCTCTAATTTATTACGGATATCATTCAAGGAATTGTCTGTGTAAGTAGCATTGTAAGAGATATCAGTGCGAATATCATTAAATGACAATTCCAATAATCCAGAAACGGCTTCAATTGGTATGCTTGCATCTATATAATTCCCGCTTATAATACCATTTACTGTAAGATTATCATTTATAGTTACATTTTTGTTGAATGAAACATCACCCCCATCTTCTATCACCATCATTAATTCAGCACCATCGTGAAATTCTGCGATATTGGCGGAACCTTGTTGTGTTACTTGAAATGCTGCTTTTGCTTCACTATTTGTTATTTGCACGCTGGAATTTACTGTTGTAGAACCTTGTATAGTTACACTTGCATCAAGGACTGTGGCATCCTTAACGTATAATTTTCCATTGAAACTTGCATCATTATGTACCAATATATTCGCACCTAGACTCAAATCTCCATAAATGTCGACTTTGTTATTTGCAATAATACTGTTATCAAAGGTGGAAGTATTCAACACATATAATGTTCCATTTAACCAACTATCGTTATTAACAGTGAAGACCCCATTGACATCTGTGTTATTTGTGACATTCAAAGTTCCGCCAATTTCAGTGTTACCATCTACACGAAGGTCATTATTTACAAATATGCTACTATTAAATGAACTGTCATCAAGAACCTTGATTGATTTCAATTCACTATTGCTGTTGACTTGAAGTTCTCCATCTATCGTTGCGTTTTGAGAAGCATTCATGTGTGAAGTATATATGGTATTTGAAACATGTAAATTTTGGTTCATCGATACATCACCGCCATCGAGAACTGCCATTGCCAATACGGCATCATCATAGAATTCTGCGATATCTCTGGCACCATGTTGGGTCACTTTTAAAGCAGGGGCTGTGCCATCATTTGAAATATCCAATTGTTCTGTTACTCGTACGTTTGTATCTGTTTTAAAAACACTACCTGTTAAATTCACTGAACCATCTACGATCAAATTCGTGCGAATAACCACATCATTTGCTGGCTCCAGAATAAGGCTCCCGGTTAATGTATTAATGTTATTATCATTAATTTCTACATTATTGATTGTCAATTTATCGGCTTTGATATTGTTAGTCACATCTAATGAACTATTGAATGAAGCATCTTGTGTGACTTCCAAATTATTATGTATTTTGGCTTTACCGAGAACATCTAATGTTGATTGAAAGTTTGCTGTACCTACTGTATCCAGTGACTGATTTATATTTGTATCGCCATCAATTATAATATTCTGGTCCAAAATAACATCTGATGCTACCTGTAATTTACCATTTAATGACATGTCTTGGAGAACATCCATTCTTCCACCTACTTTCTCGTTTCCCTGTACCTCTACATTGGAATTTAAACTTACATCTCCTGATACTGTCAATTTATTATCCAGAATCGAATTACCTGAAACATCCAATGTTGATTTAAAATGAACTTTATCTTCCACAAACAATTTGCTATTCAAACTGGTATCACCAAGAACATATGTTTGGGAATTTATTGTCATATTACCTCCAATATTTACGTTTTGATTTAAACTACTATCACCATCCACTATCATTTTGTTTTTTAAAGTTGTATCTCCGAGAACATCCATATTGTTCTCCATTGTTACATTTCCAGTGACTTGTAATTTGCTATTAAGACTCACATCATTTGCCACTGATAACTTATTTTGAAGGGTTGTTTCACCAGCTACTTGGAGAACATCATCTAATACAACAGCATCAGCTACTTGTAATTTGCTATTGAGACTCACATCATTTGCA
>Ga0181572_10002849_pt1 | contig 12253 bp, 13 predicted proteins | sample 101ome_26_FD_133004 | JGI IMG/M metagenome (GOLD analysis project Ga0181572, IMG submission 133004) | Coastal salt marsh microbial communities from the Groves Creek Marsh, Skidaway Island, Georgia - 101408AT metaG (megahit assembly) | ecosystem: Environmental > Aquatic > Marine > Intertidal... | reverse complement strand
TATTTTCAAGTTCTAAAGATGATCTTGTAGATGAAATCGATGATCAACTAACAAAAGATTTTAATTGGCCAAAAACAATTGGATTGTTGAGTGTAGGTTTCATATTAACAATTGGTGGAGCAAGCTTTGTAATTGAGAGTGGGACAAATATTGCACGTATATTTGGTGTTAGTGAATGGCTTATAGGTATTTTCTTGATATCGCTTGGGACATCATTACCTGAACTTGTTGTATCACTTGTTGCAGTAAAGAAAGGAAATGCAGAAATGAGCATAGGAAATATTATAGGTTCAAATGTAGCTAACTTCTCAATGGTTTTAGGAGCAGCATCTCTAGTGCATCCTTTGACGGTTGATCTTGTAAGTACAAAATTTGATATGCTTATTATGATCGCAGCATCACTTACTTTATTATTTATTTTGGCAAACAAGCTATACAATAAAGCTGGAGGAATTTTTTTGTTGATCCTTTTAGCTTTATTTTTTCAAAATTCGTTTGCATAGAAAGTAGAACTTTTTCTATTTTCTTTTCTTTTTCTCAGCCTTAGAATATTTTTTATCAATATAACCGAGCTCTAGTAATTTATTGTAAATATTTGAAACAAGAAGTCCTGCTGCATCACCACCATGACCTCCATGTTCAACCATTGCCATGACAATGTACTTAGGATTTTCATATGGGCCATAGCTTGTAAACCAAGCGTGAGAACGATTATAGTATGCTATTTCATGCTCAAGCCTTCTCTTTTTGATATCTTGTTTGATAGCAACAACTTGGGCTGTACCAGTTTTTCCAGCTATAGTTATATCTGATTTTAAATAGTGTGTAGCAGTTCCTTTTATATGGTTACACACTTCATACATAGCATGTTGTATAAGTGGTAACTTTTCTTTTTCTTGAGTAGTTAAAACATCTTGGATTTTTTGTTGATAAGGCTCCTTGCCGATATATTTTGCAAAATGTGGGGTAGGAAGTTTACCTGTGGCCATGAGGGCTGTAAACTGAGCGATTTGCAAAGGTGTAACTAGAAAGTCTCCTTGACCGATTGAGGTGTTTACAGTTTCACCAATATTCCAACTTCTCTGATATTTTTTCATTTTCCATTCACGCGATGGAACTACTCCGATGAATTCATTTGGAAGGTCTATACCAGTTTTATTTCCCAAGCCATATCTTGTAAGGGCATCGCTCATTTTTTTATTGCCAACTATAAGACTTCCTTTGTAGAAATAATCATCACAGCTTTCACGTATAGCTTTATTTACACTTGTTTTTTTATGCCCTCTTTTTTTCCAACATCTAAAGATTCGTTTGCCAAGAGGAAAATTTGATTTGCAGTTAAAGGACCAATTCTCATTAAGTTCTGTGGTGATATAAGCTAATCCCAAACCTGTTTTTATTGTTGAACCTGGAGGAAACAATCCATTGATTAATTTATTTGTAAATGGATGAGCCAAACTATTTGCCATTTCATTATATGTTGCATAGCTCATTCCATTTACAAAAAGATTTAAATCATACGTAGGAAAACTGCTAGCTGCGAGTATAGAACCATTTACATCCATAACAACTACTGCACCTTCTTTATGTTTGTAAAGTGTTTCAATATATTCCTGAAGCTCTATATCGATTTCAAGTGTGAGCTTTCTATGCTCAATGGGATTTTTATAAGATATCTCTTCTATTTCCTGATTTTTAGCATTGATTTTAATTTCTCTGTATCCTGGTTTTCCCTGCAAAAAAGTGTTGTATTGTTTCTCTATGCCAGTTTTACCAATATATCCAATCAGATCCACAAGTTCATCGTTTTCAACATCTTTCTTGTTTGCTCTAGAAACATATCCTATCATATGGGCAGCTATATTTTTATAAGGATAAAATCTTTTTGGCGCAGAAACAATATGGAGATTTTCCCGTAAATTCAGTTGCGCAAAAACAGGAATAATATCTTCATAAGATATAAAATGAACTATATCAATAAAATTATGATTATAATAAGAATCTTTTTTAACGTAGTTTTTAATAAGTGTCTCTTTGTTGAGATTTGGTAGCACACTTACAAGATAATCCAATTCCTCATGAAAGATATGTAAGTTTTTTTTAAAACGAAGATGCGGACGAAGTTGAATTTTGAAGCCTAATTTATTAACAGCAATAGGACGGTTTTTGTTGTCAACTATTTCACCTCTCACTGGTGCAATTTCTTCCCTTTTAATTGTGTTACTAAGTGATAGCTTTTCGTAGTATGAATTAGATTCAACAGCAAGAAAAAAAACACGTGTACTTAAAGCAAGCCATGTAGAAATAAATATAAAAAGAATAAACTTTATTTTCATAATAGACTCGCTATAAAAAATTCTATTACTATATAATAAACTATATAGTAATTTGCATCTGGTAAATCGATCAAAAATATATTTTCAAATAAAGTATTCGTCACTAAAAAGCCCAAATAGGCTAATAAAATATATGTAAATTTTATACAAGAATAACAATTGAAACTTTGTTTAATTTTCGGAAGAATAAACTTATAAGCAACAAGCAGGAAAATAATTGAACTAAAAAGAATGTATCCTTTCTCAGCTTCAAAAATAACAAGGCAAAGTGAAATAAACAATATGGAAATATTATCTTGTTTATTAAGTGCTTGAATGAAAAAAATAAAAAGTATTCCAAATAAAGGAGGGAGAAAAAGATATATACTACTTAAACTTTGATATAGCGTAAAGATAAGTACATATAAAAAAATATTTTTTATATTTTTTTTATGAGAGATACTTCGTTGCATATTGGAAAATGTTTGCATTTTATGCAGTCTGCCCAAATTTTATGTTCTGGGAGAGATTCTTTTTGGATTTCAATAAAACCTAAATTTTCAAAAAAAGATTGCTTGTATGTTAAAGAGAGAACCTCTTTTAATCCCAAAGACTTGGCTTCATCAAGAAGTTGAGTGATTAAACTTTGCCCTATCCCCCGAGATCTAAAATCTTCATTTACGACAAGTGAGCGAATTTCACCTAATGTTGATGTGTGCAGATGTAAAGCACAAAAACCTACTAATTTTTCTTCATTGCAAGCTAATAAATAAGATCTAATATTTGTTGCCATCTCATCAGAGTTTCTCTCAAGAATAATGCCTGCTTCAACTTCAGAAGATACTAAAGATTGCATTAGAGAAATATCTGATAGTTTTGCTTTTCTAAAAATTATCATCATTTCCCTCTTTATGCAGAATTGAATAAATCTTCTCAAGAACTTTATTTAAACCCCTCTTTTTTGAACTAGAAACCATAATCGCATTTGGAAATTTTTTTCGTAATGCATTTTGCTCTTTCTGATTCAGTTTATCAATTTTAGTAAAAATTTCTAAAACAGCTTGTGACTCATGTTTATTAGCATGCAAAAACTCTCTAACATCAAGATCTATGTCTAAATGAGGATGTCTACAATCTATCAAATGGATAAATATCTTAATTTGAGATCTTTGAATTATGTAATCGGTTAAGTTTTTTTCCCAGTCAGATTTTAGACTTTTTGCAACTTTTGCATACCCAAAACCAGGTAGGTCAACAAATTTAGCTAGTTTCTTTTCATTTGATTGACGATCCATAAATATAATATTGAAGTAGTTGATCAATTTAGTTTTCCCTGGAGTAGAAGAAACTTTTGCAAGCTTTTTATGGTTTGTCAATGCATTTAGTAATGAACTTTTTCCAACATTTGATCTAGCCATAAAAACGACTTCATCTTGAATATCTGACTCAGGAGCTAAAGCTACATTTGGCGCTGATGTAATAAATTGTGCATCAACAATTTCGAGCATATTATTTATTTTTCATCCTTAGGCATATTAAAAATCATAATAACAGGCTCTTTGTTTGCACCTTTGGCATATGCTTTTCCTTCAATAGTTTTTAGAACAACCTCATTTCCAATAATCTCTTTTTTCTCATTTATCTGCTCTAGATGAACATTCTTATAAAAATAGTACTCTTTCAAAGAAGGTTGATATACCACTTTTTCAGCTCTGCCTTTATAAATTGAACCATCTAAAGTAACAATTGTAAAAGATGCTTTCCCTTCGGCTACATATTTAATTGGTTCATTTTGTTTATTTGTATGGACTATTACTTTAGATGCTTGAAGTTCATCTTGTGCTCTTACAATATGCACTCTTCCTTCAAAAAATGAAAGACCTTTTTTTTCATCGGCATGAAATGAATCAGCTTTAATCTTTAATTCCTGAGATAGCAAGCTCGCAGCAAGAAGTCCTAATGTTAGTAATAGTTTCATTTCTCTCTCTTTAGCATGTAATTTACTTCAATATCTTTGGATTTCATTGTTCCAAGATTGTTATTATACTCCAAATAGCTTCCTCTAGCTTCGTGCTTTCCAAGTCTAGCTATATAGTTCTCAGGTGAAATCACAATGTTTGTTTTTTTATTGTAATTTGCATGCTGACTCAAAAAAGAAAGCCCGTCTTCCCTAGTGAATAAAATGTCACCATCAAGCTTTATTGTATCATCTTCGTAAATACCATTCTTAGCAATCATATTTGCTATATATTTCTTTGAGCTGTCTGTATAATTTATATTTTGAACAATATATTTATCTGTATATTTAATAGCTTTGTTCCCATCCATTATAGTAGTTAAACCTTTGTTGCTTAACTCCAGCAAACGAAATTGCTCGAGTTCAAAAGTGGGTATTTCACCAAATTGTTTTTTTTGAATTTCCAATGGTTTAAACAGAAATAAGATGGCAAAAAGACCAACGATTATGAGAGAGAAAAATATATTTATATTCACTTAATATTCCAAGTAGCTAAAAACTGGTCTTTTTGATCGTTCTGCTCTACAAGTAAGTCTATCATTTCTCTTACTGCACCATCGCCACCCTTGGATGAAAGTACAGTGTCTACAATATCTTTAATCTCTTTGACTCCATCACTTGGGGTAAAGCTTCTACCTGCAAAGCGTAGCATATTGTAATCATTTAAATCATCACCAATCACTGCAACTTCATAGGGTTTAATATTCAAAGAAGAGATAATCTCTTGTAGTACATTCAATTTATCTCGTATTCCTTGATGTAGATGTTGAATACCAAGCTCTTTAGCTCTTTTCTCAACTATAGACGAATTGCGCCCAGTTATTATAGCAACTTGATTCCCAATCTTAATCCAAGAGGTAATACCTAGTCCATCTTTTACACTAAAGCTTTTACTCTCAATACCATCTGCTGAATATATAAGTTTTCCATCGCTTAAACAGCCATCAACATCCAGAATTATTAACTTAATCATAACACATCTTTTGTGCTTGGAATACCAATGCGCTCATTTTTAGACATTGCTCTTCTAAGAGCTACCGCAAGTGCTTTAAAGGATGCTTCAATAATGTGATGCTTGTTTCGACCTCGTAACTGGATAATATGAGTGCTTATACGAGCATTAAGCACAAATGCTCTGTAAAACTCTTCAACAAGTTCAGTATCAAATGATCCAACCTTACCGTTAATATCTAGTTCGTATACTAAATATGGTCGGTTACTCAAGTCTAAATCGCAACTCACACATGCTTCATCCATCACAATACTTACATTTCCAAATCTTTCCATCTCTTTAACAGGATAAATTGCTTCAGAAAATAGCGAGCCTAGAACTATTCCGATATCTTCAACACTGTGATGATCATCGATATGCGTGTCCCCATTACATTTCACTTCTATATCCGCCAAAGAATGCTTTGAAAAACTCTCAAGCATATGATCTAAAAAACCAACACCTGTATCTATTTTGCTTTTACCTGAACCATTTATATCTAATGTTATAGTTATGTCTGTTTCTTTGGTTGTTCTATTTTTCGTTAACATATTATTCTCTCATCTGCTTAATTCTTAACAATGAAACTATTTGAAAATTGACTATTTTTTTTGTAGTTTCTAGCTTCCTCTTCGGTTTTAAATCCATTTAAAAAAACTTTAAAAAGCCTTCCATTTTCTGTTTTAACATCTTTTATAATAGTGGTGTAACCATCAATTTTATCATATTTTTCCTGGGTTTTTATTGCACCATCAATGTTTTCAAATGAAGCTATTTGCAATGAATACTTTATCTGCTTTTTTTCTTCACGTGGAATTATATCTTGTTTTACTTTTTTCACTTCTTTAGGAGCAGTTTTTTTTCTATTAATCTTTTTTTTATTTTTTGAATAAAATCCTAAAACTTCAATTTTTACAGGAGCTGTCCCCTCTTTAAGCATACCAATTTTCCTAGCAGCAGTATTTGAAAGATCTATAATTCTTGTTTCAATAAAAGGTCCTCTATCATTGATCCGAACAACTGTATTGAGACCATTCTTGAGATTAGTAACCTTCACAACTGTATTCATAGGAAGAGTTTTATGCGCTGCGGTCATATCGTACATATTATATCTTTCACCATTAGATGTAAGTTTTCCATGAAATTTAGGTCCATACCAACTAGCATTTCCTCTATATATTTCACCAACTTGTGTGTCGTGAGGGTAGTACTTTACTCCATGAACTTTATATGGACGCATTGTAGGATGTTGATAAGCTTTCCAACTTAGTCCAGAACTGTAGTCATTCTTGTTATCCGAATAATATGTAGTATGTCCGCGATTATACTTCCAGTATGTATAACTAGATTTTTGACTACAAGCAGAAAGAAAAAAAATTGCAAACCCGAAAAATAAAAAATGGATGCTATTCATACAACTTTAACCTATCTCCAATTCGAATCATATTGCCTTTAATTTTATTAAAAGCTTTAATCTCTTTTATGCTAACTTTGTGCGCATAAGCTATTGAACCTAATGAATCACCTTTTTTCACAACGTATTCATTCTTTTTAGTTCTAAGCTTAATTTTACGCGGCTTATTGTTTGTTGGAATAATTAGCTTTTGTTTTAATTTTAATCTTGTGTGCTTTAAGTTATTGAAGTCCATTATTAATTTGTATGGAATACCGTAGATTTTACCAATGTAAGATAAGTTGTCGCCACTACTTACAATATGAACTCTATATATATTTTTAATAGGTGACTCAAAATAATTTTGTTTAAATTCAGATAACTTTACATAAGGGATATAAACGTCATATTTATCTTCGTACGGCGGAATAAAATCATATTTGAGATGAGTATTAAGTATTTTTAAATCTTCTAAAGGCATTTTTAGAATTTTTGCGATTCTTTTTAAAGATTCACCTTTTGATATTTTTACTGTTGCTATAGAGTAAGCATTTGCTCTATTTAAAAGATGCTCATACTCTCTTTTTAACATCAATTGTTCATCATTTCCTATAAGCGCAAGAGCAACAATTTTTCGGATATAAAACCTACTTTCTCTAGGAATATATTTTTTTTCATAATCCAATAGAACAGCAAGCTTATCGCTACCAGCATTATCAATCGCTCTTGCTAGTCTTCCACCTCCACAATTATAAGCAATTGCAGCAAGATACCATTTGCCAAACTTTTGATGAAGTGCTGATAAATACTTTGCTGCTGCTTTAGTAGATTTGATAAGATCTCGTCTTTCGTCAACATAAGAGTTAATTTTTAAACCGAACCTTTGACCAGTTCTTGGCATAAACTGCCATAAGCCAGATGCTGCTTTTTTTGAGTAAGCCTTTGTTTTAAAGTTTGATTCCGCCATAGCTAAGTAGAGAAACTCTTGAGGAATATTATGTTCATTTAAAATATTTTTAATAGCAGGAATAAAAGTATAAGCTTTATCCATAGCTGAGAAAAAATGTTCATTGTTTTTCGAAATAGTAGTTTTTTCAGATCGAAGCTCATTCATGATTGGATCATTTAAGAATGAAGGTTCTATATCAAGCGACTCAAGAATTTCTAGTTCTTTGTTGTAGTTAGATTCATAGCGTAAATTAGCACATAGTAAAGTTGAAAAAGTAATTAAGATTATAAGTAGTTTCAATAAATATTCACTTGTAAGTTATTTTAGTTATTCTATCAAAATTACTATTAACTATAAAAATAAGGAGCTTATATTAATAAATATTAAATAACTTTAATGCATTTTTTGTAGTTGTGTTTTGAATAATCTCTATTGGAAGATCAAGTAATTCCGACATTTTATTTACTACATACTTTGTATAAAGTGGTTCATTTCGTTTTCCTCTGAATGGAGTTGGAGTAAGGTATGGTCCATCTGTTTCAATAAGTAGTTTTTCTTTCGGTATTTTGGGAAGTACATTAACAAGTTTTTTAGCATTCTTAAAAGTTAAGACACCACCTATCCCAAAGTAAAATCTATTATCAGCTAAGCTTAGAAGCTGTTCATCTGCATTGAAGCAATGTAAAACACCACCAACTTCAGATGCATTGCACTCTTCTAAAATTCTTTTTGAATCAACAGATGCATCTCTAATATGAATAATCAAAGGTTTTTTGAATTTTTTAGCAATACTTATTTGTGCAATAAAAATTTCCTGTTGTTTCTTTTTTTCATTCTCTTTCTCCTCTTCTGTTCCCTCTAATCTGTAATAGTCTAAACCACATTCACCTATGGCAACACATTTTGGATGTTGTATGTATTCTTCAAAGTTAATCATATCAAATGATTCAATATCGTACGGATGTACACCAACTGAAAAATATACATCATCATATGCCTCAGAAATATTGATTGCTTTTTGAAGTGTTGAAGGATCCGCTCCAGGGATTATAAATTTAGATACACCTTCCTTTTTAGCTCTTTGCAAAACTTCTTCTAGATCATCATCATACCTTGTGTCATCAAGGTGAATATGTGTATCAACAATCATATTAATCTCTCTTTCTTTTATTTTTTACGTATTTTATATTTTTTATCATTAAAACAATAAACAATATTGATATCAATAATGATGAAATTGCAATCAAATAATTAGGTATTTTAAAAAAATGATATGCGGAATAAAGAAATAGCCCTGCTAAAACTAAGCACATTTGCTTACTTCTAATAATTCTTTAGCGAACTCTTTAGCTTCACTACTTATATTGCTACCACTTATTATTCTAGCTATCTCATGAATTTTTCCAACTGTATCAAGTTCTTTAACAATCGACTGATCTCTTTCTTTATGAATCAAAAAGTGCTGATCCCCCATCGATGTAAGTTGTGGTTGATGAGAAATGACATATATTTGAAAGTGTTGAGCAAGTTCCCTTAGAACCTTTGCGACACTCATTGATTCTTCACCACTTAAATTGGCATCTATTTCATCAAGCATTAAAACACCGATTCCTTCTTTGGAGTTTTGAGCTTTCAAAGCCAGTATTGCTAAGCGTAAACGATTAAACTCTCCTGTACTTATTTTATTGAGCTGTGTGGCATTAAGCGTTATCTCAACACTATCTTTGCCATCAATAGAATATTCTTGTGATTCTTTAAGTTTAACTGTCGCATCTTGGAGATAGAGTTTTTTTAGGTATTTGTTTAGCTCCTTTTGAAAACCAACAATTTGCTTTGCTCGTAGGTTAGAAATTTTTTCTGAAAGATTTTGGACTTTACTATATAAGTTGTTAACTTTTTCTTGAATCTCATCTTTTGCATTTTGAATATTTTCATATTTATTGAGTTCAAGTTTCTTTTCTTCCTTATACTGAAGAGCTTCTTCTATACTCCCATATCTCCTTTTTAATTCACTTAACTCTTCAATTCTATCGAGTACCTCTTCTATCTCAATATCTTCTAATGAATTAAAACGATCATACGTATCATCCAAGATAGCTCTTAGTTCATTCATTGCATCATCAAAAAAAGAGTTATCACAATCTATTAGCTCCAATGCCTCGGATACTTTGTTTTCATATGCAAAAATACTATTTGCATTTGCAATACATTCCAAAACCTTCTCTTTTCTAGATAACTCTTTTTTTATTTTCATAAGTTCTTTATCCTCTGCGATTGAAGGGTTTATTGCTTCTATTTTCTGTATCTCAAAGGCTGTAAACTCTTTAAGTTCAACTATATTTTTTTCTTCATTTTGAATTTCTTTAAGCTTTTTACTTAATTTTTTATACTCTGAGAATGAATTTTTGTAATCATGGAGCATCTCAACGAAATCTCTTTTGTTTTTCTCAATTTGATTGTCCAAAATAGATAAGAGGTTATGGTTTTCAAAGTCACTAAAATCTTTGAAACTTAAGTGTCTAATATGTTTTGAAGCAAGCTCTTGCATCGATTTTTTTGATACAGTTTGATTGTTAACAAAATAACGAGAATTCTCCTTTTTTACATGCTTAAAAACGTTGACATCATGGTTTTCTATTCCTGTTGATTCTGAATCAATTCCCCAATGAACAGTTGATTCACATAAAGACGCATCGCATGATTGAAGGCCAACAGAGCCTAAAATTGACTCCATTAAAATCGATTTTCCACTTCCACTGGGGCCACTAAATACTATGAGCCCTTTTTTAAGATTTAACTCTACCTCTTTAAAGCTCAAATAGTTTTTTAAATAAAATCTTTCAATCATCGCTAACCCCTTTTTTTATATGTTTGTGATAATAATATATTTTTACATATTGAGATTAAAAATATTGCAATTTGACATATTGCTTGTGGATTGTTTAAAAAAATTGAAGGTTTCGTTAAAGTCGTTAAGACTTTAACAAGTCAAGGATATATAAAAGTATTATCCTAGTTCTGAAGTTATAGCATTTTCAACATCAGATATGTTCGCAGTTCCATCTACAGTAATGTATTTTATAGAACTGTTTTGAGAAGCTTGATCTTTATAATAACCTATAAGTGGTTGTGTGAGTTCATGATACACTTTTAAGCGATCAAGAACCACTTCTTCTTTATCATCATCACGTTGAACTAGATCTTCACCAGTTTGATCATCTTTACCTTCAATCTTTGGAGGATTGTAAACAATATGATACGTTCTTCCTGAAGCCAAATGAGCTCTTCTCCCAGACATTCGCTTTACAATTTCACTGTCAGGTACATCTATCTCAATAACTGCATCAATCTGAATCCCAGCTGCTGTTACAGCATCAGCTTGAGGAAGAGTTCTTGGAAAACCATCAAGAAGGTATCCATTTTTACAATCAGCCTCAGCAATACGATCTTTTACAAGACCTATTATAATTTCATCTGTTACAAGTTTACCTGCATCCATAGCAGCTTTTGCCATTTTTCCCATCTCTGTTCCTGCTTTTATAGCAGCACGCAACATGTCTCCAGTTGATATTTGAGGAATGTTGTATTTTTTTGTCAAGAATTGAGCTTGAGTACCTTTACCAGCACCAGGAGCTCCAAGTAATATAATTCTCATGAAAATGTCCTAAAAATTTTGTTTATAATTATAGTGTTTTGACTTTAAAGTTATATAATAAATTATTCCCCCCAACTCAGCTTTTCTTTTAAAACATCAAAATAATTAAATTCATTTCTATGTATAAGCTGAGCACAATTTGTAGAGAGTTTTATATGTATACTATCCCCTTTTTCAAATTCATACATATCTTGACCATCCACTATAATTAACGCTTTTGAATCTGATGTTTTCATCTCTATGGAAAATTCCCCAGGTAGAACAACTGGTCTTTGTGTTAAAGAGTGTGGTGAAATTGGTGTCAAAGTGAATACATTTGTAAGTGGAAAAAGAACTGGTCCACCAGCTGAAAGGTTATATGCAGTTGACCCTGTTGGGGTTGATACAATAACGCCATCGCCATAATATGTATTAAAAGCCTTGTCATCAACAGAAGTTTCAACATGGATCATATTTGAAATGGATGGTCTTGTAAAAACAACATCATTAAAAGCATTCACTTTTATCTCTTCATTGTTTTTAATAAATATAGCTTCTAAAACTGCTCGCTTATCAATTCGATAATCGCCTGTTGCTAATTTTTTTGCAAATAGATCTAATTCGTCCATACTCACATCCGCCAAAAATCCTAGAGTACCAGCATATACACCAAAAATTGGTATCTTGTACTCAAAACTTCTTCTCACGGCAGAGATCAGTGTTCCATCTCCACCCAATGTTACAAGTGCATCACATTGCTTACAAAGAAGCTCAAAGTCCATCCCCATTACATCAATCATTCCACCGCTCAAACTATCTATGTATACTTCAATGTTGTTAGAAGTGAAAATTTCTTGAAGTTTAAAAAAACTTTGCTTGAGTTCTGGCGTAGAGGGTCTTAGAATTACCCCGATTTTTTTTATTAATCTTGTTTCCACAGATGCTTCTTTAAAT
>Ga0181572_10002848_pt1 | contig 12253 bp, 9 predicted proteins | sample 101ome_26_FD_133004 | JGI IMG/M metagenome (GOLD analysis project Ga0181572, IMG submission 133004) | Coastal salt marsh microbial communities from the Groves Creek Marsh, Skidaway Island, Georgia - 101408AT metaG (megahit assembly) | ecosystem: Environmental > Aquatic > Marine > Intertidal zone... | reverse complement strand
AATCCTCCTCACCTAGTAAGGCTTTTTTCAATGCCAGCTACTCGTTTATAAAAACATATATCTTCAAACGTGGCTTTTTAGATGGATATATAGGACTTATCATCTCATTTTCTCATATGGTCACAAATTTTTACAAGTACATCAAGCTCTATGAGATGAATCAAGAGCTAAAAACTAAATAAATCCGTTTTTACCTCTTCAAACATTTGATCTCTTTCTTTCTTGTCACTTGGGATCATAAAATGTTCTTGTTTATCTTCATCCCCAATACTTTTCCAGCGTGCAGCACTCGCAAAAAGAGAATCTCCAAAAAATGTCATTGTCGGTGTTCCTACTAGTGAAGCAAGATGATATGTTCCAGTTGAAGTACTTACAAAAAGCTCAAAATTACTAATAATTTTTGCAAAATAAACTAACCCATCAACTGATAGATAATACACAATATCTAAATCTTTTAAATTTTCTTGCATTGTTTGCATGAGTTCATTCTCATCTGGACCAAATGTCATAACAACTTGATACTTTTTATTTTTGATAGTTTCTCGAATCAGAATCTCATACTCATCCAAACTCCAATTTGCATCACTAGAACCTCCAAATCCAACATGGAAACAAATTACATCCCGAGATATTTTATACTTTGCACAAAAATTATTATAAACTGTATCAGCATCTTCAAACTTTAATAATGGTTTTGGAAACTCTAAAGATACATCAGCAAATACCTCTTTTGCAAGTTCAAGGTTATACTCAAACTCTGCCATCTTTACCTGGCTTCTTCTTTGTTTGACTCTTTTATTGTAAAAAATCTGTGCTATCTTTGTCGCGGGAGCGATACGTTTTGGGATAAAAGCCAAAAGCTGGGCTATTGCTACTCTAGTGTTTGAAAATAAAGTAACAGAAACATCAATTTTGTGCTTTCTAATCTTGTTTGCAAGCTCAAATGAGTTTTCACCTCTATCAACAATAACCTCATCAATAAAATCACAAGCATTTGCCAAAGCTTCATTCAAAGGTGCTACAAGTACTTTAACTTTATTATGTGGATTGTATTTTTTCAACACATACATCGTTGGTAAAGCAGTTATAAAGTCTCCCAACTTATCATTACGCACAACTAATATATTCACTCACTATCCTCAAAAATTTACTTTAAATATTGTCTCAAAACTCTTAAAATCTCTTCTTCAGTATAAGGCTTAGATATATAATCATTCATACCAGCTTCAAGAAATTTTTCTCTATCATCAACTAATGCATTGGCAGTAACAGCGACTATTGTAATTGGTACATGGTTTTCTTCTTTTTCTATCTCTCTAATATGTTTAGTAGCTTCTATACCATTCATTACAGGCATATTTTCATCCATCAGAATCAAATTATACTCATTTTTCTGATACATCATCACAGCTTCAGTACCATCATTTGCTACGTCAAAACTGACATTGGAATCATTTAAAATCATCCCCATAAGCATCTGATTTGTCTTATTGTCTTCAACAACAAGAACATTTCCAATAAACTCTTTCATTTCTTCATTGTTATCTAAAATAGCTGAACTCTTAGAAACAGTTTCTTGCGTGCAGACTTCAATTGGAAGTTCAAAATAGAATCTACTTCCTTTTCCAACTTTACTTTCAACCTTTAATTCGGAATCCATCAATTGAATTAAACGTGCAGAGATGGTTAATCCCAAGCCAGTACCACCAAATCTTCTAGTTGTTGAAATATCTTCTTGTGAAAAGGCTTCAAAGATTTTTTGAATTTTTTCCTCTGCAATTCCAACACCCTCATCAATTACAGCTATACTTAAAGTTTTTCTTTGAGAATTGAACTCCGTCTTAATTCTTATAGTAGTGTTTTCATTACTAAACTTAACAGCATTGTTCACTAAATTATACAAAACTTGCTGGAGCCTCATTTCATCTCCATAAATACACATTGGTGTAGTTTCATCTAAAATATTTTCAATCTTTATGTTTTTTACACCTGCAAGCTCAGAGAAAATTTTGACACAATTCTCTGCAAGGTTATGGATATTAACAGGATGATATTCAATCTCTAACTTTCCACTTTCAATTTTTGAAAAGTCCAAAATGTCATTAATTACGTTAAGTAAAGCTTTTGCAGAAACTCTTATTATCTCAAAATTTTTCAAACGTTTAGGATCTTTCTCCTCTTTCTCTAGCTGTCCTAAAAATCCAAGTATTCCAGTCATAGGTGTACGTATCTCATGAGACATATTAGCCAAAAATTCACTTTTTGCTTTCGTTGCACTTTCTGCAATCTTTTTAGCTTCAATTGCTTCCTGAGTTGCCTCTTTTAGATCATTTGTGCGCCTTTGAACTCTCTCTTCTAATTCATCATTAGCAACCCTCAAATTGCGTTGAAGTACTTTTCTATGTTCAACCTCTCCTGTTAACAATAATAAAAACAATTGAACCAAACTAGCAAAGATTAAACTAACAAGTAAAATACTCCAACCTAAAAACGTACGATGCTGATTAACATAATTTGGTGTTGCAAAAACACTTAAGCTCCATTTTCTATTCCCAATTAAAATCTCTTTTCTTTCAGTATAAATTTTATCTAGTTCAATAGAGTTTACCTTATCAAGCTTGGTTCTTTTTCCAAAGCTGTCATAACTATATACAGCCATCGGAGTGATACTCTTAGCATCACTTACATCTTCAAGAGAGATAACAAGTTCTTGGAGCTGAAACTTGTTCAATGCTTGAAGTATTAAATCACCAATTCTATAAACTCCAACCACATAGCCTCTAAGTTTTTTCTTGTTTTTTTCTAAATGTGCAACATTTTTTTCTTCATATAAAGGGAGAAAAAAAAGTACACCAAATTGACTTTCATTTTCTTGTACAAGCGTTATTGGTGAAGTTGCTGTTAGTTTTCCTGAATCAGCTGCCAAGTTTAAAGCATAACGTCTTGCTTCATTCGATCTTACATCATAACCGATAGCTTTTTTATTACCAACAACTGGCTCAATATATGTAACCACAACATACTTTTCTCTTTTCTTTGCAGAAATAATAGAACCTTTCTTACCCTCTTTTATAGTAAAGTTCTCATACCCTTTTTCTTTCATCTGCTGTTCATACTCTTCCCGTTTTTCATACTCAATCACAGGATTCCAAGAAATAGCCTTAATGCTTGGATGACGGCTTAAGGTACCTTCTAAAAATGTTTGAAACTCCTCTTCACTCACATACTCTGAACTTTCAAATAAGTTTTTAGTAGCATAAATCACTTCTGTATCTGTTGCTAATATTTTTTCAATCGAATTATTTATTTGTAGAACTTGTTCTGTAAAAATACCTTGAACACGTATGTTTTCTTGCTTTATATTTATTGAGAAAAGAAGTACAATGAAAGTGTAGATTATTATCATCGACACTCCAATATTTATGCGTCTTGTCTTCCATACTTTCTGTGGTTGAGCAAAAAAACTCATCACTACAGGAACTACAAGAAGAACTCCCAGAGTATCTCCTACCCACCAGGTAAAAAAACTGTACACATATTCACCTGAATCGATTGTTTGGTAAAAGTATAGTGTGCTTACACCGCATATTGAACTAATAAGTGACGATACAGGGCCAGCGAATATGTAAAATAAAACGATATCTTTAAACTTAATCAAACCACTTTGAATATCTACATATCTATTGAGTAAAAAAAGAGCAAACAATGCTTGTAAAGTTGCTCCAGAAGCTATGAAAAATGGAATTGTGTAAGAGATAGCATCCATATCAAAACTAAATACACCCTCTGCACTTGCTAAGTTTGTGAGAAATGAGCCTATAAAAATTCCAGGCCAGGCTCTAAACCCAAAAAGAAGTAATCCCACAAGAGCAAGTCCTGCAGCAGGCCATACTGGAGAAGCATAACCAGATGGATTATCGAGAATTAATCCAAGTCGTCCAAAAATAAAATAAAGTGATGCCAAAAATATTATTGAAAAAACTTGTAAAAGTACACTATTGCTTATTTTTTCTTTCATTCGGCTATTGTATATCAAATTTTCTTGATAAATACTTACAGAAAATTAAAAGAATATTTAATATAATTTATTGCACCTCTTCACAATAAATTCGGTATAATCATCTCATGAAAGAACCTTTTAAATGGGACCATTATTCAGATCAACCAGCACTTTTACAAGATAAAAAATATAAAAAATTAATGCGTAAAAAAGAGCTTTTTTCAATTGCAAAAACTTTTTTTACAGCATTGCTTGTTCTTCCTTTGTCACTTTTTTTTATACCCTATGTGAAAAGAAAAAAAATCAATTCAAAAGATTTTTTTTGCTTAGGGGTAGACTTTCAACGTGAACCAACTTTGAGTTTGCAAGCAATTGATGAGCTTAAAGTTCAACATATCTTAACTAGAATCAAACTTTGGGAACTTGATCAACTAAATGATTTAAAAACTTTTCTCAAAAAAACTACAAACAAAAAAGTGACACTCAAAATATTGCAAGATAGAGAAAACATTGAAGATTTAGAACTTTTTGAAAAAAACTTGCGAACTATATTTACACAACTAGATGGGCTTGTTGATATATTTGAGATTGGTTCCACAATCAACAGATCTAAATGGGGATTTTTCAGCGTGAGTGAATACAACTCTTTTTATAAAGTTGCCTATGATCTGCAACAAAAGGAATTTCCAAAGTTTCACCTTATAGGAAGTGGAGTTATTGACTTTGAATTCCACTTTACAGCACATACTCTCTTTAATTTCTCAAAACATAGATTTGATGGAGTATCTTCACTACTCTATGTCGATCGACGAGGTGCTCCTGAAAATTCTCAAATGGGCTTTAATCTTTCAGATAAAATTGCTTGGCTAAGTACACTCACTTGGCTCAGTCCAAAGTCAAAAAATGAAGTTCATATAACTGAAACAAACTGGCCACTTTCAGGTACTGCACCTTATGCCCCAACGAGTGAATACGAATGTATAGACGAAAAGAGTTATGCAGACTTCATGGTACGTTATTATTTACTTGCATTTGCCTCTCAACAGATAAATTCAGTATCATGGCATCAACTTATTGCTAGAGGATATGGGCTTATTGACAATATAGATGCTATGAATTATAGACCTGCATACAATACTTATAAATTTATGCTAGAAAATTTACTTGAATCACAATTTTTGCGCTTAGACATTAAAAGAGACTACTATATTTTTCAATGTTTAGTGAACGATAAACTTCTTCAAATACATTGGTCAATGCACGATACACATTTAAAAAATGAAGAACACTACACAGTTTTTTCTAGAGATGGTGAAAAAATTGAGGATCGAGATATTCCAATTGGATCTTCACCGGTTTATATTTACATCAACAAAGCTGTGTCTGAAAAAGTGAACTGTTTATAAGGAAAGATATGAAAATACTTGTTATATTGCCAAACTGGCTTGGAGATGCAATTATGACAACTCCTGCAATTGAGCTACTTGCAAAATTTCATCCAAATGCTAGGTTTACATTTCTTGGCAGTTATGTTTCTATAGAAGCTCTTAAGCATCATCCAAAGTGTGAAAGAGCTATTGTGGATGAAACAAAAAAATCTTCAAATAGGTTGCTTGCAACATACAAACTTGCTCAAGATCTTGGTTATTTTGACCTTGCTATAACTTTTAGAAATCAAATTCACTCATCTTTACTTCTGAGGATGACAGGAACAGTTGTATGTATAGCTAGAAAGTCTTGGCACTCACAGTTTTTACTTTCCCATACTCCCACAATCAAAACTAATAAGCACCTTGTAGAACAATACATTGAACTCGCCATGACAAATGTAGACAACTTCAACCAAGAGCATCAAAAACTTAAACTATATATCGAGCCTATACAACACCAAAAACCTACATTAGGAATAAATCCTGGTGCAACCTACGGAAGTGCAAAAAGATGGTATCCAGAAAGATTTGCTCATGTAGCTGCCAAATTTTCAGACAGATATGAAATAATCATTTTCGGTGGACCAGGTGAAGTGGAAATGGCTCAAGAGATTGAAACAAACCTCAAGAAACTTGGCGTAAATAACTACATAAATTTAGCTGGAAAAACAAATATTGAAGAACTTTGTTCACATATCGGAGGATGTTCACTGTTTATAACGAACGATAGTGGTCCAATGCATGTAGCTGCTGCTTATAATGTACCAACAGTTTCAATATTTGGTCCTACTAAACATAAAGAAACATCACAATGGATGAATACGAAAAGTAAAATAGTCCGAGTTGATATGGAATGTGCACCATGTATGAAAAGAGAATGTCCTCTCGGACATCATGAATGTATGACAAAAATTACAGCTTCAGATGTTACCGAAGCTGTTCTAACACTTCTAGACTAAAGTAAGATTAAAATCTAAATTTTAATCCTGCATATACTGAGCTATTATAGCTTACATCTTTTGCAACAGGTTTATCATAATTTGTATCTAAAGATCTATATCCTAAAGTTACCATTGCGTTTTCAATAAGCTCAATATCTACACTCACTCTATACTCCATAAAACTTTTTGCATCACTCATTGCTAAAACACTTGGTGCATAATAAATAGACCCACCTACATAAACTGGGACTACAGTATCAAGCTCATATCTAGCTTGGCCACCTAATGGAAAACTTTTGAAGTTTTTAGCACTGTTAAATTTCATACCTAAACCTATCTCAAGATTAGCATCGAAATCTTTTTGCATTAAAAAACTTACTTCATAATATGTATCGATTTCACCACTTGTTGTAAAATCACTGTTCTCTTTATCTCCATCTAAAAACTTAAGACCTAGAAAAACGGTATCTGGTTCGATATTGTCATTCATTAGGCTCATATCTACAGATGCACCAAGTTCTAAGTCTTTGTCATTTATATTTATCTCAACACTATTTAATGCAAATAGATGTGCAAATCCCACAGCAAGTAGTACTAGTACTTTTAACATTTTGATTCCTGAATTTTTTGAATTGTATTTGTTGTACTTTTGCCATCAACAAAATCAACAAGTTTCAATTCTCCAGCAAATTCGGTTCCAACGACATCTTTACCTTCATAATCACCACCTTTGACTAAAACATCTGGCTTTATCATTTTAATAAGTTCATACGGTGTATCCTCACTAAATGGCACAACAAAATCAACAGCTTCAAGAGCTGCTAAAAGATATGCTCTATCTTCAGCAACATTTACAGGTCTCGTTGGTCCTTTAAGTCTTGAAACAGACTCATCAGAATTTAACCCAACAATAAGCACATCTCCAAAACTTTTTGCAACTTGAAGATATTTAACATGACCGACATGCAAGATATCAAAACATCCATTGGTAAACACAATCTTCTTACCGTTTGCAGAACATCTCGACACTATTGAGTTTATCTCATCAAATGATTTTATATGAGCATCTGATGTACTTTTGTGAAGACTTGCTTCATATGCTTCTATTTCATCAATTGTTACAGTTGCAGAACCAATTTTTCCAACAACTACACCAGCTGCAAGATTAGCAAACTTTGCAGCTTCTTGAATACTTTTTCCATTGCTTAATGCAAATGCAATAGACGCAATAACAGTATCGCCAGCTCCAGTTACATCAAAAACCTCTTTAGCAACAGTTGGAAAAACCTCTACCTTTTTATCCAATGTTGCAATACCATCTTCTGACAATGTAATCAAAGAAACACCAAGATCGCACTCCTCTTTTAAATGAACAAGAGCATTCTCTAAGCTTGAACTGTCATTTATATCTATCTGAGTTGCAAGAACAGCCTCTTTTTTATTTGGTGTGAGAAGATATGCACCTTTATATTTTGAAAAATCACTCCCTTTTGGATCTACTAGTACTTTGACATTGTTTGCATTTGCCATCTCAATGATACCTTGACACAAACTAGTTCGAAGAACACCTTTTCCATAGTCAGATAGAATTACAGCATCAAAGTTCTCAATCACATCTGCTAAGTTGAGCAAGATACTCTCAACAGAGCTTGAGTCAATGTCATCTTTACTCTCTTTGTCATATCGAATTACCTGCTGAGAAGATGCGATAAGTCTACTTTTTTTTGATGTTTTTCTATTTTCTTGAGTAATTATTTTTGTACAATCCACTCCTATATCATCAAGCATTTTTTGAAGTTCAACACCTATATCATCAGCCCCTATAACACTACTTACACTTACTTTTGCACCAAGAGCTTTAAGATTATTAATAACATTTCCAGCACCCCCTAATACTGTTGTTTCTTTGTTAATATCTACAACTTGAACAGGTGCTTCTGGTGAAATCCTTTCACATGAACCCCATAAATAATGATCTATCATAAGATCGCCAACCACTAAGATATTTGCTTGAGAGTTTCTGTAGCTATTCATTATTTCACTTCTTCTTCATAAATTCTCTTGATTTCACCAACATAAGCTTTTATACCATCTTCCATTTCAAATCTTGGCTCATATCCTAAGCCATCTTTCGTTTCTTGTATATCAGCTTCTGTGTGAAACTGATAACTTCCAACAAATGGATTTGGAATGTACTCACACTCAAGACTTGTTCCAAGTTCCAATTGTAAAATATCTACAATATCTTGAAAACTTCTTGCTTTTCCAGTTCCAACATTATAAACTCCACTCTCTTTTGGGTTCATAGCTTTAATATTTGCTTGAATAATATCTTCAACATAAATAAAATCACGCAAAATTTTGTCACTTCCTTCAAAAAGACGTGGATTTTTTCCAGCTAAAATTTGATGTCCAAACTGTAAAACCATTGAAGCAGTTGTATTTTTGAAATATTCACCAGCACCATACACATTAAAGTAGCGCAAACCAACTATGGATATATCACTCTCTTTCATATATTTTCGACTCAAATGATCCATACTAAGTTTTGAAAAACCATACACATTATTTGGTGCCTCTCTTCCAACTCTTTGTGGTGAAACAGCATTTCCATATGTAGCTGCAGAAGATGCATAAATCATATTTGCATCATGTCTAATTGCAAGTTCTAAAAAATCTTGATACGCATTTACATTTGTTTTAATCATAAGATCTTGTTCTTGCACAGTAGTATCAGAGATAGCAGCTTCATGAAAAATATAATCAAACTTATAATTAACTTCCAAATCTATAAGTAAATCTTTATCATTAATATCTCCACTTATAATTTCACCGTTAAATCCAAGTAAATTTTTAAAATGTCCAAAACTTTTTAGATTCCCATTTGAAAATGTTTCACCACTTCGAAATGAATCGAGAACTACAACACGAGCACCAGGATGATTATTTTGAAAATAAAATGCTAAATTGGATCCTATAAATCCTGCACCGCCTGTGATTAGTATTGTTTTATCTTGTAAGTCGTCTTCTATATATCTCATACATCTGTCCACATTGATTTTATTAATCCTTATAATACATAAAAATTCATTAACGAGTATTTAAGACTCAAATCACTATAATTTGTCTGAAATTTATTCTCAAGGAATCAAAATGAAAAAAATTGTTATCGCTTCAATTGCTACTTTAGCTCTTGCAACAGCTTCTATGGCAGCAGTAAATGCTAAATCTTGTACAGGTTGTCACGGTGCTGACTGGTCTAAAAAAGCTCTTGGTAAATCTAAAGATGTATCTCAAATGACTCACGCTGAAATTGCGGCTTCACTTAAAGGTTACAAAGCTGGTACTTATGGTGGTCCAATGAAAGGTCTTATGAAAGGTCAAGTTGCTAAATACTCTGACGCTGACTTAGAAGCTTTCGCACAAACTATCGGTAAATAATCACTCTTTACCTCAAGCATCCTTTCTCAAGGGTGCTATTTTCCACACATTCTTTTTAAATTGAAAAAATCAATCTGGCGGTCTATAATTCTCTTTAAGTTTTTTCTTTTTCTTTTCTAGCATTACAGCATGATTGAGTTCATCCTCACCATCATATTTTGCACCATTTAAATATTTTTCTTTATCATCAAACTGACCACTTCTTACAGCCCATATAAAGCCAAATAGTGCGATAGAGCCTAAAAAGATTGATGCACTCATCATCATCACAATTACCCAACTATCCATTTCTTATCCTTTCATCCATTGTAACCTAATTCTCATAGAGTTACCTACAACCAACAATGAACTTACACTCATTGAAATAGCTGCTATGAGTGGAATAATGTATCCTCCCATTGCTAAAGGAATTGTTATAAGATTATAAAGTAGAGAAATTCCTAAGTTTTGCTTTATCAATCCAAATGTTGTACGTGAAATTTTAAAAGCATCCTCAAGAGATTGAAGAGAGTCATTGAGTAACACTACATCACTTACATCTACAGCAATATCACTACCACTTCCCATCACAATCCCAATATCAGCATGAGCTAAAGCAAGTATATCATTGACTCCATCTCCAACCATAACAACACTCTTGTTATCATCATGAAGTCTTTGAATATACTTAGATTTATCCTCTGGAGTTTGCTCACTTAAAATCGTTTCAATACCAACTTCATTAGCAACTCTTTTTGCAGAATCTGCATTATCGCCAGTGAGCATCACAACCTCAATCCCTCTACTTTGAAAACTTTCTATAACTTGCTTTGCATCTTCTTTTATGGAGTCTTGAAGCTCGTATATTGCAACCACTTGCTTATCTATTGCAAAATAAAAAAGTGTATTTTCACTTTTATGTTTGCACTCTATCTCATAAGAATCCAATAATTTTTTATTCCCACCTAAAACTTGCTTCCCTTCATACTCGGCAACAATCCCTTTTGCTGGAATTTGCTTATAGGTATCCAAAACTAAATGTGCATCCACTTTTTGATCTAAATATTCTAAAACACCTTGAGCAACAGGATGTTTTGAAAGTTTTACAAGTGATAGAAGGAGCGATATATCAAAATCTTGAAAATTATGTGAAGAGATTACCTCAGGCTTCCCTTTTGTAATAGTACCTGTTTTATCAAGAACCAAAGTTGTAGCTTTAGCCATAGTCTCTATTTGAGCAGCTTCTTTAAAAAGAATACCTCTTTTTGCACCCAAACTTAAACCAACCAATGTTGCAACAGGAGTTGCAAGAGCCAATGCACAAGGGCAAGCAATAATAATTACAGAAATACCAACCATAAATGCAACTTCAAAACTATGAGGCCACAGATACCAAACAACAAATGTTACTAGTGAAACAAGTAAAATTACACTAGAAAAATATTCTGATAGTTTATTGGCTAACTGCTCAATTTTTGGTTTTTTATTGATTGCAGATTCTAAAAGAGAAACCAAACTAGCTAAAGTGGAGTGCTCAAAATCTTTTTTTACCTCAAAATGGATATCAGCATCTATGCTTACTGTTCCACTAATTACCCTTTCACCATTTTGTTTATATACAGGTTCATTTTCACCTGTTAAATTAGACTCATCAAAAGAACCATCTCCTTGAATTATCGTTCCATCAAACAAAACTTTTTCACCAGAAGAAACTATGACAATATCCCCTACCTTTACTTCATCGAGTTTTAAAGAAATAATTTTCTCATCTTTTAAAACGTGAACTTCATTGGGGATCTGCTTACCTATGATATCTAAAGTATCTGCAGCACTTTTCTTACTGAGAACCTCTAAGAACTTTCCAACTAGAACAAATGTAATGATCATACTCACAGAATCAAAATAAGCTTCACCGAGTTCCAAAAGAGTTATATAAATTGAATAAAAATAAGTAAGAGTTGCTCCAGTAGAAACGAGAAGATCCATATTTACAATTTTGTTTTTCAGCCCAAAATATGCACCACGAAAGAAAATCCAACCACTATAGAAAAGCACAGGTGTTGATAAAATCAACTCTGCAATATTAAATATGTTTTTATATTCTTGAGTGATACCTGTAAAAAATCCAGAATACTGAGCTACAGCTATCATCATAATATTCATTGAAGCAAAAATTGCGACAATCATACGTTGATAATAATCTTTTCTTGCTGCATTTGCATGAACTTCTTGAATAGATGCATCATAGGGAAAAGCGTTATAACCAATTGCACGAATCATCATAATGATTTCAGAGAGTTTTAAAACATCCTCCGCCCACACTATAATAGCTTTGTTGTTGGTGAAGTTAATATTTGCTTCAATCACTCCATCCATTTTCTGCAAAGCTTTCTCATTGAGCCAAACACAAGCTGAACAGTGTATCCCTTCAATAATTAAAGAAACTTGCTTGAATCCATCTT
>Ga0181572_10002830_pt1 | contig 12280 bp, 14 predicted proteins | sample 101ome_26_FD_133004 | JGI IMG/M metagenome (GOLD analysis project Ga0181572, IMG submission 133004) | Coastal salt marsh microbial communities from the Groves Creek Marsh, Skidaway Island, Georgia - 101408AT metaG (megahit assembly) | ecosystem: Environmental > Aquatic > Marine > Intertidal... | reverse complement strand
AATATTCCTCTTTCGCCGCTGTGGGACTCATACAGTGCAACCCACTCGCGCATAAACGCGCCTACATCTGGTTTTTCTGTATAGCACACACTGTTGTTTGCTAATGCACGCTGAGGGTTCTGGTTCCACCATTCGCCTGACTTAGCGTGGCGCATCCTGTCGTCTGTTAGGTTCGACAAGGAGATCATAGCCGATCTTCGCACGCCACCTACAACGACAACCTCACCAATTTTACACATGAGGTCATGACATTCGATAGATGACAGTTTGCGACCTGCAGCCTGCTTGAACATGTTTACGGTAAAGTTAAACAGATCTTCAAGCGGCGCTGGTCCTGATGCTCGACCACCAAACTTCTTTAAGCGTGCACCTGCGGGTCTCACAAGGCGTGTGTCCCACTTAGGGATCTCACCTGCATACAATAACGCGACTATTTGTCTAAAAGCCTTACACCAGCCTTCCTTGCTGTCTTTGACTACTACAGTGGTTGTGCTGTCAAAAAGCTGCTCAGGGATCTCAGGGAGGCTGTTAATGTACTGTCTTTCTACTGAGAACCCGACGCCTGTGCCACACATGAGAATGAACATGGCTTCGTCAAAGGACTTAGGGTCATCAACGACAACATAGGAGCAGTTATAGCCGCATGTGTTGTCTCGGGCTAATGCTTCGCCTGCTGTCATCATAGCACGCATGGAAGGCATAACGTCTTTGTTGACGATAGCTTCGCGGATCTTTGGCAGCAGCTGAGACGGTATGTTCGGTCTTTGATCGACCACAAAGTTTAAGTAGCGATCTACTGTTTCTTGCCAATGTTCTCGTCGTTGTTCTTTTTCGAGGTATCGGGCGTATCGAGATTTGTGGATGAAGTCTTGGTATAGGGTGCTTAAGGTCATATAGGTCTCTTATAGGTTTATATTAGGGATGTTCTTCTTGTTCTAGTAAGAGAGACCTTAGGACCTATAGACTCTTAGAGTTCTTCTATAGTGCGGCTTCTTAACGAACAAAAAAAGTCCCCCAGCCATTGCTGACTGAGGGACCTGGACAACCACATGGAGTGTGGTATCTAAAACTTAGGCAGCCATAGGGTGCCTGAAGTATGTAAGTTGTTGAGGGTTTTTAGCTGCGCATATTCAGCTTGTGACACTGGGGTGCCATACCATTCTGCTTCGTCTACTTTGTGACGCAGCTGCTTTAGCAAGCTGACTACGCTTTCAAGATTTGGGTCTTCATCTGAGCGCATGCTTTACCTCTATATCTGTTGTTGCATATAGGGGTAAAATTTGCGTCTCAAACTTCAGACTCAAGTAATTCAATGAGCATAGTGCAATATTGCTTTGCTTTGCGTATGTCTTCTATGCCGTTCTTTTTCTTGTAGCGCGATGCATATTTGATGATATTGCCTGCATAGTAATCTTCAGCAATGCCGAGAGACTCCATAAATTCTGCAGGCTCGATGCCATCAATATTGTAATGAGCAGGCCTTGTGATGTTATTGCTCTCTTCACGAAACTTGTCTGAAAGCCATGCGTCTGTGCGTTGATAAACTGCGTCTGATTGATACATAGCTTGTTCAGCGCGTCGCTGCTCTTCTAAGCTTAGGTTTTCGGTGGCTGCCATAGTATTACGCTCTCTTTTTTGTCATCCCAATCACTGGCTTGAAGTATGCGAGCTACACGTGCTTGTGCGAGTGCGTCTTCTTCAGTGAGCCCTGCGATTTGGTAAGTTGATAAAACGCGATGCCATTCACATGGCTGCAGTATTGTTTCGGCTTTTTTAGGTCCAATGCCTGGGCAGCCTTTGTAGCCGTCAGTTACATCGCCTGTTAAAGCTTGCATAAGGAAGTTTTTGTAAGCTTCTTCTTTGCTAATTTCATAAAGCTCACCAAGTCTGTATGTGCGACCTGGTATCGACAACAAGTCCTTGTCATCCGACACAATGATTGGGTTTTTATGAACGCCGTTCGTTGCTAGAATGCCAAGCACGTCGTCAGCTTCTAAGTTGTCAAAGCATACAGACGAATAATTTTCTTCAATGTGTTCACGCATCCTTTTGTATGCCAAAGGTTTGCGCACTTTTTTTCTGTTGCTTTTGTACGTGGGTAATACTTCCTTGCGGAAGTTGTTAGTTCCACTGAACGCAAAAACGCAATGGCCAGCATTGAGTTCCTCCATTATGTTTTGCATGTACTCATTGAATGTGTCTGTACAGTCACTAAATCTGCTGTGCAGAGTATGGACTTCGTCGTCCCATTGTATTTCTTGCTCGTGACCAATAGTGATTTGGAACACCACCATGTCGCCATCGAACAACAGGGTGTTATTCTTCTTCATAATCACCTCGCAGTAGTTCTTCTAAAAAAGTCAAACCAGGCGCAGTTATTTTCCATAAACTGGACCATTCGTTGTCTTGCACATGAGTTGTAATCAGATTGCAGCATGCAAGCATGGCAACAATATCTGCGTGTTCTCGTGCATAGTCTGACTTTGTCGTGAAGCCTTCAAAATGTGCTTTTGCAAGTGTTTTGAGTGCAATGGCATCTTCCTCAGTGGGTTGTTGCCCAATTGCTTCCGACACTGTACTCTGCGTCAATTCGACATCTGAAGTTGAAACTTGTTCCTGCTTCTTCCGCGCTTCTTCGAATGATATCACCGACATCTTCGGCTATGTCCTTTCTACTGGCTGCCTGCACTTCATCGTGCACCCAAGCACAGAAGACATAATCTCCGACCCATCCGTGCTTAAAGCCTGATTTCGTTAGATTTTGTCTTGCTATGATGAGCCAACGCTTTGCGATAAGTGCGCCTGCAGATTGCAGTAACAAGTTCACTGCGCTGTGGCTGCTTCGCGCGTATAGTTTGCGCTGATCTAGCCCAAGCAAGTATTTACGTGTTTCTATAGTATTTTCTACGGCGCTTCTTAGTTGCTTGATTGCAGGAATAGCCGCAAAGAATTTTTCGCGTATTTGCCTGCCTTCATTGCGACCTTTGCCAATGACTTCGCCTAGCTTTTGGTCACCAGCACCATAAATCAAACTATAGATAAAACGTTTTGCTGCGTCGCGATCGGGAAGACCTGCAGCATGTTGGTTTTTGGTGTGAATATCACCATTCAACACTTCGGCAGCGTAGTCTCCATCATCCCAAGTGTGCATAAAATGTGCGAGGCATCTGAGCTCGAGACCGGACAAGTCACAACCGACCAATCGCCAATCAGAGGGCACGGTAAAGAGTGAACGTATTTCATGTCCGTAAGGCAACCGCATGCTTGGCACTTGTGCAATGTTTGGCGCAAAGTGAGTCGCCCTTCCTGAGACTGCTCCATTTGGTATATACCTCCCTCTTAAATAGTTCTTTTTGTCGACAAGCTTCAGATAGCCTTGGTTGCCTTCAGCAATCATTGCTATTCGCTTTTCGAGCATGAAGTATTCACTTAAGAGTTTGGCTTCTGGATACTCAAGTTTGTCGAGGATTGTTTCATCGATTTTTGGTTGGCCTGATGGTGTGAGTTCTTTTGGTTTCCAACCGTATTTGCTGGAGAGACGGTCCGCAATTTGTTGTCTGCTGCCCGGATTGAAGGGGACCAACTTTGTCTTCGTCTTGAGCTCAATTGTAGTGGGTTCAAACGTCGTCTCCATTGTGCGTTTAATGCTGTTGCGCTTATCAGATAGTTCTGCGTAAAGCTGTGCTGCAGCATTAGTGTCAAATACAAAACCTGTGTCTTCCATGTCTGCACAGACTTGAGCAATCTCGTGCTCTAGTTTTATTGCAGTAGTTGATGGTTCTTGCTTCATACAATAGTCATAAAGCTGAGCAGTAACGCGAACGTCCTGCACCATATAATCCATCATTTCTTGGCTGTAGTTTTCAAAGCCACCGTCATAGTCATCTTTATATGTGCCAATACGGTGACCCCATGCTTTCAAGCTGTGTTTGCCATAAAGCTTTATGTCCATGCCATTAGGCCTGTTTACAAAGTCTTTATCTTTAATGTTTGGAAACAGCAGTCTTGAAAGCACAAGTGTGTCGATCACATCGTTATGCTTCCAATCAGGATACAGCTTCAAAATAGCTTTAATGTCAAAGCCAATAACATTGTGACCGCCGATAAGTGGTTCTTTTGTGAGATCCTCTAACCCGCGTTCAATGTCATTAGGCCCAAATGACTTTAGCTCTTTTGTTTCTGTATCGTAGTAAGCAAGACAATGGATCTTTGTCATTTCGTCTAACAAGCCGTCAGACTCAAGGTCAAAGATTTTAGCCATGTGTCTCCTTAGAATGGCACCTCATCAAACGCGTGTTCTTTGAGGCGACCTGTGTCTTGGTCGTACGTCAAGCTGCAAGCTTCACCAGTTTCACCGGTAAATCTGTTCTTCACGACACGAACTTTTGTTGTGTTTCTGTCTTCGCCTTGTTGATCTCTTTCAAGACCAATTACAATGTCGGACAACTGGCCAATACTGTGGCTGCCTCTCAATGAATTAAGTGAGACTTGCAAGCCATCTTCAAAGCCTTTGTTGCCTTCAGGGCGGCGTAAATGAGAAACAAGCAGCATACCTATGCCTGTTTCTTCTACTAATGTTCTTAGCCTTGTCATGCAGACATCTATGGCTTTTCTCTCGTCCGTAATATCAAGACCACTGACCAAAATAGAAATGTGATCAAGTATAACCCAAGAACACTCGAGTCCTTTGGCCAAGTAACGTATTTTAGCAATGATATTGTCGACAGCAACGCTGCCAAAACTGTCGTAGAGATAAGTGCTATTATTGCTGAATATGCTATCAAAAGCAGTTTTGAGCTCGCTTTTCTTAACGTCCTTTGCGTCGATGTGGAGCAACTTATTAAGCTCAATGCCAATAAGGCCGAGCGCAGTTCTTTTGACTGACTCTTCAAGCGCGATGTAGCCAACTCGTTCTCCTTGTTTGATTAAGTGGTGAGCGCATTCACGGACAAAAGCAGATTTGCCGATACCCGACCCTGCTGTGACCGTTACTAACTCGCCTTTTCTCATACCGCGTGTTTTGTCGGTAAGACCTTGAAAAGGATAGTTTATGGAAGGTGCTGCCTCCTGCCTGCTCACCACGTCCCATAGTTCATTGGCAGCAATAATACCGTCAGGTCTGTATTGCGGAGCGTTCCAAACAGATTGGACAAGCTCTTTAACACGACCTGCCTGTAGCATTTCATTAGCGTCTTTCAGTGGCAGCTGAGCTACAAAAGCTCGACCAGGCTCTAATATTTCGGCGCATGCTGCTGCAGCGTCTTGACCTGGTTTGTCACCATCAAAACAAAATACTACTTCTTCATAGTTTTGAAGCCACTCTAGCTCTCTTCTGACCACCTTAGGCGCGCTTTGCGCACCTTGTGGTACTGAGACTACTGGCCACTTGTTACCAAGCGCCTGGGATAAAGATAGAGCGTCTATTTCACCTTCCACTACAAACAAGCGTTTGCCTTTGGCTTGTATATTTTGACCAAAAAATGGAAGGTTTGATCCGTCGCCAATGACACGAAACTCTTTGTTTTTGTCTCGTGTCTTTAATGCGACTAGTTTGCCATTGCGGTAATAAGGTGCAAGTTGATGAGTTGAGTTAACTCGGTACCCGAAGTGTCTCGCTGTATCAGCTGAGATACCTCGGGCTTTGAGTGCTTGTGTTTGACCTTGCGAGTATACAATGTCCGCTTCCGAATTACGCGTGTTCTGTACTTCGATGAACGGACTGCTCTCGCTAGTTTGTTCCTCGTCTTCATCTGCCGCTCCATATTGTTCGCATGAGAAACAAAATGTATGGCCATCGTCATAAAGTGCGCCAGCATCGCTGCTGCCACATTTGCTACACGGAATGTGAGCTAAAAACTTCGCTGATGAATCCTGTGTTGCCTGCATGATCTGGTGCACTCCAATCTTCTGGTTTAATTAAATCCCATCCGCCACTCTGCTCACGGCCTTTTTTTGTGCCGCGCACTTTTGACATATTTGCTAGATGCACTTCGTCCCATGCTTCTTGAATATCGACACCTGCAATAGCTAGTGTCCCAAGGGCAAAGACTGTTATATCGATAAGAGCGTCGACTGCACCTTCGGCATCACCTGCTGCTAGTGCGGCTCCATATTCAGATAGTTCTTCTTCTAGTTGTTCACCTCGAAAGTGTAATTTTCCAAAACTAATTGGCTCATGATTAAAGCCATATTTAGCTTGTAACGCATATACGTCTGCTACAATTGTCGACATGCACTCTCCTTATTCATGAGAAGCAAATGCTTTGATAAACTCGTCAGCATCATGCTTTTTGTAATCGTAAAGTATGTTTGTGCCGTACTTGCCGCTTTGTGCTAGTCTGTCAAAAACTGACAAAACTGCGCTGATGTCGTCGTACATTTCTTTGCGGCTTAGCTGCATACGTTGATGATCTTCTGCAGCGCTGTCTGTGTGGCAATAAATAAAGATTGGGTGATAGGCTTTAATCATTTCTTCAATTAAAGCTTCTGTGTCATAGCTTGGGCTGTCGCGATAAACAGCACCATACGCTGCTTCACTCATTGCAAAACGGTCTACCACTGCAGGTACTCGTGCTTGTTGTTCAAGCTTGCCGGCAGTGTGTCCTATCAATCTGTGATAAGTTTCGATATTCCATGTTGGATAATACGAACAATGAAAGTATTGGCCTCCTATTGTTTCACAAATGCGTTTTGCAAGTGTTGTTTTACCTGTGCAATCTGCACCTTCAATTATAATCATTTACTCACCTGTCGCCCTTTGCTGTGTTGTGCAGCACGCACCAAGTTTGAAATAAAATCTTGAGGATTTAAGCATGAGCAAGCTTTGAGATAAGCTTTGTTCGCGTCATTTTCTTCTGTGGTTTCAAGCCACGTTTCAGTGTCATCAAAATGACGCTCATAAATATGGAATGAGCCTGCTCTGACATATAGTTTGCCTAAACCAACACCAAAGTTTTTGACCATCCACAAATAAACTTGCATATATTTACCGATAGCTGAGAAAGTAAACATGTCATAAGGCATGCCCCAAACAGCGTCTTGGCTTCTCATATTGACAATGAGATTTAGCTCGCCATTACGAAGTATAAACTGCAAGCCGGTAGTGCATGGGATGTCTTTAGAAGGCCCAGGTCTTTCACGCCATATATTTATGTAACAGCGCCGACTGTCTGGATCTTGATAAAGTTCTTCTGCTGCCCAACTCAATTGGTCTATAAGTTTTGGCCCATAAGCACCGTTGAGTGAGAAACCATCGTCACTGAATTGTTGATAGTTTTTCATGTAAGGCATAATAAATTCTAGATCATTGCGACCAGATAAAATCCACGCGGCTTCAGCAAACATGAATGGGTAATTTAGATTTCTACCTGCGTGTGTAACAACAGGCTCATTCATTGGCAGTTCATATGTGTAGTTCAGTAGTTCTTTGACTTTTTGATTTCGTGGGCTGCTAATGTAATCGTAATGGTGTGCAGCACGATTAAGTGCCGACAACCAAACTTCATTTGCTAATGTCATAGATACTCCTAAAGCAAAAGAGGCGCCTCGCGGCGCCCCTTGGTTAACTAAACAGCTTGCTTATAATGCGGCTTACCTAGGTAATATTCTGTGTATGGTGTTCCGCGAGTATCTTGCTTTTTGCGTTTTTTAATGTTCATGCCTTTGATTGACAGCTTACTAATTGCAGCTGTTAAATTTTGAATGTCAAATTCATGCATTGCAATAAGGCGAGTAACTTTACGCCCGCGCTTCAGGTGCTGAATTAGTTTTTCCTGCTTTGTCATATATCCACTCTCCTGGAATAAGTTTATCTGCATATTTGAAATCGTATTTTTTGCACCAATCGGCGTAGCTTGTTTTGCTGCCTTTATTTATTTTTGATGCACAACGCGTAAAAATAAATCGAATGTCTAGCTCTGGGTTTTGCTCTTTGACTAATCGCATTTTGCGCCTGTCTTCACTGGTGAACCGGCCCTTGCATTCGATAATTATTCCGTTTGGTAATACGAAGTCAGGTATGTACTTGGCGTCTATTTGATACGGTATTTTTTGTTTCTCATATTCAAACTCAACACCAAGCTCTGTAAGCTGATCAGCCACCGTAGCTTCAAGTCCGCTACGGTAGCCGTTTTTGAATTTTATATGTCTAAAAGTCGAACGCCGCATCGTTGCTCTTTGGCTCTTCTGCTGCTTCATGTACGTAGCCATCTTCTGGCTCAAAGGCAGTGCCACCGAATTCAACGAGATCAATAATTTGCACGGCGTTGAGATACATAGTGACACCTGTATTGCCTCCCGCGTTGTAAGTAGACATTACACCTGACAGTTTAAGTACTGAGCCATTGCCGACGCTGAGGTCTTCCTTAATGACATTGCCACCGGCGTCATAAAGAACAGGCTTCTTGCTTGATTTAGCGCGAAAGCGGACACCGCCACTTTCTTCGTCAATATCAAATGGCCACTTTGCTTTGCTTAGTGATTTTTCACCAAATTCCTCAATGTAGATTTCTTTAGCTTTTTCGGCTAAAGCTTTTGCATCATCACTCTTAAAGAGGATGTCTGTTTTGTACTTGCCCTGTTCGTCAAACCGAGTGTCTGGTACACTCAACCAAGGCCAAACTGCGGTACCTTTGGGCGTTACGTACTTTGCTTTACTCATAAAGCGCTCCTTCAATTGATGCATTTTCTTGATAAGTTGTTGATGCTGCTTCTTTGAACAGCCAGTTTATGTTGACGCCTAGCTCGTCAAGTTCTGCTAACAGATCTACAGATAGAGCTTGGTCATCGAGAATCAGACTTACTGCGGTCGCAATAAGTTGTTCACGCCGTGCTTCGTACGACATGCTGTCACTCCATTATTTGTCTAGTTATTTAGGCGAAGGCGTAGTCGCTCACTAAAACTTCACGAAGATTTAAATTTCCGCGCTCTGGTATTTCGACCATGTCCATACGACTCTTGTCGTTAAGTTGGCTGTAAGCGGAATTATATAGTCTTTGCATGACGTCAAAATGCTCGTACATCGCCACAAACTGCTCACGTATTAAATATGAGAAGTTTTCAGTGTCTGCGGCATGTGTTGCGAAACTGTCATGTATAAGCATGAAGTCTTCAATGCCGTTTTCTAAGCCTGCCAAAACACTAAACATGAGATGGCTGGCATCTAACGAATGAATAAAATTTGGTGCTGCAGCATTGCGCTGCTTCATTTTATCCAACGTTCCTTTTGGGGTTGTTCGTATGTTTAACATGATGCAGTTCATAACATCGCCGTTAGACATAACTTTGCTGTTTTTAGACGCTTCAGCAGGCGTTATTTCTTTGTCGTACAAGAATATTCTGACGCGGTTGATGTTGTAGTCTTCGTATGCATGTACAACAGGAAGACCAATTGGTGATGTCCAAATAAGAGGCTTAGCTTCATGTGCACACAACTGCGCACACTTTTGTATAAACCTCATACCTTCAGCTGCTTTTTCAACAACACTGTTTACGGCGTCCCATACTTGCGATGCCATGTAAGTTGCAGCAGCGGAACCGTTGTCTTCACCAAATGGGTGCTCTGATCTAAGTTTTTCTAAGACCTCGTCTTCAAGAGGCTTCATTAAATCTTCCATCAATTGCTGACGGAAACCGAACTTTTCAGAGCTATACGCAAATGTCATTACATTGCGCTTAACAACTTTTCGCGACACACCATATTTACGCCACAAGTCGGCAACGTCTGATGTGTCTTGATTGATTGCTTCATTGACGCGATCAGCAACAATTTGATAAACGTCCGCTGGCTTGCTGCCTGCAGTCAAATTTACTGTTGCGCCACCTTTTTCGTCTCGTAATGCTGCAGAATAATGCTGCACACCACTATTAGAACCATCTTGCGCTGGTGGAACGTGAGATACGTGGTCATCACCGTTTTCGACATAGCCTGCAAAATCGACACAAGAAGCAAGAAACAAAAATGGTTTGTCTGCTTTTTGCCATATGTGCCGTGTAAGTCCTGGCTTTTTACCAATAAGATATAAAGCACGTTGGTTTTTATTTACCCATGCAATCCTATCGTCCAAAGACTTTTTGCTGATTTTGTCAAAGTCACCGTTATTAGCTAAGTTTATGCAAAGCCAATAGGCACCAGTTGGTCCCAATTTTTTCCCACGAGCAAACATAAACATAGCACGTATGTGATCTGCTCGTTGATGGTTGAATGTTGGTATAGGATAGAGCCTACCGCGGAAATCTAAATTGTGAGGCAAGTAAAACTTGTCGTGTTTAGATAATTCTATAGCGGTAGTTAAATCAGTAGACATATTAACAAGATCAGCATCAAAAGCTCTATTTCTAAGGATTATTTTTTCCTTTGTCTTTTTGACATGCTTTCGCTGTTTACTGTCTAACTCATCCCAGTTTTTAGTTTTGCCAGGTACTTGTAATTTAGCTTTTCTAGGAAACTTGCCTATAACGTCGCCACGTTCCCACGCTGCAATTACTTGCTCAAGCACTACTTTATTTATTGCAAAAGGAGTTGACTGCACTGCATTTAAAGCTCTCGTTATCCTGTGCATAGCACCTGATTTAAAAGCAGCGCTAATCAACTCCTTTTGTTCATTGTTAGCTCGACGCACTAGAGGCACCAAACTAGCCAATTTGTCATTGTGGTAGCAACCTGAGTTAAATGACGTCCAAGGCTTAGGTTCAGTGAGCATTGGCTTAAATACAGGCGACATCCACTGTATTTGATCATTCAGATCATCTACCAACTGGCGTCCTTCTTCTGTAAGCCCTAAGTTTTTTACAAAGAATTTTTTCTTTGGTCTGTCGTAAACTTCAAATAGCTTTGAGCCATACATAACAAAGTTAAGCACAGCTTGGCCTACGTTTACATTTTGCTCATTGGACCATCTATCGATGCCCATGCCATCTCGGCTTGCTACTGCCGACATTGCTTTTAATCTGTGTCGCGGTGAATTATGGTTTCTTTTAGCCATCTCAAAAAGACGCTTAAAAAGCTTAGGGTTGTCTTCTTGAAAATTCTGAGACCAAAGCTCGACACAAATTTGTTTGCCTATGTTTGTGCAAATATTGGTAATGTCTGTACATTGACCGACACCAATAAACGCATAATTTAGACCTATATAGGCGACTGTGTTGTGGTCTAAATTGTCAAGAGCACTAAACCAAAATGGCCTACTAGTAGTAAGTCTTGCTTGTTCTAGTCCGTCTTTGATTGCTAAAGATACTAATGGTAGTGCACCTTTAACTAGCTTGGTGTCTACTGTTCCTAAGACCCCAGCTTTTGTTAATTGTTCTTCTTGTTGATGAAATCTATCTATGCCTTGTTCAAGCATAGAGGTCTCATTTAGAGAATCCATAGCCCCTCCATTAGACACTAATCTGCTTTAGTGCGGCTTCTTGAAAGCTTGACTTGAAGCTAATTTTATGATTTTGTTCTTGGTATGTTCTGCTTTAGCAAAACTGCTAAACAGGCGTCAATATTAAAATAATATTATTGACTCGTTTTGAGCGTTAAGTCTGCCCGAAAACAAAAAATATATAGCAAAAGACAACTCGTGATTTGCAGCTGGATAGAGCACTAGACTACGAATCTAGGGGTCGGGAGTTCGAATCTTCCCGAGCGCGCCATTTCCTAACAAATCACGAGCGTTTTTGTTATCAAGAATTCACTGCATCCAGTAAATCTTGATCATCAATATGAGCATAACGAAGTGTTGTGCTAATATTTGAGTGACCTAGCATGCGTTGAACCATAGCAATATTTTTGGTTTTCTTAAGCATGCGAGTCGCAGTTGTGTGTCTCAAAGTGTGAAGCACAAACTGTGTATCTTTTGACAGACCAACCTCTTCACGCACTTTAGCCCAAAATCTGTGGACCTGGTGGCTTTTGATCTCAAAAGGTACGTAAGTTAACAGCAGCTCTTTGGCTTTAGGTGTCAGTGGAACTGATCTGGCTTTGCCATTTTTAGTTTTCCACAGTCTTACCCAGTCACCATCGATGTTCTCAGGCTTAAGCCCAAGCACTTCACCTCTGCGCATACCTGTGTCAATCAGTATGCGAGTAAGTGCTGCCATTTCTTCCCTGTGTTTCCTTGCTATTAAATAGTCTGCTGTTTCAATAGCCGCAAATACCTTTTGTTCTTCATCAGGCGACAACCAGCGCACACGGTGTGGTGCAGGTGTCTTGCGTGAAAAATAGGGAAGTTTGTCGATATAGTCACGCTGCTTTGCGTAGCGTAACAGTGTGCATAAAACACTTATGTTGTGGTT
>Ga0181572_10002827_pt1 | contig 12287 bp, 8 predicted proteins | sample 101ome_26_FD_133004 | JGI IMG/M metagenome (GOLD analysis project Ga0181572, IMG submission 133004) | Coastal salt marsh microbial communities from the Groves Creek Marsh, Skidaway Island, Georgia - 101408AT metaG (megahit assembly) | ecosystem: Environmental > Aquatic > Marine > Intertidal zone... | reverse complement strand
TGCCCCGGCCTTGACCTGATCCTTTGACTTCGCTGGGGGAGGCCCATTCGATGTGCAATTGAACATCTCCAAAACTTGCCTTTGTGCGCAGGGAGCCGGCCCCTTTGGCAACTTCCATGGCAGAGGCACTCTCAAGAAGGGTCCACTTTGCCGGACCATCTTGAGATTGCCAGGCCTCGAGGCTGGAGCCATCAAACAAGACGATGGCATCAGACGGAGGGGTCCCATGCTTGCCTGGTGTGACCGTTGGTGGGGCCACTGGATCTGGTTTGGGAGTGTCGGCTCCCATCAATGGGTGCAAGCAAACCAGCAACAAGCCGGTCAAGGTAATCAGTTTTGTCTTGGCTGAGGTCCTTATTGTGATCATGGGAAGGGATTCTATTGGCCTATGCAATACAGGTGATCGTTGGTTCGGATAAAAAGTTGGCCATGGGCTGCAGCAATGCTGGACCGGGTCATGTTGTCACCAGCTGAACCCATGGGGATGTTGCTTTTGATTTCGCCACTCTGGCTGTCGATAACGACCACATCTGCAGCAAAGTTCATCAGGTAAACATGGCCTCCTGCTACGGTAGGAGAAGCCTCATATTTGCTCCTACCTGGCAATTCTATCGACCACTTAACCTCACCCGTATCGGGTTGGACCCTTGACAGGGCTCCTCTGACGTCACTCAGGATGAAGAAGTCGCCCTCTGCAAAAGCGGGGGTAGGGACATCTGAACTAAGCTGCCGGTTCTCTGTACTAACCCAGGCAAGTGCCTTGTCGCTAAGCTGGCCTATTCCGCCCAAGCGCACGGCGTAGATCGGATCTTTCTTTGGCGCACAAGCAAGGACCACCCCACCGCCGGCGACGGGTGAGGGAACCAAACGCCAGTGGGTGATGCGAGTCGGATTCCATGTTCCCCAACGCCATAGCTCCTTGCCCGTTTTGGGGTCGTGGCCTGTCACATCATCTCCACCTAGGACGAGAATTTCAGTGCGACCCTCGTGGGTGAAAGGCATGGGTGTTGTGAAGGCCTCCAGAGATTCCATACGCGCTTGACTGGGCCGAGTGATCTTCCAGCGGACATCGCCGGTGCTAGGATCCATGGCAACCAAGTAGGACTCATTGGGTTTGTCGGTAAAACCCCTCCCGTGAACAGGCTGGTCTCGCTGCAATACCTGCATGTAGAGAGTCCCATCATGAAGCAGTGGGCTGCTGCTGAAGGTCCATTGAAAGCAGAATTCACCCCATTTTTTTTCAAGGTTGAAGCCCCATAGTTTTTTGCCGGTCATGTCGTAAGTGACCAGTTCGCCATTTCCATAAAAGAAAGTAGCCTGTTTCCCGTCGGTGACAGGTGAGGGGGATGCAAAATTACTGCGGTCGTCTCGCTGAAGGCCGATGCCCACTGTGTGAGACCAAAGCACACTGCCATCCTTGCGACTCAGGCACATCGCAAGTAGAGACTGGTTGGTTTCATCTGTGGAGGTGATGAGCACCTTGTCCCCAATGACAATGGGCGTGGCGGCGCTGCTGCCAGGTAATTCCACAGACCAACTGGGGCCGCTCTCTCGGTCCCATTGCACGGGCAATTGGGTCTCGTCGGAGGAACCATTGAAAAAAGGTCCTCGCCATTGAGGCCAGTCCGCTGCCTTGAGCTGGATCACGGCCAAGCAAATCAACGCGCCTACAAGGCTTTGGTAGTGCTTCATGAGTTAAAGAGTTCCTACGGTTTGGAGTGTGGCCAATAATAAGGGCGGCTTGAGGCAGGGAAAAGGAAAAACCCAGCTATCAAAGGTAGAGACTTTGTTTGAGTTCATGGACCATCATACTGATATGCCCATGTCGCCGCAGGGGGTCAGGTTCCAATGCCTTCAGGATGACTTTTTCAAGGCTAGTTGGGATATTCGGATTGATGTCTCTTGGGGCCTTGAACTCTGTGCCCCGCTTGATCTGGCGTCGAAGGATTTCGCTGGAGGTCTGTCCCTGAAATGGTTTCTGGTTGGTCAGCACCTCATAGGCCATGACGCCGTAAGCAAAGATGTCAGCACGATGGTCGACGGCTTCCCCCTGGAGTTGTTCCGGAGCCATGTAGGCTGGAGTTCCCGGGTTTTTTTTCAATTTGCCTGGAGTCTCTGGGCGTGGGAGTGCCAGGTCAAAATCCAATAGCCTGACGTTGCCATTACGGGTGACAAGGATGTTTTCCGGTTTGAAATCCAGGTGCATGAAACCACAGTCGTGCACGTGCTCCAGCGCTTCGGCTGAATCGATCAGGATGTTGCCAATCAGTGCACCTAGATCAAGATCCTCCTCCACCATCGCCTGTTTGAGGTTGAGTCCCTCAAGGTATTCCATGACCAAAAAGTGTTGTCCTTGCAGCAGTCCGTGTTCGACATAATGAATGATACACTCGTGTTGGTGGACGCGCTGCAGAACCTCACAGCCTGCAACAAATCGCTTGCGCGAAGTTGCATCATTCTTGAGCTGAGGCAGCAAAAGCCTGAGGGCAACGGTGCGACCTTCTGGGTTGGTGGCCAACCAAAGGTTGGCCATACCTCCGGTGTTGATCAGCTCCTCCAGCTGGTAAGGCCCAAAAGGTCCCGGTTCTTGAAACCCGTCATCAGAGTCATTTTTCTTCCCAAATAAATTCAACATGATCGGCAACAGCTAGTAGCTCAAGTTGATAGCCTCCTGAGACCCTTCAACCACTTGGTCAGCAAGTGATAGGTTCACCCTGCAGAGGGTTCAAGCTAAATTGACGCTGCGTCAGCTTGAAGGGATAGGACCATGCTTTTCAATTGTCAATCTATGGCCCGCCGCCTGCTGAGCAAGCTGCAAAGTCCGCTTTGTCTTCTCTTCCCTGAGGTGTGTCATCTGTGCGGTATTCAGGTGGCTGAGCCATGTGATGGGTATATTTGCAGACTATGTGCCGTGAGCATGCGTCGCTTGGTAGGTCCGGTTTGCCGGATTTGCGGTCTTCCTGAGGAGGGACGTTCCATGCGCGGTTTCCTTTGTCCTGACTGCCACCCAGATCGCTTCGCTTTTGCTTCGGCCAGATCTGCCGTAGAGGCCACACCTTCCATGTTGGGATTGATTCATCGATTCAAATACCATGGGGCAACCTGGCTGGTTCCTTTTTTTCATCGACTGATCCACGAAACTTGGTGGTTTGAGCCGGAGGTTCTCGCCTGCGATGGGATCCTGCCTGTGCCTTTGCATGCCAAGAGGCAGCGAGAGCGAGGCTTCAATCAGTCGGCTGTATTAGGTCGTGGGTTGATAAACCAGCGCTCGGTGGATTGGTTGGACGGGGTCATGAAAAGAATTGCACCCACGACATCACAGACTATGCTTTCTAGGGAATTGCGGTTTGTGAATATGAAACGTGCTTTTGAGGTGTGCTCAGCCTCGGCTTTGAAGGGCAGGCGCCTCCTCCTTTTGGATGATGTCTTGACATCAGGGGCCACAGCTGAGGCCTGTGCACGAGAGTGTTTGCGAGCAGGGGCCCGATCAGTGATTGTCAGAACACTGGCCCGAGGCCTGCTCCAAAAAGGCTGAATCTCACAACTGTATGCCTGCTTAGAGACAGCAAGGCCTGTCCCTAAAAACTGGATAATTTCTCAGTAACATGACCGAACCTGTTGATCCATCTGAATCCAAGCTCAAGACACGTGCTCTACCGGGGGTTGAGACCAGAGAACCCTCCATCACGCCGCCACCATCGGCTTCGGATCAAACCCCGCTCAAGCGACCCAAGCCCGTGAGTGGTGGTCCGCGAAAGCGCCTCATGCCCGAGGGCATCTGGACCAAATGTCCCAAGTGTCAGGAAACCATTTACCGCAAGGAATTGGAGGCCAAGCTCAATGTCTGCTGGCAGTGTGGCTACCATTTTCCCCTCACTGCCTGGGAGCGAGTCAGTTCCCTCATCGATGGTGATTCGTTCGTTCAGGCTGACTCTGAAATGAGCAGTGTCGACGTCCTCTCGTTTCCGGGCTATCTCTCCAAGTTGGAGTCCAATCAGCAAAAAACTGGGATGAAGGATGCGGTGATCACGGGTCTCGGGCTCCTGCACGGTCGCAAGGTTGCCCTGGGGGTGATGGATTTTGGCTTTAATGGAGGTTCCATGGGATCTGTGGTGGGGGAAAAGTTGACCCGCATCATTGAGAGTGCGACTGAACAGTCTCTGCCAGTGATCATTTGTTCCACCAGCGGGGGGGCCCGCATGTATGAGGGCATGTTCAGTTTGATGCAGATGGCCAAGACCTGTGGGGCGCTGGCCTACCACGGACGTGAAAAACTACCGTTTATCAGTGTCTTGACCGATCCCACCATGGCGGGTGTTATGGCCAGTTTTGCCAGTGTAGGGGATTTAATCTTGGCTGAGCCAGCGGCGCGAATCGGCTTCGCTGGGCCTAGGGTCATCAAAGACACCACCAAAGCCGAGCTCCCTAAAGGATTTCAAACCGCAGAGTTCTTGCGTGATCATGGCCTGATCGATGCCATTGTCCCACGCAAGGAACTCAAGGGTAGACTAGCCTGGTATCTTGACTGCCTGATGGCTAGTCGGGATGCAGCCCAAGCCTGAGTCGGGATGCCAGGGCGCCCCAATCCGAGCACCCCGGCATCAGTCCCTACTTCCTAGTGATTGTTGATGGTCACCCCGGGCCAGTCGTCGGTTCGGAAAGGTGTCAGCGGCAAACCCTCTTTGTTCTGAACATTGCAAACTGGGTTGTCAGCCCACGCGTAGCGCACAGCTACCGGCTGATCGACCGATTCACTCCAAACCTCGATCTGGCGTTCGTTGAGGATTTTGGCCTGGGCATGTTGAAATACCTGGTCTGCACCGGCAATGGTAAAGCCTAGGGGAGTCTGCACGTCAAATAGGTCTAGACCTCCTCCGATATGTTCAATATCGAGCACGATCTTGCTACCCTGGCGATTCATTGATGCATAAATGGGGCTTCTATGGACCAGATCGAAGCCATACTCGCGGGCCAGGGCCCATCGTGCCAGTCGTTTGCCCACATCTTCCTTGTTCTTGGGATGAATGTCTTGAGCTTCCCCTAGTTCGATGATCACCGCCTCACCCGTGTTGGGTAAGCGCTTCATGGTCATGGTCTGGGCTTCCCGCAGTTCAGCCCAGTCGCTGTCTGAGGGCTGGTCCTTTTCCAAACGGAAATCAGCCAGTTGAACCCAGTAGAAGGGGAAATCACCCTGGCCCCATACGTCTCTCCAGTTTTGAATCATCAACGGAAAAAGCTCTCGGTATTGATAAGCGCGGCCCGCATTGCTCTCGCCCTGATACCAGATGACTCCCCTGATGCCATAGCCGATAGTAGGACGCAGCACGCCATTGTAAATGTTGCCCGGGCGATGGTTTCCGGTCAGCGCGTTGTTGGGTCGATTGGGACGCCTGGGAATGTCCTCTCCCATGCCACGCGCCTTGAGCGCATCCAGCTTCCAGGTCTCCATGGCTTGCTCGTAGTCGCTCATGGCCTTGAGTAAGGTCTGGTCAGATTCTGTTTTAGCCCACCTTTCAAGCAACGGTTGGTAGCGCACATCTGCCTCCAGCAGGTCTCGACGTACCCAGGCCTCCGCGGCTGAACCACCCCAGGCATTGTTGATGAGACCGATGGGAACGTTGAGTGTCTGATTGAGCTGACGGCCAAAGAAGTAGCCCACCGCAGAAAAAGAACCCACTGTGTCGGGGGAACAGCGCTGCCATTGTCCTTCAAAATCCGACTGGGGTTCTTGGGTTCCAACCCTTGGCACAGTGACCAACCTAATATCTGGGTAGTGAGCACTCAGCTTTTCCAAATCTGGGTCATTGGAGGCGTTGACCGACCACTGCATATTGGACTGACCGGAGCAGATCCATACTTCTCCCACCATCACGTCTTCCAGCACGAGGGTGTTTTTGCCCCTTAGGTGCATGGTGTAAGGCCCTCCTACAGGCAGGGGTTTGAGGGTAGCCTTCCAGGCACCGTCTGAGGCCGCCCGAGTTTCGACTTCCTGGTCATGAATGGTCACCTTGATGACCTCATTGGGGTCAGCCCAGCCCCAGATGGGATTGGATTGCTCGCGTTGAAGTACCATGTGGTTCCCAAAAATAGATGGGAGACTCACTTCTGCCTGAATGTGGGTGAGCCACAAGGGCGCCAAGAGGCTCAAAAGGCCTACGCATTTCAGAGTAAGGGTTGATTGGGTCATGGGTTGTTCTGGGTTAAATGGGTTTGCATCAAAAGTTTGGATCGTTGGGTGTGCTCATCATGTGTTGCTTTGGGTCCATTCGCCAAGATCATTTTAGCTGGATCTTTCTCAAGAGAATGCTTCTTGCCTAGCATCCGATGAAAGCAGGGAATCAAAGCCTCGCCATCCTGAGGATAGGAGGTTTTGGCATGTGAAAATCCCTTCCGATGTCATGAGACCATACCCTTGATGGCTGTCAGCTGAGAAATTAGGGTGATCTATACAGTGACCTGGGTCGGATCAATCTGTTCACGGACCAAGGTGGACAACAGGCTTGGGCCATGGCTAGCATGTGGCATGCCCGTTAAATGCGAACGATCCAACCCTGCGACAGGTCCAGGCTCACGCTTGCCCTTCGGACTGGGAACCCGCAAACCCAGACATTTTACGGACATGCTCAAGGTGATCTGGGAAAATCGCGATAACTTGCCCTATGCCTGGAAAGTCTTGAACCGGGGGGTCTGCGATGGATGCGCTCTTGGGGTAGCAGGTCTTCACGATTGGACGATCAAGGGGGTTCACTTGTGCATGACGCGACTCAACCTGCTTCGCCTCAATACCATGCCGGCGATGCCTGAGGAGGCCCTAAAGGATGTTGCTTCTCTCAGGGGAATGAGCAATCGCTCGCTGCGTTCATTGGGCCGCTTGGCCTATCCCATGCTTCGTCGCAAGGGAGAGCCGGGCTTCAAGCGAGTCAGTTGGGATGAAACCTTCTCCTCTCTTGGGAAGCACTTTCGAGATGCTGATCCTCGCAGGGCTGCTTTCTTTGTCACCGCGCGCGGTGTGACCAATGAGGTGTATTACATGGCTCAGAAAGTCGCTCGGTTTTTGGGAACGAACCACGTGGATAACGCAGCAAGGCTTTGCCATGCCCCTTCCACTGCTGCCATGAAACGCACCCTTGGCATCGCTGCAACCACGTGTTCCTACAAAGACTGGATCGGCACGGATCTATTGGTGTTCTTCGGTTCCAATCCTGCCAATGATCAGCCCGTTTCCACTAAATACCTCCACGAAGCCAAGGCAGCTGGCACCAAAGTGGTGATGGTCAATCCCTATCGGGAACCAGGCATGGAACGCTATTGGGTGCCTTCCAACGCTTCGAGTGCCATGTTTGGCACTGCGATCACAGATCACTGGTTTTCGGTGCATCAGGGTGGGGATATTGCTTTCTTGAGTGGCGTGAGCAAGATCATGATTCAGGAGGGGTGGATCAATCGATCATTTGTGGAGGATCACACCGAGGGTTTTGAGGTGTGGAAAGAGCACCTGCAGGCTCTATCATGGGATTCTCTGGAGCGAGATGCTGGGCTTCCACGCGCTGCCATGTTGGAAATGGCCAAACTACTACGTGATGCGCGCAATGCAGTTTTGGTCTGGAGCATGGGGATCACTCAGCATGGCTTTGGGACTGATGCTGTCCAGGCTATCCTGAACCTGGGTCTTGCACAGGGCTACTTGGGCCGCGATTTCAATGGCCTGATGCCCATACGCGGCCACTCATCGGTTCAAGGCGGTGCCGAGATGGGGGCCTACAGCACGGTGTTTCCTGGAGGGATTCCAATCAACTCGGATAACGCGGCACAACTCTCGCAGCAATACGGCTTTGAAGTGCCTGACTGGCCTGGCTACTCGGCTGTTGAAATGATTGAAGCGGCTGATCAAGGCGATTTGGACATTCTCTACAGCATCGGCGGTAACTTCCTTCGAACTCTCCCTGACCCGAATCAGGTATCCCAGGCCCTAAGCCGAGTGCCAGTGCGGGTGCATCAGGATATTCTCATGACGGACCAGGCCTTACTGGACGGTGGACAGGAGGTCTGGTTACTGCCAGCTCGCACTCGCTATGAACAGCGCGATGGAGGCGTTGAAACCTCTACCGAAAGGCGTGTGATGTTTTCCCCTGAAATTCCCAGGCAGGTGGGGGAGGCAATGTCTGAATGGGAAATACTCCGCGAACTGGCCATTCGAACCTTCCCCGAAAGAGCTCATCTAATAGGCTGTGAAAGCGGGTGGGCAATGCGTGAGGAAATTGCTCGGATCGTGCCCTTTTATGATGGCATTCAGCACCTTCGTCAAACTGGGGATGCCTTTCAGTATGGAGGCCCTCATTTGTGCCCCGATGGCGTTTGTCCCACAAGCGACGGCCGAGCGCGCTTTCATGCGACTCCCTTGCCCGGCCTTGGCCACCAGGAAGGTACCTACTGGGTCAGCACGCGTCGGGGTAAACAATTTAACAGCCTGATCTACAGTGAAGTCGACCCCTTGAATGGGGCACCCAGGAATGCCGTATTAATCAGTCAGGAGGATTGTGAGCGAGAGGGGCTTGCCCAGGGGGATGGAGTCATGCTGCGCAGTGATACGGGTCAGTTTTCGGGAGTGGCCTGGCCGGTCAGGATCACCCCAGGTAACCTTCAAATACATTGGCCTGAGGGCAATGATCTGATTGCGACGGGGCGGACCGACAAAGGAGGAGGGGTGCCCGCTTACAACGCCCGGGTCACGCTTGCTACGGAGCCATGAGCGCCATCTAACGCGGATGGGTGCTGCATTCAAATCAATCGGCCTCCTCTCTCTCTCTAGAGAGAGCGGGCTCCATGAATGCGAATCATGTCCTGCACCCCAATTTAGTTTGTTCGCTGGATCAGCATGGCCGTGTTCCAGGTCAGGAATTCGCGCAATATAGGAAGGCGAGTGATCCAGCTCAGTTCAGGGTAGTAGCGGGGCACACAGTGTATCACTTTCAAGCCTTCCTGTCGTTCAATCCAGCTCAGCGTTTGGCCAATGTAAGTGGGATACAGGGTTTTGAACGGTTCATGGATACGTTGCTTGCCGATCAGTCGGTCGAAGCTACGTGGGCCCCAATTGGGCCCGAGATAGTGAAAGGGTGAAAAATCGTGCCCACCCCAAGGTGATAGCCAGTTGGTCCAACTCAGGTAGAGCATGCCCTCTGGTTCGAGCGCATGAGCTATGTTCTCAATGAAATGGCGGGGCCTGGCCAAGTGTTCGAATACATTGGAACAAACGATTAGGGGGTATTGGCCTAGGCCAGAGAGATCTCCCTGATCCAGGTCAATGGCAAGAAAGGGTTCCCCCTCAAGATCCGAGTTCAGCTGGCAGGTAATGTCAGCAAAACTGACCGTACACCCAACCTGCTTGAGGCTGGCTCCAAAAACACCATGGCCACAGCCCAGATCCAGGACCCTCGGCCCAAGGCTAAAATCGATACCATGGGTCCGCATCCACTCGATGGCATCCTTTGCTTGCATGGCATAGAACTGACGGTCGTCTCCGTGGCGAAGATGGTGAGCAATGAGCTGAGGCAAAATCATGCGCTTTCCTGTGTCAACAGAGGCCAGGGTGTCAGGCAAGCCATGGGCGAATGACTTGTCCAGAGACGTCAGTGAGGCGGTAGCGTCTCCCTTGAAAGCGGAAAGTCAAATCCTGATGGTTAATGCCCATTAGGTGAAGCAAGGTGGCGTGGAGATCATGCACACTGACTGGATCCTGCGTGATATTATAGCTGAAATCATCCGTGGCACCATAAGAGGTTCCTCCCTTGATGCCTCCCCCAGCTAACCAGATGCTGAAGCATCGAGGGTGATGGTCTCTACCATAATGACGCGCTGAAATCTCTCCTTGAGAATAAGTGGTTCTACCGAATTCACCACCCCAGACGACCAGGGTATCATCCAACATGCCGCGTCGTTTTAGATCGATGAGCAAGGCAGCTGATGGTTGGTCTGTTTGGCGACATCTTGACTGAAGGTTGCCAGGGAGATCTGAATGATGATCCCAACCACGATGGAAGAGTTGAATGAAACGCACATCGCGTTCAGCCAGGCGACGTGCCATGAGGCAATTGTAAGCAAAAGATCCTGGGACTCTTGCCTCTTGGCCATAGAGATCAAATGTCTGCGAGGGTTCTCCCGATAGGTCTGTCAAATCTGGGATCGAACGCTGCATGCGAAAGGCCATTTCAAACTGCGAGATGCGAGTCAAGATTTCCTCATCGCCAAACTTTGAATAGGATTCCATATTGAGGGCAACAAGGTCCTCCAAGATGCGCCTTCTTGCTTCAGGAGGCATGCCTGCTGGATCAGAAAGATAGAGGACTGGATCGCCGGTCGAGCGAAATTTGACCCCCTGATGGACTGATGGGAGGAAACCGCTTCCCCAGAGTCGGTTGTAAAGGGGTTGGCCACCACGATGAGAGACCATGACCACGAAGTTGGGTAAATTTTCATTGGCGCTACCCAGACCGTAGGAGAGCCATGAGCCCATACTGGGCCTTCCCGCTAATTGGAATCCTGTCTGAAAAAAAGTGATAGCGGGATCATGATTGATGGCATCGGTATGCATGCTGCGTACGATGCAGAGATCATCCGCAACCTTTCCCAGATGAGGCATGGCCTCACTGATACTCTGCCCCGATCGCCCGTGACGATTGAAAGCAAAAATGGAGGGTGCCACCGGAAAACGATCCTGGCCAGCCGTCATACCGGTCAATCGCTGGCCCTTGCGCACCGATGGGGGTAAATCTTCTCCTGCATGGTTTTCAAGAAGGGGTTTATGATCGAAAAGATCCAGTTGTGAGGGACCACCTGATTGAAACAAGAAGATGACTCGTTTTGCCTTGGGCGTGTGGTGTGGGTTGCCAAGCCAGCCGGAACCATCTGCCCTCTCCACATCTTGCTGAGCCTTCATCCCAAGCTCCCAGAGAGCCAGGGAAGCAAGCCCAGTCGTACACCGTCCAAGAAAATGCCGACGAGGGGTCTTAACGGGGCTTGTGATCATGTTTTGTGAATGAGGCACCTGTGAGATCATCCAAACACGATTCGTTGGCTCTTGCAATGGATTGATCGCTTGAAGCCATCACGCAATCGTGATATGCCACCGCATCGTGCAAGCGCATTTAAACCGTTTCAGGAAGGCCCAGTCCGGACTAGGATTTATCCTTTTCATGGCTCTGCTGCTCCATGGCCATCAAGCCACTGCCGCCAGCTTGATGGAACCTGGCCTCCGGCTTTCAGCAGCTGAAACCAGTGCCATGCAGGCTGCATTGGTTCCACTCAATGAAGCCATCCACGCCCTTCAGGAACCAGACCATGCCTGGGCCAAGCCCCACATGCCTGATGTGCTCGTTTTTCAAAAGGCTGTCTCTGAAGCTTTGGAACACAATGAGTTTCATGCCAGAAATCAAATCCAGACAGCCCACGCATTGATTGCGGAGGGGTTGGCCAGAGCCGCCCACTTACTCAATGGACGAGCCCCTTGGCTAAGGGAAAAAGGTTGCGTGGTACGTGGTTTTCGATCCCGTCTGGACGATTCCATACAACCTTATGGACTGGTGATTCCCGAGACCTGGGACCCGGACACGGATCAACCCTTTCGGCTGGATGTTTGGTTACATGGCCGAGACAATAAGCTGAGCGAACTCAAATTCATCGATCAGAGACAGCGTTCCAAAGGAACCTTCGCTCCCGATCATACAATTGTACTCCATCCTTACGGTCGCTTTTGCAACGCTTTCAAATTCGCTGGTGAGAGCGATGTTTTCGAAGCCATGGAAGCGCTCGAAAAGCACTACTCTATCGATCAGGATCGGATAAGCATCCGAGGGTTTTCCATGGGCGGTGCAGGTTGCTGGCATTTGGCAGTGCATCATGCCGATCGCTGGGCTGCAGCTGCCCCCGGAGCCGGTTTTGCCGAGTCGGCTGATTATCTCAGTCTTTGGAAAAAAGAAATCAAACCCCTGTGGTATGAGACGGACTTGTGGAATCTGTATGATGCTGATGCTTACGCCTTGAATTTGTATCATCTCCCAACCATTGCCTATAGCGGTGGGGATGATAAGCAGATCCAGGCCGCTCGTATGATGGAAAAAGCCATGGAAGCTGAAGGCATGCAGTTGGCTCATCTGATTGGTCCCGATACGGGGCATCGCTACCATCCAGACACGCGTGTTGAATTAGACGAAAAAATCACTCGAATAGTGGCCGGGGGTAAGGAGAAGATGCCCAAACGAGTCAGGTTGGTAACGCATACACTACGATATGGT